>Ga0172377_10006992_pt1 | contig 11624 bp, 9 predicted proteins | sample Pumphouse3metaG_FD_119749 | JGI IMG/M metagenome (GOLD analysis project Ga0172377, IMG submission 119749) | Leachate microbial communities from a municipal landfill in Southern Ontario, Canada - Pumphouse #3 metaG | ecosystem: Engineered > Solid waste > Landfill > Unclassified | place: Canada... | reverse complement strand
CGCGCTGGGCCTGCACGCCGCTGCGGTGCTCATGCTCAACAATTTGCGCGATCGTGACAGCGATCTGCGCGCGGGGCGGCGCACGCTGGCCGGGCTGCTGGGCGATCGCGCGGCGCGGTGGCTTTATGTTGGCCTGCTGCTGCTGCCCTATGCCGCCCTGCCCTTTCTGGCCGCCTCCGGGCGCGGCGTCTGGCTGGCGCTGGCGCTGCTGCCGATGATGCTGCATCTGGCGCGCCGGCTGCTGGCCGGTGAGCGCGGTGCCCTGCTCAATCATCGACTGGCGCAAACGGCGCAGGCGGCGCTGGGTTTTGCCCTGCTGCTGGCGCTGGGGCTGCTGTTTTAATGGCGGCGCAGGCAGAGGCTTTGTCGACGGTGGCGACGTCTGAACAGCCTGCCGCCGGCGTGCTGTGCCGCTACGTGCGCGAGGCCGTGCAGGCGCGGCTCGATACGCTGCATGGCCTGCCTGACGATGCGCCGTTCAGCCTTTCCATAACGCTGCCGGACAGCCTGCTGGCCGGCGCGCCGCTGGCCGGCGAGGTGCAGTGGTTTGTGCCGCAGGGCGCATTTTCGCTGCGCGCGCTGGGCGCGGTCCAGCGCCAGGCATCCATCGCGGAATATCGGCAATTGCGCGCACGCTGGCGGGCTCTGGAAGCGGCTGCGCCGCTGAGTTTTTTCAGTCTCGGCGCCGCCACTGATTCAGTGCAGCGGCTTGATTTGTGGCAGCCTGAAATCCTGCTGCGCCGAGATGCCCAAGGCGATACGCTGACGCTGTGTGCGCTGCGCGCCGGGCGCAGCGCCGCGGCGGTGCTCGATCGCTGGCTGGCGCTGCTGCCGGGGCTGTTCGAGGCCGACCCCGCGCCGTCGGCGCACTCGTTTCAAGCGGCCAGCGCGCCGCTGATCGAGACAGCACAAACCCGTCCGCCCGCCGCCGACTGGCTGGCGCAGGTGCGGGCGACGCGCGCGGCGATCGCGGCGGGACGGCTGGATAAGGCGGTGCTGGCGCGGCGTCTGCAGGTGCAGCTGGCGCAGCCGGTGGCGCTGTTCGCGCTGCTTGCGCGCCTGCGCCAGGACTACCCCGATTGTCACGTATTTTCTCTGCCGCACGCGCGCGGCCAGGTGGTCGCCGCTACGCCTGAGCTGCTGGCGCGGCGGCGCGGCGGCGAGCTGCTCAGCTGCGCCATCGCCGGCACGCTCAAGCAAGGTGAGGGCGATCGCGCGGGCGCGCAGGCCATTGCGGCCTTTCTCGCCTCGCCCAAGGAGCGCCGTGAACACGCCCTTGTGGTAGAGGATATCCGCCGGCGCATGCAGCCGCTGTGCGCGAACGTGGAGCACGACGCCGTGCCTGCGCTGCTGCCGCTGCGCTTCGTGCAGCATTTGTGCACGCGCGTGCGCGGGCGGCTGCACCCCGGCCACGACGTGCTGGATGCGGCCCTTGCGCTGCACCCTACACCCGCCGTGCTCGGCGCGCCGCTGGAATCGGCGCGAGCCTGGCTGGCCGCTCTGGGCGAGCGGCGTGACGGGCTTTATACCGGCGTGGCTGGCTGGCTGGATGCACAGGGCGACGGTGAGGCGGTGGTGGTGCTGCGCGCGGCCTATCTCGAAGGCACAAAGGCCGTGCTGTGGGCGGGTGCGGGCATCATGGCCGACTCCGATCCAGACGCCGAGCTGGCGGAAACCGAGCTCAAGCTGCAGACCATGCTGGAGGCGCTGGGGTGAGCGCCGAGCGCAACTATCGCTGGGCGTGGGCGCTGCTCGATGCCTGCGCGGCGGCGGGCGTGCGCCGCGCGGTGATCTCGCCCGGATCGCGCTCCACGCCGCTGACGCTGGCGGCACTGCGCCACCCCGCGCTTACGGTGCAGGTGTGCATCGACGAGCGCGCGGCGGCCTTTTTTGCCCTGGGGCTTGTGCAGGCAGAGGGCGCGCCGGTGGCGCTCATCGCCACCTCGGGATCGGCCATCGGCCACTGGTGGCCGGCGGTGCTGGAGGCCGACCGCAGCGGCCTGCCGCTGCTGCTGCTCTCCGCCGATCGCCCGCCCGAGCTGCAGGACTGCGGCGCGAATCAAACCACCGATCAGATCAAGCTGTTTGGCGCCCACGTGCGCGACTTTCGGCAGCTGCCGCCGGCGGAAGATGACGCGCGCTGGCTGCGCGCCTTCGTCGCCCGCGGCCTGGCGCGCTGCCGCCATCCGGCGCCGGGGCCGGTGCACTGGAACATCCCGCTGCGCGAGCCGCTGACGCCCGACCCGGTGCCCGAGCTGGAAACAGGCGCACCGCTGCCCGCGTTTCTGCCCGCCCGCCAGCGGCCCGGCGAAGAGGCCATCGCGCGCGTGCAGGAAATCATCGGCAGCGGTGCCGGCGCCATCGTCTGCGGCCCGCAGCGGCTGTCTGTGCAGGCGCAGACGGCGGTGCTTGAGCTGGCCGCGCGCCTGCGCGCGCCGATTTTTGCCGACGCGCTGAGCGGCCTGCGCTGCGCTGATGCCGCGCGCGGCCTCGTGGACCGGGCCTCGCTGCTGCACCATCCCGACGCCGTTGCCGCGCAGGCCGGCGCGCCGGCCTGGCTGCTGCGCATCGGCGGTCTGCCTGTTTCGCGCGCGCAAAACGCCTGGCTTGCGCGCTGCCGGGATAGCCGGCAGGTTCTCGTGCAGGAGTGCACCGAGCGCGCCGATCCGTCGGGGCAGGCGCAGCTGGTGGTGCAGGCCGAAATCGCGGCGCTGTGCCGCGGCCTGGCGACGGATGCGCAGGCTGGCGACCTGCTGGGCGCGCTGGCCGCGCTTGATGCCCGCGCAAGGATCAAGGCCGACGCGCTGTGCGCCGATCCGCGCCCCTTTGAGGGCAGCGTGCTGCGCGCCCTGTGGCGCGGCCTGCCGGCCGCCACGCCGCTGTTCCTCGGCAACTCGCTGACCCTGCGCGCGGCCAACGCCTTTGCCGGACTCGCGCCGGGCGCCCTGCGCGCGTTCGGCAACCGCGGCCTGAGCGGCATCGACGGCAATCTGGCCACCGCCTGCGGCATCGTCAGCGCGCTGGGGCCGGGCGTCGCGGTGCTCGGCGATCTGGCGTTTCTGCACGACCTTAACGCGCTGGCGCTCGCGCGCGCCCTGCCGCTGGCGATCGTCCTGCTCGACAACGGCGGGGGCGGAATCTTCACCCACCTGCCGCAGGCCGCGCTGGCGGAGTTCGAGCGCGCCTGGCTTGCCCCGCAGGCATTTTCGGCTCCAGCGCTGGCCGAGGCCTTTGCGCTGGACTACGTGCAGGCCCATACGGCGGCCGAGGCGCTGGCCGAGGCGCGCGCGACGCTGGACGGCGCCCGCGCCCGGATCGTTCACGTCAAGATCCAGCGCGAGCACTCGCTGGCGCAGTTTCAACGCATGCAGGAGGACACCGATTCATGACTCACAGCTGGCGGCCGGTGGACGGCCTTGAGTTTGCAGACATTCTCTACCACCAGCGCGAGGGTATCGCGCGCATCACCATCAACCGCCCGCAGGTGCGCAACGCCTTTCGCCCGGAAACGGTGATGGAGCTGCAGGCGGCCTTCGCCCACGCCCACCGCGATCCGGCGATCGGCGCGATCATTCTCACCGGCGCCGGGCCCGATGCCTTTTGCGCGGGCGGCGATCAAAAAGTGCGCGGTGACGACGGCGGCTACCACGACGCCGCCTCCGCCACGCCGCATCTGAACGTGCTCGATCTACAGATGCAGATCCGCCGCCTGCCCAAGCCGGTGGTGGCGATGGTGGCGGGCTACGCCATCGGCGGCGGCCACGTCCTGCACCTGGTCTGCGATCTCACCATTGCCGCCGACAACGCCCGCTTCGGGCAGACCGGGCCGCGCGTCGGCAGCTTCGACGCTGGCCTCGGCGCCGGCCTCATGGCGCGCACCATCGGCCTCAAGCGCGCCAAGGAAATCTGGCTGCTGTGCCGCCAGTACGATGCGCAAACCGCGCTCGACTGGGGGCTGGTCAACGCCGTTGTGCCGCTGGAGAGGCTGGAGGAAGAAACATTGGACTGGTGCCGTCAGATGCTCAAACTCTCGCCCACCGCCCTGCGCCTGATCAAAGCCGGCTTCAACGCCGACACCGACGGCCTGGCGGGCATACAGGAACTGGCCGGCAACGCCACCGGCCTGTTCTACATGAGCGCGGAAGGCCAGGAAGGCCGCGACGCCTGGCTGGAAAAGCGCGCGCCGGAGTTCGCCAAATACCGGCGGCGGCCGTGATGTCCTGCTAACCGCTCTTTGCCGTCATCCTGCATGGAGCTGCAGGATCCACAGAGAGGCCAATCTCTGTGCTGTACTTCCAGCGTTCAGGATGAGGGCAATGGATTTCGCTGCGGCTGGGGTTGTTCTTGCCGTCCCGGCCAGCATTATTTCCTTGAACGATTTATAATCAGGCGTTGCCCATGAAGCAGTTATTCAATGAGTAAATCCTTGGAAGCCAGCGTTCTCCAGCAGCGTGAAATGCTCACGCGCCTGCTGGCCGAGCCGATGCACGCGCTGGCGGTGCAGTGCGCGCCGTTTATGGGTCAGCGCGCGGCTTTGGAGATGCTGTTAGAGCAGACGCTGCCCCGCTTGGAGCTGTGCAAGCATTTGTATGTGCTTGATGCTGATGGGTATCAACTGACCGATAACATGACTGCGCAGGGCCACGACGCCGCTCATTTTGGCCGCTATCGCATGGATAGGCCCTACATGCAGGATATTATCGGGCGCACTGATTTCAGGCTCTCCGAGGCGTATATCAGCCGCAATAAAAAGCGTCCTTCGCTGACGGCGGTTCAAGTTATTCGTGAGGCTGACGGTGAGCGCGTTGGTTTTCTGGGCGCTGATTTTGATCTGCGCGAGCTGCCCATTACCGGCGGGCTGTATCAAGAGCCCGATACCTGGCGGCAGATCAAGGGCGACCCGTCTATTCGCAGCGGCGTTTTTTTGCAGCAGCGTGCCGAAAGCCTGATGGACAGGCAGCTTGATCAGGTCTTGCCGATCATGAATGAGCTGATCTGCGAGCACGGCGTTTATCACGGCAAGCTGCATTTTTCGTCTAACCGGGGCACGCTCTGGCACGTCGATGATCCCTTCGTCTACCGCTTGCTCGATATCAATCAACTCACCGATCCAGACACCTGTCTGGCCTATCCGCGCCGCCCTTACCATCCGCGCGCCATTGTGCCGTCGGACGCGCTGATGCCCGTGTTTGAGCTGTTTCGCACGCTGCGCTTTATTGATGAAAATGTTTATCTGCGCGCCGGCTCTATTAACATCATCAACGGCATGATCAGCCTCAACTTCTCCTGCGATGGTTCGCATTACATGCGCTGGGATGATTTTCTCGGGCGCGGAACCGATTTCTGGCTCGGTAGAAGTGGCGCCTGATGCCTAGCCTGCTGCTGCGCCTGAACGGGGCGCCCGAGGATGAGGTTCAGGAGATTCGTACGCTGCTTGATGCCCACGCGATTGATTATTACGAAACCGAGGCGGGGCGCTGGGGTATTTCACTGGCGGCAATTTGGCTGCCTGACGGCAGCATGCAGGAAGCGCGGGCGCGCAGCCTGATTGAAACCTATCAAACTGAGCGGCAGCAACGCGCCCGTTCGCAGCGGACGGCGGAAACGTGGATAGACCGCAGCCTGCGCCAGCCCCTGCGCTTTGCCGCCTTTGCCGTTGCGATACTGGCCGTTCTGTATTTCAGCCTGATGCCTTTTCTTCGCTGGAGCTAGGCCGCGGTGACTACAGCGGCAGGGCGGTTGTATCGACCACGCGCCGCAGCACGAAGCTGGAGTGCACGCCGCTGACGCCTTCAATGCGGGTGATCTTGTTGAGCAGCAGATCCTGGAAGGCGTCCATGTCGCGCACCACCACCTTGAGCTGGTAGTCCGCCGTCTGGCCTGTGATGAGCAGGCATTCGAGCACCTGCGGAAGCTCGGCGATCCGGTTTTCAAAATGACTAAAGCGCTCAGCGGTGTGTTTGTCCATTGAGATGTAGACGAGCGCCATCAGGCTTAGACCCAGAGCGCGGGCGTCGAGCAGGGCGCGGTAGCCGAGGATCAGTCCGGCCTCTTCCAGAGCGCGCACGCGGCGCAGGCAGGGCGATGCCGATAGGCCAACGCGCTCGGCCAGATCCTGGTTACTGATGCGTCCATCGGTTTGCAAAATCTCGAGGATCCTTCGGTCGTAGCGATCCAGGGCAAGCGGTGGCTTGTTCATTCTAAAACCTTTTATGTGCGCCAGAATGAGGGCGGCTATAGGGTGGGCGGGTTGTTTAACAGAGCGGTCAGCTGGTCAACCGGCACGGGCGGACTAAAGTAAAAGCCTTGCAGCACGTCACAGCCGTGGCGCTGCAAAAAATGCATTTGTTCTTTGGTTTCCACGCCTTCGGCCACCACGCGCAGGCCGAGGCTGTGTGCGAGATTGATGACGGATGAGACAATGGCGGCGTCCTTGCGCTGCGGGTGATCAATATAGCGCACGAAAGCGCGATCAATCTTTAGCTCATCAAGCGGGAAGCTGCGCAGATGTGTAAGCGAAGAAAAGCCCGTGCCGAAATCGTCCAGCGTAATACTAAAGCCCATTCCGTGCAGGGTGTTCAGGATTCTGATCGTTTGCAGCGCCTCATCCATAAGCATGCTTTCCGTCAGCTCCAGGGTGAGTTGGTCAGGATCAACGGCGGCTTCCTGCAGGCAGTGCACCATCGTGTCGCAAAAATCGGGATGGTAGAACTGGCGCGTAGCAATGTTGATGGAAATGTTCAGTTCGCTGAAGCCCTGCTGCTGCCAGGTGGCCAGCTGTCGGCAGGCTTCTTTTGTGACCCATTCGCTGATGCTGATAATCAGGCCGGTTTCTTCTGCCAGCGGGATGAAGTCGGCGGGTGAAGTCAATCCGAGATCGGGATGATTCCATCGCAATAGCGCTTCAGCCGCGATAATGCGGCCTGAGCCAGCCTCTAGCTGGGGCTGGTAGTACAGCTCAAATTCATCGTTCTCCAGCGCGTGGTGCAGCGCGCTTTCCAGCGCCAGCGTTTCCAGAGAGCGCGCATTCATGGTCGGGGTGTAGAGCTGATAGGCGTTGCGACCGCTGCCCTTGGCGCGATACATGGCCGCATCGGCATTGCGCAGCAGCAGCTCGCCGTCTTTGCCGTCGTCGGGGTAGATGCTGATGCCGATGCTGACCGTCACGACCAGTTCATGGCCTTGAATGATCGTTGGCTGTTGCAGTGCCTCCAGCATGCGCCGCGCAACCTGCACGGCCTGGGCGGGGGAGTCGATGTCGCTCAGGATGGCAACAAACTCGTCGCCGCCCATGCGCGCGACCGTGTCATCCTCGCGCACCGCAAGCAGCAGTCGCTGGGCAATGCTGTTGAGTAGCTGATCGCCCACCTCGTGCCCGAGGCTGTCATTGATGCGCTTGAAGCGATCAAGGTCGATGAACAGCACGGCCATTTGCTGCTGGTTGCGGCGCGCGTGAGCGGTGGCCATATGCAGGCGATCTTCCAGCAGGCGACGGTTGGGCAGCCCGGTCAATACGTCGTAATAGGCGAGCTGACGAATGCGCTCTTCATTGGCTTTGAGATCGGAAATATCGTTGAACAGCGCGGCATAGTGCGTCAGCTCGCCGGAGTGGTTGGTAATGGCGGTAATGGTCATGAACTCTGGAAACAGTTCGCCGTTCTTGCGCCGATTCCATACCTCGCCCTGCCAGTGCCCCTGCTCACTGATCTGGCGCCACATCTCGGCATAAAACGCCTGATCGTGTCGCCCTGAACTGAGCACGGTGGGGGTCTTGCCGATAATTTCTTCCTGGCTATAGCCCGTCAGGCGGGTAAAGGCCGGATTGACTGAAACAATATTCGAGTTGCGATCCGTGACCATGATGCCCTCAAGTGAAGACTCGATAACTTTTTCGGCTAGATGCAGCTCGCGCTGCGAGGCATTGAGCGCCGTATCACGCTCGTGCAGCGCCTGCTGTAGCTCCTGTATATAGGTCAGCTCCATACCGCTGAGGATGTCGCGGAAGCTGACCAGGCCAACAAGCGCGCCGTCTGACTGTGCTACACCCACGTGGCGCAAATGGCTTTCCACCAGCAGGCTGCGCACGCGATACAGGCTGGTCTGCATGTTCACCGTCAGCAGCGGACGGCTTGCCAGCGCTCCCGCCTGGATGTTTTGCGCGCCGTCAGCAAGCCAGCGCACCAGATCGCGCTCGGTGATAATGCCCCACTCGCCGTTGGGGTAGTGGATGGCGACTGCATCGGAGCCCACCGAGCGCATCAGCTCAGAGACCTCGTCCAGGTTGGCCGTCGAGGGCAAGGTCAGCAGGCCGCTGTGTACAACGGTATCGATGCTCCGCAGCTTGAGATAATGTTCAATGCCCTGATTGAGCACGATGTCAGTTTGCGAGATCACCCCGCAGCGCTTGCCCTGCGCATTGGTTACAACGTAGTGGCGCAGGCGCTCTTCGCGAAAGCGCACCGCCAGCTCCTGTATCTTCAGGTCGGCAGATACCGTTTTCACCGGCGCGCTCATGACCTCACCTACCGGCTGCATCTGGGCGGCCTGATCGGAGAAATCGATTGCCAGCACGTCGCGCTCCGTCCACACGCCCACCGGCTGGTCGTTTTCCACGACCAGAATAGAGCTGACCTTCAGGTTGCTCATGCGTCGCGCGGCCTCGTACAACGGCGTTTCTGGCGTGCATTCGAGGATAAAGGGGCGGACGATCTGGCCGATTGGAACGTCTGAAGTCAGCAGGGTGTCGATGAGACCCTGTTCGGTAGGCAGGGTGTTTAAGGCCAGGCCGGATCCGGCGCGGTGAAAATGAGTGGATGTATTGTCGGGCATGACTATGTTTTGCCTGGATATGTAGCAGACAGGGAGCGTTTTGTTCGGGTGCCCGCCCAAGAAGGCTGCTGGGGAAACCATCGCAATGCGCAGGTTCACGCAGCGTCCGGGGCAAGTCGAATGCGGTGATACAGGCCACATGCGGCCAAGGGCGGGACACAGCGGCGGCTGATATGCTAAATCCTAATCGCTTGGTCAGTGCCGCTGGGTCAGGGCATGAACCTAATTATGTTAACCCGAACGCCGCATCAAGCAAAGCGCTGCCCAACCCGTGGTTTTCCGCTGTTGGTGATGCTTGGCGCGGCCTGCCGTGGCGTAGAAAATTCGCAGGGGTGCGCAAGTTTGCTAGCATAGACCGCTGGCTTTCACGTGGAAATTCTCGATGGCACGCATCAAAATTTATAGCACCGGAACCTGCCCGGTATGCGATAAAACCAAGGGGCTCCTGCAGAAATGGGGCATTGATTACGATGAGGCACGCATCGATCTCGATCGCAGCCTGCTGGGTGAATTTTCAGAAGTGACCCACGGCGCACGCACCGTGCCGCAAATTGTCATTGACGGTAAATGGATTGGTGGTTTTTCTGATCTAACCGAGCTGCACATGGACGGTGCGCTAGACGACTTGCTGGACAATCCATGAGCACAGCGCTCGCGCCTCCTATCGACTGGCAGACCACCTGGGCCGCGCTGTGGCGCCCGCACCGCCAGGCGCTGCGCGCGGCGCGCCACCTCGACCCAATCCGGCTCGACCAGCTGCTGCACGTCGATCGGCAAAAGGCCGCGCTGTGCGCCAACACCGAGCGCTTTCTCGCCGGCCAGCCGGCCAACAACGCCCTGCTCTGGGGCGCGCGCGGCACCGGCAAGTCGTCCCTCATCAAGGCGCTGCTCAATGCCTATGCGCCGCAGGGATTGCGTTTGGTGGAAATTGATAAGGAGGATCTCTTTCATCTGCCCGAGATCATCGATGAGATTTACGATGCACCCTATCGGTTTATTTTCTTTTGCGACGATCTGTCCTTTGAGGCGGGCGAGCGCAGCTACAAGGCGCTGAAATCTATTTTGGAAGGCTCCATCGAGCTGCCGCCTGAAAATGTTTTGGTTTATGCCACCTCCAACCGCCGTCACTTAATGCCTGAATCTATGCGGGACAATCAGGCGTCGGAGCTGGTTGAAGGTGAATTGCACTACGCTGACGCCATCGAAGAAAAAATATCGCTCTCCGATCGATTTGGCCTGTGGCTATCGTTCTACCCCGCCAGCCAGGCCGAATATCTGGCCATGGTTGACAGCTACTTTCCCCACGAGACGCACGAGCGCGACGAGCTGCATCGCGCCGCGCTGCAGTTTGCCCAAAGCAAGGGCGGCGTGCGCAGTGGGCGTACCGCCAAGCAGTTCTTCAACGCCTGGGGCAGACGCCACTAAGGTTGACCGATCAACCCTGGATCGCCCTCATGCTCAATAGCCCAGGTTGGGCGCCAGCCAGTATTCGGCTTCCTTCAAGCTCATGCCCTTGCGCCGGGCGTAGTCTTCCACCTGATCTTTCTGGATCTTGCCGACCGTGTAATAGCGCGATTCGGGGTGGCTGAAGTACCAGCCGCTGACCGAGGCGGCGGGGTACATGGCCTTGCCTTCGGTGAGGTAGACGCCGGTATTTTTTTCCGCATCGAGCAGCGCCCAGAGCAGGTCTTTTTCCGTGTGTTCGGGGCAGGCGGGGTAGCCGGGCGCAGGGCGTATTCCGGGGTAGTCTTCGGCGATCAGGCGGGCGTTGTCGAACTGTGGATTATCCAAGCCATTGCGCAAGCTCCAGCTTGAATCGCCTTCATAACCCCAGTTGAGATGGCGCACGCGATCGTGCATGAACTCGGCAAACGCCTCGGCGAGGCGGTCGGCCAGCGATTTGAGCAAAATGGCGCGGTAGTCGTCGTGCGCCGCGGTAAAACGCTCCAGGTACGACTCGATGCCCAACCCGGCGGTAACGACGAAGCCGCCGATATAGTCCGCCTTGCCGCTTTCTTTGGGCGCGATGAAGTCGGCCAGGCAGAGATTTGGCCTGCCCTGCGGCTGCTGGTTTTGCTGGCGCAGATGATGGGTGGTCATGCGCAGCTGAGTGCGGCCCTCGTCGGTGTAGATTTCAATGTCGTCATCATCCACCGCGTTGGCGGGAAACAGGCCGACGACGGCGCGGGCGCGCAGCCATTTTTCCGCGATGATCTGTTGCAGCATCGCCTGTGCGTCGGCAAACAGCGCTCGCGCTTCCTCCCCTTTGTCCGCATCCTGGAGGATGCCCGGATAGCGACCTTTCAACTCCCACGCCTGAAAAAACGGGCTCCAATCAACGTAGGGCAAGATAAATTCCAGCGGCATGTCATCGAAAGCCTGCACGCCCAGCTGGCGGGGCACGGGCGGGGTGTAGGCCGCCCAGTCGATGGCGAATTTATTGGCGCGCGCCGCCGCCAGCGAGACGGATTTCTGCGTCTTGCGCCGCCCCAGATAATCCTCGCGCACCTGAGCATAGTCGCTGCGTATCTGCGCGATGTAGTCCTCGCGGCCGCCGCTGTCGGAGATGAGGTTTTGCGCCACGCCAACGGCGCGGCTGGCGTCCTTGACCCAGACCACGGCGCCTGCATAATTCGGCTCGATCTTCACCGCAGTGTGCGCCTTGGACGTGGTGGCGCCGCCAATGAGCAGGGGTTGGCGCATGCCCAGGCGCTGCATCTCGCCGGCCACGTGCGCCATTTCTTCCAGCGAGGGGGTGATGAGCCCGGACAGGCCGATGATGTCGGCGTTCTCGG
>Ga0172377_10006991_pt1 | contig 11627 bp, 4 predicted proteins | sample Pumphouse3metaG_FD_119749 | JGI IMG/M metagenome (GOLD analysis project Ga0172377, IMG submission 119749) | Leachate microbial communities from a municipal landfill in Southern Ontario, Canada - Pumphouse #3 metaG | ecosystem: Engineered > Solid waste > Landfill > Unclassified | place: Canada... | reverse complement strand
TCAAACTGTGCATACCAGGTAATATCTTCTGACGGCATAGTAACAGGGAATACAACAGGATTATTACCCTCTGTATCACTTGCCCAGCCTATGAATGACCAGCCGGTATTATTTTCTACTAATAAATCAGTTTCATTTATTATTGTGTTAAGGTTAAAGGTTTCAGGACCACTTACTGTTCCTGCATTTTCAGGATTAACAACGAGAGTGAGATTATAGGAAATCATTGTAAACTGAGCAAACAGATTAACATCATGAGCAGGCATTGTAAATTCATAAACTGGTTCAGTACTAAGTATCTCTCCATTTCTACTAACATTGTTTCTGCCATTAGTAAGTGACCAGTGAGCAAAATCATAACCTTCATTTGCTTCTGCTGAAACAGTTACAATATCTCCAAGGACATATTCATCTGCACCGGTTAAAACCCCACCATTTTCAGGAACTGCTGTTAATGTAACGTCATAAGGAATAAGTTCAAACTGAGCATACCAGGTGACATCTTCTGCCGGCATAGTGACAGGGAATACAACAGGATTATTACCCTCCGCATCACTTGTCCAACCAATAAAATTCCAGCCTGTATTTGCTATATATTCTAAATCATCTTCATTGATTATCGTTTGATAATTAAAAATTTCAGGACCACTAACAATTCCGGCTTCTTGTGGGTGAACTAATAAATCAAGAGTATAAGTTTGAGTAGCTACAACCTCGACCTCTACAGAGATTTGTTCTGATTCGCCGGAATCATAAAGACTACTAACACTATAAGTATATGTTCCTGCAGGAACGTTATTATCTGTATAATTGGTTGTTGTGACAGCTTGAGCAGTTAATAAGTTTTGGTTTTGGTAAACATTATAGCCTTCAAGATTCCTGTTTGTATGATTTGAAAACTCAATCATTCTGTTTGAAGTTTGCGAGTAAGCTTTGATTTGCCAATTAAATGTCAAGTCTGAACCCATATTAGACAAAGTTGTCCAGCTGCCATTATGAATAAGGTTTCCGTATCCCTCAACAACCGGCCCGGGGTCTGTTGAGGCAGGAAACCCTCCCGGTGTGTCTATGTAGTATCCTATCCATAATTCCTGATCAGCAGGTATTATAACGGGAGTATCGAGAATTACTTCCATCCAGTTGCCTATAGGGTTTGTACCTACAAGTTGTGAAATTACTTCTTGACCCGAATTATATGGATTTGCTGAGCCTCCTGTCCATACTTTCACTGTATATTGTGCTGTATCGTGATTAGATTTAAAACTAACCTTGCTAAGTTCTGAGCCTGCAATGCCAAGATTATAAATCTGTTCAACAGAATATCTGTGAGCAACGGTAAATTGTGCCGGAGTATTATATCCTATTGCCAATCCTTCACTTTCATTTTGAGAGTGAGTAAACCAGAAATCAGTAATATTAGGAGCTTCCCATTCCAGATTAACATTATTGCCATCAACTTCAGCAGACAAGTTTTTTGGCTTTGCTAATGGAGTAAGTCTTATAGATAGAATATTAGATGGAATTGATTCTTGTTGATCTGAATATACAGCCGTTACGTAATAGTTATATTGATTGGGGCTTGTCACATCTGTATCAGTATAAGTATTCTGTGTTGTAAAATACAGAAATTCATTATCTTTATAGATCCTATATCCGTTAAGCTGTAAATCATCATCTGTAACAATAGGCGTTTCCCAGTTTAAAACAACTGTCCCGCTTACTACTTCTCCGCTTAAATTAGTAGGATAAGGTACAATTTGGGTTTTATAATCAGCGATAATGTGTTTAATCCCTCGTAAGGACCGGGCATTGTCTCCACTTGAAGAATTACCTGTAGCCACTCCTTGATATAAAATATTTGGGTTTGAAAAGTATGGTACTCTTGAATGGCTTATTCCGTCACTAAAATCTTGCCCACCCTCATAAGTCATTACTGAACAATAATTACCTGAATCATTTCCTGTCCATCTCCAGCCGGCTGACCAAGTATTTTCCGGCCAGTTCGACCAGTTAGTGGGTCCCGGCTGTTCATTTTGCTGAGTGTGATGATGCAAGCCCATATTATGTCCCATTTCATGAATATGTGTGTATGTCCATGATGCTTGTTGAACTCGAGAGATAGAAAATCCATAATCCGGTGTACCGTTTTGATTTGTCAAAAGCCAGCCTAAACCACCGGTATCATTAACAGAACTAAATAATGACACTAAATCGGCACCATAAGCATCTCTTAATGTATGAACTTCATCCAGAGAACCTGATGAAGGACTTGTTAAATGGTTTAAATCATCCTGTGAAGAACTGCCCTCAGTATAATTAACTAATCCTGAATAAACAAGAGTAATATCTATTAAAACCTCAGAATTGTCTAAAACTAATTGTCCTTTGCTCATTGACTGTGCAACAACATTTTCTATACCGCCTCCATTTTCATTTGCCCAGAGTTGAGCAGCCGGAGTATAAACAATCATAACATCAATATCTGCAAATTCATCAGGTCTGTGATTTCTTTCTAAGTCTATTACTGATTTTTCAAGTTTAAGCATTTCAGGGATATTTACGGCAGTGCTTTCTAAGTACTTAAAATCACTATAATTCATATCAAGCAAATAATGTTTGTATTGCTTGGGTTCACTGATTATAGTATAGAGTTTATTTTCTTCAGGTATGGTTATGTTGACCAGGGTTCGGTTGTTTGATTGAGTAATTATGGCATAGGCATAAAGGTAGTCATCTAATTTTACGACCATAGACTTCGTCTGATTAATATCAAAGTTTGTAGTTAAAATCTTTGCACTGAAATTAATATCATCAAATAAATTTAAGGTAATTTGAGCATTATTAGATTTATTAAAATCAAATATTTTTTCATTAAGTTCAACTTGACTATACCTTAAAACAATGTCCTTTTGATCAAAGAATAATAAATCATTGTCTTTGCTTAAACCTAAATCAGATGAATGTGTTATTAAAAGATTTTCTGAAGAGAATAAAATTACGCTTAACAGAAAAAATGATAACAAAATCATTATTTTTTTCATAATATGTACTCCTTAATATTAGTATATTTATTGTTAAATTCAAAAATATTAATAATAATTTCCTCCACCTTCCCCTTATTATCTTTCTCCATATAACTGTCAAGTCCTAAATATGGTTGACAGTTTTTTTGTTCGAACTTCCAACTTGAAAGATGTTTGACAGTCGAACTTGATTTGCAGGTAGCAAAACAAATGCAAGCAGGGATGCTCGCACAACAAATGTTCTATAAGCTTCCGGCTTGTAGCAAAACAAATGCAAGCAGGGATGCTCGCACAACATTAATTTTGAGACAAGCTCTTCAATCCGTGGAATAAATGATTGTCTTTTATTATTTCCCTATCAGCGACTTAAGTCGCTGATAGGGGGATGAATATATTGTTTCATCTAAATCCCCATTTTAAAAAATGGGGCTAAGGATTTATAAATGTTTTGGAAAACAGATAGCATATCCCATAAAGCTTACCTTTTGTGATACTTAAAATTTATAACATAAAAGTCTTATTATTTGACTTTTGTGTTGACAAAATAATTAAATGACCTTTTGTGTTACTTTAAAAATAAAGATAAAGGGGTTATTATGTCACGAATTGGATATATCAGAATTTCGACACCTGACCAAAATATAGACAGACAAGAAATAGCTCTAACAGAATTTAAGATGGATAGATTTTTTATAGACAAGGTTTCGGGGAAAAATAAACAAAGACCGGAGCTAAACAAAATGCTTGAATATGTGCGTGAGGGAGATGTCGTATATATTGAAAGCATTTCTCGATTAGCAAGAAGTACAAAGGATTTACTGGCTTTAGTAAAGCAATTAGAAGATAAACGAGTAGATTTGATTTCATTAAAAGAAAATATTGATACAACCACCCCACAAGGCAGATTTGTACTTACTATATTCGGTGCTTTATTCGAATTGGAACGCGAAAATATCCTCCAAAGACAAAAAGAAGGCATCGCTGTTGCCAAAGCAAAAGGTAAAGAATTTGGCAGACCAAAAATTGAACAACCTAAAAATTGGAATGAAGTTATTGCTCTTTGGCGTAAAGGTGAAATTACTGCTGTAGAAGCTATGAAAAAATTAAAACTAAACAGAGGAACTTTTTATCGTAGAGTTAAAGAAATAGATAGTTTTCTTCCTTGAGTCTCTAATATCGTAGCTTGACCATCCTGGTCGAGTAAGAGAGTGCAAGTCAAGTCTGACTGAAATGTTGTGCGAGCATCCTTGCTTGCACTCTATTTCCTACAAGCTGTCCCAAAAAAGAATCAAGCCCGGCGTAGGTAACCAGGCTTGATTTTTATGAGTGTTTAGGTTACTGTTTATTTTATTCTTGAGGTATCATAACAACTCTACGATTAATAGCTCTGTTTTCCTCAGAATCATTAGGTACTTTAGGTTCACTAAATCCTTTTCCTTCAATGTTCAATCTATTTCTATTAATACCATTTTCAATTAAGTAATTTGCTACAGACATTGCACGTTGATAAGACAAGTTGTCATTATATTCTTTAGCACCTACGTTATCGGTATGCCCTATAATACTAAAATTTACTTTAGGATTATTTTGCATAGTTTTTACTAATTGATCAAGGCTTTCAAATGAAGAAGGTTTTAATTTAGCACTATCAAATTCAAATTCAATATCTGCTATATCGTATTCTTCTCCGGCAACTAATTCTGTTAAAATAAAATTCATATTTATTTTAAGTTCGTTAGCCGGTATTTGCATAGAATTATCAATTGCAAGATAGCCTTCTTTATCAATATTATATTGGATATTACTAATAACAGGAAGTGAAATTTGATATTCACCTTGTTCATTAGTAGTTACAATTATATTTGCTATTTCATTATTAAATTCATAAGTCCACATAATATCAGTTTCAATCGGAGTAGATTTAGAATCCATAACATTACCTGATATTTCTAATATATTAAGGTATCTTTCAAGGGTAATAACTACGTTTAATTCAGGGGTTCTCTCCGGAATTATGAGTTCTTTTTCTAAAGGATTATATCTTTTATCGGCAACAAAATAATTAAGTTTATCAGTGTTTTCAATTTTAAAAGAAAATTCTCCGTTAGCATTTGATTGAACAACTATTTCATTTGGAAGATTTTTTACAATGTATGACCATCTGATATTAGTAGAAACTCTTTCGTCATTATTATCAACAACAAAACCTTTAACTATTATTTCTTCAATAGCCGGTTCAAGGTCAAAGCTTCTCATATCAAAATGATAAATATCTTCTAAGCCGAGTCCGTCAAAACGATTAGAAGAAAAATATGCATTAATATTATCTTCACAAACGAAGAAATACCTGTCATCTTTTACCGAATTTACAATTGGGCCAAGGTTTTCAGGAGTAGTCCATTGAGTCCAAGAATTACCATCTTTTTTAGCTCTAAATATATCGAATCCGCCAAATCCTTTATGTGTATCTGAAGCGAAATATAATGTTTCGCCATCGGGAGCAAGGAAAGGTGTTATTTCGTGACCGTTAGTGTTTATGTTAGAATCTAATTTTTGTGGTGTTCCCCATTGTCCGTTTCTAAATTCAGAAACAAATATATCATAAGCACTGTTATCGCCATCTCTATTGCTGGCAAAGAACATTACTTCTTCATTATATACAAAAGGTTGAATATCATTAAAACGGCTTGAGAGTGTGTTAATAATTTCAGGGTTAGTCCATTTATTATTTGAGAGTTCCGCCTTAAAAATATTACTTACTCTTTTTCCGTCATATTGTCCTGATAAAAAGACGGTATTTTGATCATTGCTTATAGAACCTACGGTTTCGTTAAGATCAGTACACAATTCACGAATTTCAATCGGAGCAACCCATGAATCGTTAATGAAATAAGAGATGAAGATATTCTCTTTACCAAATGGGCTTCTTCGATCAGAGCCGAAAATCATTGTGTTTCCATTATTAGTTATAATAGGCGCATATTCCGAATGTATAGAACTAACTCTTCCGGGAATTCGGTTAACACTTGCTTTTACTTTTGAATATTTAACATATTCAATTGCTTGTTTTATAGTAGAAAGAATATGTTCATCAATTAGAACATCCTGTCCATTGTATTCATTTTTAAACTTTAATAACCAATTATAAGCATTATTATAATTATGTAAGCCCAAATTAATCTTAGCTCTTAAAAGAGAATATTCAGCATTATTTTGATTAACCGCATCAACTCGTTGAATAGAGCTTAAAGCTTGTGTATAATTTCCATTTTCATAGAAGTTTCTTGCTGTTAATAAACTTCTGTCACTATTTTGAGCATAAACAATCTGACATAATAATATCATCATTAACCAGATTATAATTTTTTTCATATTAAACTCCATAAAAAATATTCTTAATAATTCCGAGTCAGTTAAGCCCTAAATTGGGCTTAGCTGGTTCTCGGATTATAATATTAAGTTTTATTCATTTCACTTATTTCGTTCAAGCCGGAAGCTCGAACAACTATGTTCTGCGAGCATCCTGCTTACAGGATATTGTAAGAACAAGACCTGTCTGTTTTGACAGGTCTTTGTACAATAATATTTAGAATCTAAGTGATAAAGAATACAAGTGATGATCATTATCAAAATCTTCTTTAGCAACTTGATAAGCGTAATTAAGTTCAATCATTTTAAATCTTACGCCAAAACCACCGGCGAAAGCACCGTCATTGATACCTACACGCATACCGGCTTCTGTTTGAGAAAAGATATCTGACCATGTAGTACTTTCTTCTACTCTGATACCGGAAATACTTGAACCCATATTATCATCTCTGTTAACACCGATCCAGTATTCAGCACCTATTTTTAATTTAGCTTCTTTAAAATCTTTTTCGCCGTGTAAATCAGCAGCTACTACTAAACCGGGAATTGGAAATGCAGCAATAGAAGGGATAAAAAGTCTTGGGACTTCTTCACCTTCACCATCAAAATCAGATACAAGGTCTTTTGTTACAAAACCAACATTGAAATAACGATTTACATGATAAATCATACCTAAATCAATACCATAACCTGTTTTGCTTTCTCCGTCGATATCTGACATATATATTTTAGGGGTTGCTCCAAAATTAAAATTTCCCATTTTCATAGCATAACTAATACCGAAATTATGTTCGTTATTATCAAAGTTACCTGTAGGGCTACCATCAGCATTATAACCTCTAAAATCTTTTGTTGAAGCATTTTGCCATGCTAAAGCAACATAACCTAAAGGTAATTCAAAACCAATAGCACTGAACAGCTGAGTTCTGTCCCATTCCATATTTTGTCTTGTAGATGTTGAAAATTCAATTCTTTGTACATCAGCAAGAGAAGCAGGATTAACAAAAACCGCTGAAACGTTATCTAAGAATGCAGCTCCTGTTCCACCCATACCAACCGATCTGGCATCAACGCCTAATCTTGTATAAGCAGCAGCTGAGTTTATGTCAGCAAGAAGACTAGTAACTGCTGTGATGAGCATTAGAGCTAACATAATCGATCTAAATTTTTTCATTTATTCCTCCATTGTTGAAATAGGAGAGGAGATTATCTCTCCCCTCCATTATTAACATTTAGTTTGTGATAGCTACTTTCACAACTGTTTCTACTATCTTTTTGCCATCGTTAGCAATAATTCTAGCAAAATATGCACCACGTGCAAGTTTAGTGCCGTTATTATTTCTACCATCCCATTCGACGGTTGCACTTGATTTAGCGTCTGAGTATTTATCAATTGTTTTAACTTCGCGACCGGCAAAGTCATAAATAATGATTTTTACATTAGCGCTTGCAGTTAAGTCTAATTTGAAATTAGCTCCACCGTCTGTTGTCATTGGGTTTGGATAGATATAAGCATCTGTAATTTCAAGAACAGCAGGTTCAACAGGTACAGGATTAATGATAAACTGGATTTGATCAATAACTTGATTTCCGGCTTTGTCATTAACTGTAAGAACTGCAGTATAAGTACCTATCATAAGATCTGTTACTACGGTTTCAATTACAGTTTCACCTTCTGTTTCAGTTAGAGTAATATGACTGTTATTATTAGGATCAGTAATTACAAGACGAGCATTAGCGATTCCTGAACCACTTTGAGATTTTTGTCCCTTAGTGATAGATGTAGTTAAGTCCATAAATTCAGCTTTCACGGTTACAGCAGTTAATTCTTCAGTAAGAGTTAATTCTGTTCCGTTACGAGGGCTGAATAATGTAATTACAGGAGCTATTCTATCAATATTATATGTTTGAGTAAATATGCCACTTAAACCGGCAACATCAGTTGCAATTATTTCAAGTTCAATAGAAGATGCTTCATCAGGGATGAGGCTACTTGCTAAAGAAACAGCGTAATTATTTGCATTATTAGGATTAACAGTGATTGGTCCAACGATTAAGTCACCACTTGGTTGAGCATAAATATTAGCTTGTGTAGTTACAGCCAAGTCTGAAACAACAGTAAATGTTAAGCTGTTGTTTGCATTATTACTTAACCACCAGCCATTATCATTAATTTCGTTAAAGGTAACAATCGGAGCTGAAGAAGGAACTACAGCAAATTCAGCAGTCTCAATTGATTGATTACCTACTCTATCTACTGAAATCAAATTAATGATATAGTCACCATAAACTTCTACTGTCATTGGATAAGAAATAGCTTGTGTATTTGCAGGATAGTCTACGGTTACAACACTGTTTGGTCCAATTATTTGAAGTTTAACACTATAAATACCTGAGCCGTTTGATTTGTCGTTTGAATCTAAGCGACGTGCAGCAAAAGTATTATTATTGCTTGCTGAGAATTGAACGTTACCGTCTTTTGAAGCGCTAAACTTAACTTTACTTTCTCTTAAAGAACTGATTTTACCTGCTGATACAGCTTTCTCAGTTGGAACTACGTCTGTAATTGCAGCAGTAATGTTCACATTATGATTAATTACAAATTGTGCATCAGTTTCAGGAGATGTAATAGTTGCTTGTGGAGCTACGTTGTCAATAGCGTAAGTTTGAGAAGACACAGCTGAGCCGCCCCAAACATCAGTTACAGTAACTTCTAATTTAACAGCTACTTGATTTGAAGGAATAATTCCTCCATTAAGTTCTACTCTGTATTTACCGTCAACAAGAGTAGCGGTTGTAGGTCCTTGAACCACTGTTTCTGATGGGATTGAGATGAAGTTAGCAACTACACCGCCATTATTAATTTGAGCAGTAGCATCAACAGTAAAGTTAAATGTATTAGTATCGTTAGAATTCAACCAATAATTTTCTAAACCGTTTTCGTGAGTAATCTTATCAAAGGTAATTGTAGCAGCACTACCGGTTACGTCAAAAGTAAATGATAAGCTACTTACATTACCACTATAATCAGCTACACTTGCTATTACAGAATAATGACCAGGTGCAAGAATGCCTTGATTAGAGACAAAGTTACCATTTGTCACGGTTCCTTCAATCTCTTCACCGTTCAAGTAAACAGTTACACTTGAAGGATCAATACCACTTGCAGCAGTATAGTAAACTATGTCAGGACTAAATGTTCCATAACCATCCTCAAGGAAATCATCCCATGATGGCCAGAAATGATATATTTCATTTTCGTAAGTATAGAAGCCGGTAATATCTTGGAATGCAATACCCACAGTTACGTTTGTACCATAAGTTAATACAGCACTTTCGTAAGTTGGAGGGAATGCTTCAGCATCAACTACATCACCTACAGGTGAAAGAGCCCAAGTTATAGGAGCTACATAGTCAATACCGTATGTTTTGTTACCGGAACCATAAGCATCATAATTATCAGTTGCAATTACTTTCATACGAACAGCGGTTGTTTTTGGTGAAGTTGGTACACCATATTGATATACATAACTATATACATTATCGTTTACTTCTACAAGTTCAACATTACCATTCCACTCAATTGGTAGTGATTGTTCAATAATTTGATTGAATGTATCACTTTCAGGATTATTATCAAGTTGATTAACTTTTTCCCAAAGTGAGATTTCAATACCATCTGCAGACATTGTTCTTTCTTCAGGGACTGTTACGTTAAATGTAAGTTCTGTTCCACCTGTAGGATTAACCCACCAGCCGTTTTCACCACCGGTAAAAGTAACTACAGGAACAGCAACGTTTACTGTATAACCAACGTTAACTAAATCTGTTTCAAGTTCTACATTATTTTCTGCTGTCCAAGTTGCTGTAATACTAAAGATGTTTCTACTTCTTGAGTCAGAAGTTGAATATGAGTTTTGTAAAGCATAGATATCTTCAAATGATAATTCGTATGAATAGATATTACCGTTAACAGCGATACTTGTAGGAGGAACAACGATGCCCTCTCCTTCAGTTCTGTTACCATTACTTGTAAGTGTTAAACCTACAGCAGCAATATCTGTTTCAGGATCATCTATTTGAGCAGAAATTACTCTATTATCAATAGTTAATTGTGAGCCTGTAGCTGTAATCACAGGAGCTGTAACATCAACCAAGATTGAAGCACTTGCAAAGCGAGTAACTCCATCTTTAGTAACTTCAAGACGAAGAGCATATTCACCAACAGGTAAATCTTCCATATCAAGTGTTACCATTCCGGCAACATATTCAGCATCTACAGGAATATTATTAACGAATAATTGATATTCAAATTCATTTCCGGCTATTAAGTTATAACCACCCTGATCATTTGTTCCGTAGTAAACTAAGAAACCAATTTCTGTATCAGGAGCAGTCCAGATATTTGAATTTGCATCAATATATTGAGGTTCTGTTCCAACAAATTCAGTTGCAATTACTGTACCTGAGTACTGAGCAATCATATAAACTGTATTTGCAGGAGCTGTGAATGTTGCAGTATTATTTTCTGCATTATAAGTAGCTTCAATAGCTGCCCATTCATCATTTTCTCTATACATTGCAAAGATAGTACCTTCTTCATTAGGAACAGTATTAAGAGCCATTGTAATTGTTAAATCAACGTTAGGACTATTAGTCATAATAGCTCTTTGTTCACTAAGTGCAGTGAAGTCTGTATCTAAAGCTATTGCGTTAGCTAAGTTTTGGATATATAAGTACTCTGTAGGAACAGTAATAGTTACCACACCATCAGTTACAATATCACCATAAGCATAAGCATCAAGGCTTGTTTTTGTAAGTTGCATATTTCCGTCTGTGCCAAGTGAAGCAGCCCAGAAATGATATACACCGTCTTGAGCAACAGTGAAAGGTGCTTGCCAGATACCGTCAACCATATTAATATTAACTTGGTTAATTTGACCTGCAAAAACTTCACCATTTACATAGCTTACGATAGGTTTGTTATTTGAACCGGCAATATGAATTTGATTTTCCCAGTATAAATCAGCTGTAATAGTCTGATTTGCAGGAACTAATTCATCATTTGCATAAGTAACTTCTAATTCAGGTTGTCTTGAAGAAACACTACCATTATTATAAGTTACGATAGTTTTAAGTTTTTCTACATTCATAAGTTCAGCATTAAAGATTACTTCAATATTGTCATAATCATTAGTTGCAGAAACAAATGTATTAAATGTAGTCCAGGTTCCG
>Ga0172377_10006990_pt1 | contig 11628 bp, 7 predicted proteins | sample Pumphouse3metaG_FD_119749 | JGI IMG/M metagenome (GOLD analysis project Ga0172377, IMG submission 119749) | Leachate microbial communities from a municipal landfill in Southern Ontario, Canada - Pumphouse #3 metaG | ecosystem: Engineered > Solid waste > Landfill > Unclassified | place: Canada... | reverse complement strand
TCGCCACCCTGGGCTGCAAGACCAACGCCTACGAATCCGCCGCCATCGCCGGCCGCTTCTCTCAAGCCGAATACTGCCTTGTCCCCTTTGCCGAAGAAGCCGATATCTATATCATCAACACCTGCACTGTCACCGGCCGTACCGACTACAAGAGCCGCAACCTCATCCGCAAGGCCCTGGCCCGCAAAGAGCAAGATCCCTCTGTCCGGATCGTGGTGACTGGCTGTTTCGCCCAGCGCAACCCTGATGAGATCAAGGATCTGGGCCCCATCGATCTGATCGTGGACAACCAGAACAAAACCGGCATCGCCGACCTGCTCGACCAGCCGGACTATAGCTTCCAGGATATCATGCGCAGCCGGTCTTTCGTCTATCGTCCCGTTGCCCGGATGGTGGAGCACAGCCGCGCCTTCCAGAAGATCCAGGACGGCTGCGATTACCGCTGCGCCTATTGCGCGGTGCCCTATGGCCGCGGCAACAGCCGCTCCGCCAGCTTTGCCGATGTGATATCCCAGGCCCGGCTGTTCGTGGCCAACGGTTACAAGGAGATCGTGCTCGGCGGAGTAAATCTGGGCCTCTACCAGGATGGCAACCAAGGCCTGGCCGGGGTTGTGGAGGCCTTTGAGAAGATCGACGGGCTCCAACTCATTCGCCTTAGTTCACTCGAGCCCATGCTCTTCACCGGTGAATTGATAGACCGTATCAGTCGATGCTCCAAGCTCTGCCCCCATTTCCACATCGCCCTCCAGAGCGGCTGCGACAGCGTTCTCAGGCGTATGGGCAGGAATTATGAGATCTCTGAATTCCGCGCCCTCACTGCCATGATCCTGCAAACCTGGCCGGACGCGGCGATCGGGCTGGACGTGATCGCCGGATTCCCCGGGGAAACGGAAGCAGAGTTCCAGGCCACCCTGGATCTCCTGGCTGATCTTGATATCGCCTATCTGCATTCCTTCTCTTTTTCCCGCCGCTGGGGCACGCCCGCGGATACTATGCCCGGCCAGATCCCCAAGCCGGAAAAGAGCCGCCGCGTGAACCTGCTTACCGCTCTGAGCGATGCCAAGAAGCGGATCTACACCCGCAAGCTGATCCGGGACCAGACCCCCCTCCGCGGAGTTTGCGAAAAAGTTGTGGATAGCCACTCCACCTGCCTTTCGGACCATTTTGTCCGCGCCTATTCCAGCCCAGAAATCGCTCCGGGTGAGATGCTGAGCGGAATCGCGGCCCAGGCGCGGCTGGACGGAGTTCTGCTGGAACCAAAGCCTGCCTGAGCCAGCCATCAGACTTGATATATAGCTCCAAACCCCCTTGCCAAGCGGACTGTGGCCTCAGCCGGGGATAATTGTCTTGACAAAATCCCGGCTTCCAAAGTTTATGCCATCACTTGTGGCGAGATAGCTCAGCCGGTAGAGCAGAGGCCTGAAAAGCCTTGTGTCCCCAGTTCAATTCTGGGTCTCGCCACCAGTAACTTTTCGGCGCTTGGCTCAAGCGCTTTTTTTGTTTGGGGGACCTGATGAAAATATACACACTGCGCAACCTTCGCTTCCCGGCCCGGCCGGATTTCTCTCTGGCCGCGGAAACCAGCCGGAAACTCGGCCTGCCTGCCTCCGCCATCCAGATCCAAAGGATCGTCCGCAAAGCCCTGGACACCCGCCGGCGCGGCCAGCCCGTCTATGATTTCACCCTCCAGCTCAGCTTCAGCGCTGAAGTTCCCCCAAGCAAGGATCTTACGCCATTTGAACCTCTGCCCGAGGCAATTCACGCGCCAATTCCGGCAACGGATCTCCATCCCTTCATCATCGGCATGGGCCCCGCCGGCCTCTTCTGTGCGCTGGCGATGGTGGCCAACGGGCTCCAGCCCTGGCTTTTCGACCGTGGAGACGCTTTGGACAAGCGGGCTGAGAAAGTAACGGAGTTCTGGCGCCGGGGCTCTCTGGATAAGGATTCCAACGTTCAATGCGGCGAAGGCGGCGCCGGCGCCTGGTCCGACGGCAAGCTGACCTCGCGGGGCAGCGATCCCGCCCTGCAACAGGTTTTCGACCAGCTTCTGCGGTTCGGCGCGCCGCCCGAGACAGCCTTTGAAGCCCTCCCCCATCTGGGCAGCGACGGCATCCGCGCCTTGGTCCATAAGCTAAGAACCCATCTTCTGGAGCAGGGCTGCCGCTTCTTTTACCGCCACAGCCTCGAAGACCTGGAAGTAAGAGCCGGCAAAGTATCCCGGGTGCAGATCAACTCAAGCTGGCATTCGCCTCAAATGGTGGTCCTGGCTTTGGGTAACGCCGCCCGGGAAACCTGGCGCCAACTCAAGCACAGAGGTGTGGAACTGGAGCCGAAACCTTTCGCGCTGGGCTTTCGGATCGAGCAAGCCCAGGACCGGATCAACACCCTGGTCTATGGCGAGGGGCCCTGGCCGGAATTTCTGGGCCCGGCCAGCTACCGCCTCACGGCCAAAACCGGCTTCACTTTCTGCATGTGCCCCGGCGGACAGGTTATCGCGGCCGCTTCCGAGCAGGGCGGAGTGGTAACCAACGGCATGAGTTTTGCCGCCCGGGCTGGCCGCTGGGCCAATAGCGCGGTGGTTACTCCGGTCAATTCTGATGATTACGGTGATGGGCTCTGGTCTGGCGTGGAATTGCAGCGCCAACTGGAAAAGCTGTCCTTCCGGGAAGCTTTTCTGGCCCCGGTGCAGTCCGCGCGGGCTTTCATGGGCGGCGAAGCGGATACCGAAGCTCCAGGCTCCACCTACCTTCCGGGGGTTTTCCCGGCCGACCTGAACGCGATTTTCCCTCCCCAGATCAGTTCCCGCCTGCGTTCTGCGCTCATCCGCTTCGACCAGGTGCTGCCCGGATTTTCCCAAAACGCCGTCCTGACCGCACCCGAAACCCGCACCTCGTCTCCCATCCGGATCCTGCGGGACAAGGAAAAGCTGAATTGCGCGGGAATTTACAATCTCTATCCGGTCGGTGAGGGCAGCGGCTACGCCGGCGGCATCGTCAGCAGCGCCGCGGATGGCTGGAGGCTGGGGCAGCGGGTCAGGCCCGGCAACTGAGGCGTCTGAACTGGATCAGCTTTGCATCTTCTCCTGCGTCAATTGTTTTGCACGCATCTGCGGATGATATTCAACACCGCGATGATGCCAACAATTAAACCCCAGGATAAGCTCTTTTTGGCTGGCTGCTGCCTGCTCTGCTCCGGCGCCCTTTCCTGCGGGGGAACCCGGGGCTGCGGAGGAACGCGGTATTCCGCGGGTTTCTGCCCGGGCAGCCGGACCGGCGCTGGCGGCTCAGGCTGCTCATAGCCGGTGCTGCCTTCCACATCCTTGTAATGGATGATCTCCTCGTCGCGCCGCCGGCGGCGCTGGATGATGGCCTGGATGGTGAAATGGATAAGCAGGGCGATGCCGACTAAGATGATTATCTGCAGCCAGGCTGGTAATTGCTCCCTCGAGGCAGCTTCCGTTTCCGGCTCCATAGAGGGTGCTGTTTCAGCCGTTTCGGCGCCGTCCCATTCTCCCCCGCTCTGCAGCAAGAAAACACCATTTTGATGCCTGTATGGGCCGGACAAAGCCTCTGCCCCCAAAGCGAACGAGGCCGCCCCAAAGGCCAGCAGCAGGATCAGCAGTATCCCGCGCCGAACCGCGGCAAGCCGTTGTTTTGATCTGAATCTCAGCATTTTCATCCTCAAGTTTTGCAGATTTACGCAAATCTCCGCTTTGCCCCTTTGTTGTCAAGCTGAATCGAAGCGCCGGTCCCGGAAACAGCCGGAGGCCGTGAAGATTATAAACTCTCACCCAAACTTGCAAATGGGTTCACCAGTCACAGTGGTCGTAACTGATTATTGAGTCTTAAGATGAATAGGGCTGGCTTCAGACTGTGTCACTGTGGTCTTTGGACGTTTTTGGACGTTTCGGGATCAGGGTTTTGAACATTTGGACTCATTTAAGGGTATTTTCAGGCCATCGTATTTGTAAAAACAATTAGCTCATTTTCTGCGCTGCGCCCGTAGCGCGTTACCTGCATCAGCGAATAAATACCGGTCTGAACCGGGTTCGTGAAACTGCTCCACAAGTCCTGCTTAAAAACCGGATTTCTTGGCAATAACCATATTACACGTTCCACCCGAGAAAGTATAATATGGATTCCCATATTATACTATCAACCCAAAAATGACCACTCGGCGCTTGCTATGCAGTAAAAGCATCAATATACTGCCTGAAGACAAAGATCCGATTACGCGTGTAGCCGGTAGTTTCATGCAAGATCCCGGCAGCGACCAGAGTTTTGATCAGGCCATTTGCCGGCACATAGTTCAGTCCCAGCAGGTCTTCAACCTCTTTGACAGTTACAATCGGGGATTGATATAGGTGCATCAGCAGTTTTCTGGCGTTATCGGCCCTGCGTCCCAGCTGAACCAGCTTGCTTTCAACATCGCGGTGCAGGGTCAAGATTCTTTCAAAGGTAAGTTTGCCATTATCCGCAGTTTCCGCTACAGCTGTTAAAAAGAACCTGACCCAATGGCCGATATCGTTGGATTCCCTCACCGTTGTAAGCGCGTCGTAATACTGCCCCCGGTGCTTTTCAAAGAAGTCCGACAGATACAGAGTTGGCTTGAGTAAGAGTCCATTACTCACCAGGTAGAGCGTGATCAGCAGCCTACCGATACGTCCATTCCCGTCCAGAAATGGATGGATAGTCTCAAACTGGTAATGGGCTATCGCGCATCGAATCAAATGAGGAACAAGAATTCGCTCATTATGCAGAAAATTTTCAAAATCGTCCAGCAATGCAGGCAGATCGTCGATATGGGGCGGGATATAGGCTGCGTCTGATATAGACGATCCCCCGATCCAGTTTTGGCTTTTTCGGAATTCGCCGGGGGCCTTGTGTTTTCCCCGCACATTATCCATTAGGATGGAGTGAGTCAGCCGGATCAACCGTAATGACAGTGGAAGTTTTTCCAACTGCCGTATAGCTTCGTTCATGGCTCGAACGTAGTTTTGCACCTCACGCCTGTCATCCCGCTTCTCGGGTAATACAGCTTCTTCTTTGAGTATCACGTCATCTATGTTTGTTTTGGTTCCCTCTATCCTGCTGGAAGTATTCGCTTCCTTGATTATATGCATCTGGATGAACATGTCCACATTGGGCACGATTTTCGAGAAAGCGTTCAACTCGCCCAGAGCCTGGGTGGCTTTTTCCAATAACACATTGATCCGGGGATCATCCCAAGTCCATTCCTGATCCACCTTGGAGGGCAGAAAACTCTTGTATCTATACTGAGTGCGGTCGATGCCGCTCTTGAAATCTTCAAATTTCATTTCCCATCTCACTTGAGATTAAGGCATTTTCCTTAAACCTTCTGCAATTTGTTAAGGCTCATTCCGCTTGCCGGGAACCTCAGTGCAAGCGCAAAATTCTCAGATACATTGTTTATTGGGGCGATACGCTTGTCAACAATTTTCCAATTCCAGGGGGCCGATTCGAAGCTAGATCAGATAACACTCTTGGAGATAGCAAATATGAGTTGATAGATTTAACTCCAGCCGGCTCCCATTATCATTACGGGATCAATACGGGATCAATACGGATGAAATCCGTATTGATCCCGTATTGATCCCGTAATGATACCAAGAGGGAAACAAAAAAGGCGGGAAAAATCCCGCCTTTTTTAGGATGTCAATTTTGGATTATTTCTTTTTCCCAGCCTTGACAGCTTCTTTGAGCTTCTTGCCTGCTTTGAAAACAGGAACTTTACGGGCTGAGATCTTGAGGGGTTTGCCGGTCTTGGGGTTGATGCCGTTGCGGGCTTTGCGATGAGCCACGTTGAAGGAACCGAAACCGACCAGAGACACTTTCTCGTCTTTCTTGAGAGACTGGGTAACACCCTCTAACATTGCGTTGAGTGCGACACCGGCTGTTTTCTGTGAAATACCGGCTGTCCCTGCGATCTTTTTGATTAAATCATCTCTGCTCATTTTACCTCCTTTGGATTGTATTTAAAGAGTAAGAGATAATACGGTGCTATTAAAAACGGGGTCTGGAAAATCTGTCAACAAAAAAATGATGATTTTTCAGCACTTTAGCACACCCGGACAACGCAAAACCGTTATCGTGATTTTCTAAGCCATTGTCCAACAGGCAATAATGCAAAACAGAATGGCGTTGAAAAAATTCGAAAAAAAGTCCTTTCTCACTGCCTCCAAGCTTTTTACATTGACAAAAAACGGGCTTTGTGACAGTGGATAAACAAACGAAATTCAGCTGGAGGAACAATGAAAAGATATGCCTGCCTGCTAACGTTCCTGCTGACACTCCTGTTGGTGATGTCAGCTTGTAGCACAAATAAGCAAGTGGAAGAACCAGTGGCACCGCCACCCACGCCGATCGAACTGGCCGAAGCCGCCGCGGACACCGCCGCCATGGCCTTTGAAGAGGAAGATTATTTCCGGGCCATGAACTACTTCAACCAATCGAAGGATCTTTACCTGCAGGCGCAGCCTACCTCGGCTCCCACCGACTCCGTGGACGTGAACATCGAAAAGATCCAGATCAACATCGCGGTTACCTACATGCGCATGGCCAATGAAAGCGCCCAGTCCTTCATCTACGACGAAGCCATCAACGAATACGAGAGCGCCGCCAACATCTATAAAAGCCTGGTGCCGCTAACGCTGAGCGCAACTGAACGGGACGAATATGTGGCCATTCTCTACCGCAACATGGCCCTGACAGCGCAAAACGGCGGCCAGTTTGAACGCGCCCTCGGCTATTACGACAGCGTGCTCCAATATGAGCCCGGCAACGCTGACATCCTGATGGCCAAATACAGCATCCTCAAAAACGAGATCAAGGACCAGGTGCGCGCCTTCCAGGTTCTGAAAGACTACGCCGAGGCTTCGCAGGACCACAACGCCTATCTGGTATTGGCCAACGCTTACAAGGACGAAGGCGACACCAACACCGCGGCGGTCTATTACGACAAAGCCATGGAACTGGAGCAGAACGAGGCCGTTTACAGCACCGTGGCCGATTTTTACCGCGGGGTGAAGAACTACGGCAAGTCCAACGAGATCCTGGAACAAATGGTTGCCCTGACCGAGGACAACGCCTCCATCGCCCTGGCCTACCGCGTGATGGCAGACAACTACGACAAGCTGAACAACACCTCCAAAAAGATCGAATACTACGGCAAATCCCTCGATCTGGAGCCCAATGCCGACGTGGCGCTGATCCTGGCCAACCACTGGAACAAGCAGAAGAGCTGGGACCGCGTGATCACCTACGCCACCCAGACTTTGAACATCGATTCTTCCAAGGCCGCCGCCTACCTGCTGCGCGGCAACGCCTATTACATGAAGAAGAGTTACAACGCCGCCAAATCCGATCTGCAGAGGATCGTCAACGATCCCACCTACGGCAACAGCGCGTCCGAGATCCTCAAAAGGATCGACTAAACCCTTAACCTTTGGCAGTCAACCGTGCGTGAAGCACGGTTGGCTGTTCTTTTCTGAGAACTGATGATGAGCAGAAAAATCAAGTCCGACGGCTCTGTGAAAGCCCTCTACGGCGTAAGCACCGGGCTCAGGCTCAAGCGGCCGCTGATCGCCAGCAGGGTCCAGGCCGGCTTTCCCTCCCCCGCCACCGATTATCTGGAAGGGGTGCTGGACCTCAATGAATATCTGATCAAGCATCCCGCCGCCACCTTTTTTGCCCGGGTGGAGGGCGAATCCATGACCGGGATCGGCATTTTTCCGGACGACATCGTGATCGTGGACAGATCGCTGGAAGCGGGCAACAATACGGTGATCCTGGCCCGTTACGACGGCGAATTCGCGATCAAGAGGCTGCGCATCGAAAACGGAGAGTATTTCCTGGTTCCCGAAAACGAGGACTACCCAGTGCTCAAGATCAACGAGGAACTGGATTTTGTGGTGTGGGGTGTTGTTACAGCCGTGATCCACAAAGTTTAGCGTGTGCGCCTCCCCCTTCTTGCCGCGATCCTGATCCCGCTTGCGTTTTCGCCGCTGCTGGCGCAGGATCTGGTGATCGAGCAAAGCTTCCCGCTGCTGCCGGACCAGGATACCTACCAGATCTCCCCCAGCCCCATCATCAGCGGCTCGGAAACAGTTTTCGCCGATAGCCTCGCCCTGATCAGGGGCCGGGACTACCAGCTCGACTCCCGCGCCGGAACCCTCACCCTGCTGCGCTTTCCCGTGGCCGAATACCTGAGGGTGAGCTGCATCCTGGTTCCGCCGGAACTGGCTCAGCCCCGCTACCTCTACCGGGAGCTCGAACCCTCGGACAGCCTCTTCCAAAGCGTGGCGCCGCGCCCCCGCAACTGGCTTCCCGAGGACGGCAAACTGCTGATCACCGGTGCCAAGACCTTTGCCGTCACCTTCTCCGACGAGGACGCCTTCGACCTGAAACAATCCCTGTTCGTGAACCTGAACGGCGAACTTTCCCGCAACGTGAATATCGCCGCCCAGCTTTCCGACAGCCAGTCCAAACTCACTCCGGAAGGTGATTCCAAGGAACTCAGCAGCCTGGACAAGGTGTTCATCCGGGTGTACGGAAAACAGTACGAGATCGCCATGGGCGACCTGGACTGGGAATTCACCGGCACCCGCTACATCAATTACCGCACCAGCATCGAAGGCTTGAACGCCTGGTACCGGGACCGCCATTTTGCCCAGGCCGGCTTCACCGCCTCCTCCGGCAAACCCGCCAGCCAGGCCATCGGCGTGATCGACGGCAAACAGGGGCCCTACTATCTGAACCCCACCGGCTGGCAGAGTTCCTACCTGATCATCGCCGGCAGCGAGCAGATCTATCGCAACGGAACCCTGCTGGAGCGCGGAACGGACTACTATATCGACTATTCCGAAGGTTCGGTGATGTTTCGCAGCCTGGTGGTCTCCAGCGACCAGATCAACGCCTGGTTCCAATACGCGGACGAGTTTTACCGCCAATCCACCCTCTTCAATTCCTCGCGGATCCAGCTCCTGCCCGGCTTGGCGCTCTCCCATCACTTCGTCCGCCAGGTGGATGCCAAAGACAGCCCGCTGCTCTATGAATTCAGCCCCGCGGACCTCGATTCGCTGAGCCTGGCTGGGGACCGGCTGGCCTGGGGAAACGGGATCAGCCAGGTGGAACCGGGGCTGGGCAGCTATGTTTTGCGAACCACCGGCGAGGGAATACCCTATTACGAATACGCGGCCGGGGACAGCTCCGCCATCTACAACGTTACCTTCAGCTTCGTGGGCCTGGGCAACGGCGATTACGAGGAGTTTTCCAGCGGCAAGTTCCGCTATCTGGGGGCCGGACTGGGTTCCTGGCTGCCCCAGAAGCGGCTGGTGCCCGCTGTGGCCCGCAACAACGCCGATCTGGCCCTCACATACGAATCCGAAGCCCTGGAACTGGGCGTGGAGGGCATCTTCACCACCAACGACAAGAACACCTTTTCCGATCTGGACGACGCCGATAACCGCGGCGGACTGCTGAGCGCCTGGGGCCGGCTCCAAACCGGGGATGAAGCCCGCGAAAGCTGGATCGGCCTGGATTTTGAGCGGCGCTGGGCCAACAGCTTCCTCTTCAGCCAGTCATCCGGCTACACCGAGGATTACGACCTCGCGCTGCTGGATCCCGCCGATTCCCTGGCCCAGTGGCGGATCGACCTCAACCTCGGATCGCGGGCCTGGTCTGCCTTCAAACCACAGTTGACAGCCCGGTTCAAGGATATTCCCGGTCTGTACAGCCAAAAAGCGCTGCGCCTGCTTTCCCAGAGCCGGGGCCAAGGCGCGCTTCCCTCTCTGGACCTGCGTTCCACCCTTTCCTGGCAGGATTTCGCCCAGGAAGGTCTTTCCAGCCTGATGCAGTATCACGAGCTCAGCGGCAGCTGGGATCTCGGCTGGCTGAAAGCCAGGCTGCTGGGCAATTACAACAGCCTCGAACATTCCCAGGCGATCCCGGCGGACAGCCGCTACTGGCGCCTCAATCCCCAGCTCACACTCGGCAATGCCAAAACCAGCCTCTCCCAGCTGAGCTTCATCCAGGACAACACCTTCCGCCGGAATCCGGACTGGATCAGCTCTGCCAGTTCCCAGACCTATGCCCTCAAACACAGCACCGCCAGCCTCAACCACAACCTGAGCCTGGACCTCACCCACCGCCGGATCACCAAGGAAGGCCCCCAAAACAGCTACAGCCTGGTTTCCCTGCGCAATTCCCACTATTTTCTCAAACAGGCCGTGATGCTGCTGGGAAACTACCAGCTGAACCAAACTGAGTTCTTTCCCCGCATCCGCGAACTGGAGTACATCGGCGACGGCCTCGGCCTTTACGACAGCACCGGGGTCTATACCCCGGACGGCGATTGGGACTACGTTTACATCACCAGCGGCCGGGGCACCCTCAGTTCCGAGGTCAACGGACAGCTCAGCCTCTATCTGAAACCGGGAAACTTCTTTCCCCAATGGAGCTGGATCCGCGGCGACCTCATCCTGCAGGGCACGCTCCAGGATTCGCTGATGGCGGATTGGCGCAGCTATCTCATCTTTCCGGAAACGGCTTTCAGCGCGCCCTCCACCATCTTCGGCAACCAGCGCTCCTCCCAGACCCTCTGGCTGGAACTGGTGCCCGGCCGCGTGATCGGCAGCCTGAGCGCGAGTTTCAACCGCAGCCTGGACAACCGCTATCAAAGCCAGACCCGGGCCTCGGAAGCCCTGTACGCCGCGGAGTTCGACCTAAAAAAATTCTGGGGCAACAACTTCAACCTCCGCTACGCCCACAGCAACGAGACCGATTCCCGCTACCTTTCGGACATCACCCTGGACGATCTGGGCCTGCTCGTCCAGCGGAACTTCTCCGCCAGCAACATCGGCACCCTGAACCTGGGCGCCTATCTGGAAAAAGGCCTGCGCCAGGAAAGCGACGAGGGTTACAGCCTGCGCGGCCTCGGCCTGGAGCCCGGCTACCGCGGCGTTTGGGGCAAAAAAGCGCGCGTGAACGGCTCTTTTGGCCTGCGCTACAATCAGCGCGATGGCAGCGATTTCCTCTGGTTCCTGCCCGAAAAGCGGGCCGGTCTGCTGCTGAACTGGTCTGTTTCCGCGGTCTATCGCCTCAACAGCTTCAGCTCCGCCACCTGCGAATACAGCGGCACGGCCTATCCGGACCAGGACGTGAAACATACCCTGAAGCTGGAATTCAAGGCCGAACTCTAAACCGGGAGCTTGGTTATGACCCCTGTGATCGCCCTCACCCCTCTCGATTACGCGATCGTTCTGCCCTTCATCTTTCTGGCCGGGCTCATCGATTCCATCGCCGGCGGCGGCGGCCTGATCTCGCTTCCGGCCTATGTGGCGGCCGGATTGCCCATGCACGCGGCCCTGGCCACGAACAAGTTCTCCTCCGCCTGCGGAACGGTTTTCAGCACCGCCAGGTATTTCCACGCCAAAATGATCGACCTGCCCGTGGCCCTGGTCAGCGCCGGCCTGGCCCTGCTCGGATCATTCCTGGGCACCAGTTCCGTGCTGCTGATCTCCGGGGATTTCCTGCGCTGGCTGCTGCTGGTGGTGATCCCCGTCATCGCCGTGCTCACGCTGATCCGCAAGAATTTAGGCCGCCGCGACCG
>Ga0172377_10006989_pt1 | contig 11629 bp, 19 predicted proteins | sample Pumphouse3metaG_FD_119749 | JGI IMG/M metagenome (GOLD analysis project Ga0172377, IMG submission 119749) | Leachate microbial communities from a municipal landfill in Southern Ontario, Canada - Pumphouse #3 metaG | ecosystem: Engineered > Solid waste > Landfill > Unclassified | place: Canada... | reverse complement strand
TTCCATTGGCTTTTTTCATCTTCGGTAACAGTTTGATGATCTGCATCTTCTGTAAGATCTGATAATGCCGAAGCTATCACGGGGAAATTGAACACAGTTCCATTGATAGCTGTAAGAGTAACAATTTTGGTCTCTTCATTTAATGTTGCAGAAATAAATGCTTTATTGTAATCAATAAACGTTTGCGGTATTTGATTATTTATTCTAATTGGTATCACAGATGCTACGGGTAATTTAATTGTGTTGACCGTTGAAAATCCTATATCATCAATACCTAAGTATACCCTGACGGGTAACGATTCTTTGCACATTTGTAAAATACTCGATGGTATAGGATACGGTATTAGTACATTTTCAGTATTTTTCTCCATAAAAATATATGGATAGTATATATGACCTGTCGAATCTTTAATAGGTATTTCAAAAGTAAGTCTTACGAAATAATTTTCAAAGCCTTCTGGTAAAGTAACTGTAATGTCACAATATTCTTGATCTATTTGCGTTAACGGGCTTTCCGTAGATATACTCAATACATGAGTTGTGGCATTCACAGTTAAAGCAATATGATCCATAAATAGTGATGGCTCTTCATATTTAAAAATGTAATGATTAAAAAAAAGAAAAAGGGCTTACGCCCTTAAGATGTTTAAGCCGATCCCCATACGGCGTACAATGTGACACCATCGGAAGTCACTGCGATGGTATCTCCTGCAACGTATTTCGCGACCACTGCACTATCTGTAGTCGCCCATCCCAAGAATGTATGACCTGTATATGTTGGGGCGGTTGCCGAAACAGTGAACACCGATGTTCCTGAGATGTTGATGGACGATACCGCAGAAGGTTCTCCTGTTCCGCCATTATCATCGTAGGTAAGTGTCTGTGCTGAGATCTTGTACAAGGCGATAGCTTCTGCTCTGGTAGGCGCAGGCGGGATCATCTTGTTCATGCTGATGATAACACCAGCCAAACTTGTATCCTGCACTACATCGGCAGTACCGATGTATGCGGTAAGTCCTGTTACCGCATCTGTGTACTTGCCTCCACTGGCTACATCTGTAAAAGCCCCCAATACCCCATTGGTAAAGGATGCCTCTTTAAGACTTGCCCCTGCTCCTACGAAAGCTATGCTTTCTCCTCTGTTCAGTACCGCTTTCTGTGTTGAATCCAAATCTGTACTTGCGAGGTACAGCATTGTAGATGCCTGCTCATATTGTGCCATTCTTATCACCTCCTCGTGTTAATTGCGTACATCTGATCTTTTCTAAGAACTCCGCCACCCATTCTGCTCCATGTACTGTACTCTACGATACCAGCTTTCTTCTGGGTATATGGATCCTCAAGGGTCTCCATTCCACCGTTTCTGGCAACTGCGTATGTATCTGGGAGTGAACCGAACAGAATTGATTTGGTAGTCTTGGGAACTGCGTTTGCAATATCAACGACGCTATCGAAATCAGGAAGCTCTGGGACAACTCTGATCGGGAATCCTTCCAGCATGTCAACTCCGTCTTTATCGAGAGTGATGTTGAAAGCATTACGACCTGAGGTATCTTCCATGCACCTGATGTATGTTCTGGTCTTGTTGTTCATGTACCATGCATAAGAAGCTCTGTTGACAACAGGCAGTTTTGCTGTTACCATTATCAAGGCCTTCCAAGCTCCTGACGCAGTAAGATCCACATTTGCTACAGGTATGTCACTTGCCTTAGTGAGAAGACCTTCTGGTGACTTTGCTCCAGTACCGTAAAGGATACCATTATTCTCAGAGATCACAAACTTTTTTCCAAGCTGTGTGGTGAACTCTGACCTGATGTCTATGTCTGCATCGGAAAGCATTTCTCTGGTATAGGAAACATTGGCGAACATTTTGTTGACCATGATTTTCTTAGTACCGAATTTGATACTGGAACTGTTGTTTCCTACCTCTTCCTCTCCGACCCATCCACAAGATGCTCCGCCTATCTCATAGGGGATCTCGATAGTGTTACGTGATGTGGTGTAAAGCTTACAGTACTGAGAAACAGCACTGGAATCGTCGATGATCCTCATGATCTCTGACTGCACGTCCACTGGAACGAAGTATCCACCTTCAGGCCCTTTGTGAACGCTCTGGTTTGCAGAGAACTTCACATTGTCTGGAATGCTTATTGATCCAGCTTTCATTGAAGAGAAGAATGCATCGCTGTATGCCTTGTCCATAGCTTTTACTGGATCTGCTGTAGGAGATCCTTTGGTCGAATTGGCTTCGATCTTTCCAACTATGTCAACTATTTTCGCGAACTCTTCTCTTGAGATCTTATTTTCCTTATAGAAGTCTATGACCTCTTTCATTTGCTTGGACTGTGTTTGCACATCGCCCAGCAACTTTTCAAATTCTTCTTGTTCCATTTTTTACCCCTTCATTGCGTTAGCAAGATCTCTTATCTGTTTTGAGAAATCTTTTGTCGTATCAGTTGCAGTAATCTCCGTTTGTTTAGAAAAGAAAGCACCCATCATATACGCTGGAACGTTTCCTGCGGTAATGGATTCTTTTTGTTCAGAAACAAGTCTATTGAAAATAGCGGATTGTTCTGCATCCAAATCTTTGATCTTCATAGCTCCACCTGCTTTAAATTCGCTTGCCGTAGCATTTGCATCTGCTGGGAATGGAGTATAAGATCCCTCATAGGCTTCCATTTCGGTCACTTCAAAAAGACCAGTTTCCTCGTTGTATTCCCCATCGTGGATAAATGCCCCTGCTGAAAAACCATTGAAGTCCCCACTTACGAGATTAGCATACTTCTCTTTACCTATCTCGGTATTGAGATTATACTGCCCACGCATTTCAAGACCTTTCTTTCCATCCTTAACAAACATGTGACCTAGCGGTGTGCAAGGTACATGCCCGAACATTGAAGAGCCTCCGTCCTCGTGATTCCACATGAACGGGATCTTCTTTTCTTCGGCATGAAATTTATGGTAGCACCCGTGCTTAATGTGGAAGCCATTAGCTTCGATGTCGTAATTCATCAGGGTCCCTGTGAACTTGCCATCGGCTTCGGTTTCTATATCCTCCACTTTCGAGAAGAATACAACTTTAGGCGTACTCATGTGGTCATCAACTCCGTAGATTTATTTAAATATTCTTATAAATATAACTTATATTAAAGGCAGGATCACTCTGCCTTGGAAGATTCAGGGTCTTTGTTTGTTTTCTCCTCTGAATCTTCCTCCTGTTTATTATTCGGGTCTTCTTTAGTATCCGCAGTTGGCTTGGTTGTAGATTGTACTCCTTTTATGGCGTTCTCCAAAGTTGTAGTTCCTCCGCTTACAAGGATCACATTTCCATCCGTCTTTTCCAATTCGCTTACTGGTGAATATCCCATCTGCTCACGCTTCTCATTCACAGTTAAGAATTGCACCGTTGACAATGCAGTGTACTTTGCCATTTCATTTCCTTTCAGATCTTTAATATCATCTTCATTGAACGTCATTTCTCCAATGTCCGAGAAGCATTCCTCGCTCAACAAAGATTGCGAAAGCGCATCGAATACCAATTTGACATCCGAGAGCACGCTTTCCTGAGCGAACGCCATATTGGCTTCTGTAGCATTGGCATATGTTTTGTTCTCACCGTCTCCAGCTTTTTCAGGCGGAGTAGCTCCAGCATTGCATGTCTCTCTGAGAGTTGTCTTCTTTCCCGATTGGAAATCGAAGTCAGATACCGAAGTATTGATCTCTGAAATATCGTTTCCGCCGTCCAATAACCATGTTTTACCTGAGTTGTCTGCTCCAGATTGTAAAGTTATCTCGTCCAATATCTCGTCGACCTCACCATCTGATAAAGTAGAATCTTTAGGGATCATATATTTCAACGATGGGCGAGATTCTTTAAGCAATACCGATCTATTACGAATGTCGATAAGATTTGACATTTCGATAGCGGTCTTAGCTGGAGTGAGAAATGATACTCCTTCTGTTGGATCCAATGGGCTGTAGGTATGGATATATATCATATCCTCTACCTCTACACGGATATTGTTCGTTCCTATTTCGTAATGGTCTATAGGGTTATCCAGATCGAAAGGAGTGGTTTTAACGATCCTTACATCTTTAGAGCTATAGGCATATAAGTATTCAACCTTGTAAGAAGATTTTACTTTACGAATGAACACCTTACCATTGAGGATAAGCGGAAAATAAACTTTGGTCATGAATGATTTATACGTATCATTAGGATTAGGTCTTCCCAAAAGCCTATACAACGGATGGGTATCCAAAGCATCATTCCCACTGTTCTTTTTCAGCAATGGCCTGACAGATGAAGCATCGTTCACACGAAGATTCACTATACGGTATACTGTAGTGTTAGCTAAGTATCCATTTGTGAATTGGCTTTCTATATCATTGTTAATATTGACATCGGTCTCCAAAAAATTCTGAATACCGCGCCTTACCATTTCCAATTGGAAACGATGCTCTTTATTATTACTTTTCTTTTTAAATATCTTCATACGCACCAGCACCTATTCTTACGCTTGTTCGGACCTGCTAGGCAATTAAACGCATGTGCTCCTGCATCTACCATATCGTCGTGTTTGGCAAATGGAAATTCGCATAATTGCTTTAGGTATACTTCATTCCAACGACCTCTTAATAAATGAACTCTTCCCTGATTGCAAGCCAAAGCGTAAGGACCTGCTCTCTGAGCTTTGGATTCTCCCTTCTTAGGTTTTATCTTTAGCACTCCATATTGTTCATATAATTTTTCCATATCTTCTATCAATATCACAGATGCAGATCCACCTTCCTGCTCAACTCCTATTCTGCATTTATCTATTTTTACATACATGTCAATTGCACCTTTCGCGCCTTTAGGGTCAGAATTTGCGTTATAGATATCCAACACGATATAATGCCCATTGGTGTATTTCGCAAGAAGGAATCCTGTACAGTAATCCCCGCCTTTCATTGCCGAAAGATCCCAAAATCTTATACGTGATTCTTCCACATAATCGGATGGAACTCTGTCGTAAATATCGAACCAGTCATAATGGAAATATGCACCTTCCGCTGGAGCAGGTCTTCCCTGATATAAAGCGTTCCAGGATCTATCTCCCAATTCGTTCTTGATTATATTCAATGCTTCCAAAGAATATCTTTCAGGCCACAATGGATTTCCATCATCATCTATAGCTGGCATATGAAGTATGGTCCAGTCGTCAGGGTTCTCTTCTTGAAGCGAGCCAGCTAGATCGTCGAAACTCCATCTTGTCATGCATAAGCATATACCCCCGTTAGGACTTAAACGAGTAACAACGACTTCCTTGTACCATTGCAATAACTGTTTCTTACGAGATTCGGAAGAAGCATCAATACTATCTTTGATCGGATCGTCGATGATAATAAGATCTGCACCTCTTCCCGTGATAGCTGTACCAGCTCCTCCCGACATGAAATTCATGGATCCGTCCGACTTGCCGATCGAGAACTCTCCTTTACGATCTATCGTGAATTTCTGATTAGGGAATATACGCTTGTGGGTCGGTTCATCGAACAACGCACGGCATTTAGCTCCTTGCTCAGACGCAAAATCATCGTTATATGATAACACCATTACTGACTTTTCAGGGTTATTGGAGATGTAAAACGCTGGAGTGAAGAACGACATCATAGTGGATTTGCTATGTCTAGGTGGCATTATGACCATCAAACGTTTTATCTTCCCTTCGATGAATTGCTGTGCTGTATCCGCCAAGATCTGAATATGCTTCCCGTCTACGAATCTCTGCCCTGAACCTATGGTCATTAGCTTCCAATAATCGTAAAGACGTGTCTTCGCGCCATACAATTTCCTGAACTCTTCTTCAAAGGCGTTATTCTTTGGGTCCGTCATTCTGTCCCTCCGCTAATTTCAAATACAGATCATCTATCGACATCAAAGAGGGATCAGCAACACTATGACTTATAGTTATTTCTTCTTTCTGATCCAAATATGCTTTTCCCAAATGTATAAGCATAGCGGTATTGCCACTCCTAGCCAATTGGAACTGCGTATCCTGCAATATCGCCTGCCCTACGGCTCTTGCTCTGGTGAATACTGCTTGGAATGCTATTATGTTCTCAGTAGAATACAAATCCGCTTCCGTAAGCCCAATGGCTCTGGCAATGGTGGAAGGACTTGACATATTACGTGCCATTTTAGATATGCGTACTAAATCTTTATCTGTAAGTTTTTTCGCAGTGCGTATAATATCCGATAACGGAAGATCTTTCAAGGGTTCGTTCGCGTCGACAAACGGCAACGACGGTATTCTAGTGAACGGTTCTTCTACGATTGCTAAGTTTTCTTCATCTGAGCAACCTTCATCGTGCGCGGATTTCTTTTTTCTTATTAGCGCAGGCTCATTCATAACCCTATATAATGGTCTCGGTATTAATAAATACTTTCTATGAGTATTGCATTTCGAGGCACATGAAGGCGACTACCCTATTACCGTATCAAGAAACCGCTATGGATTTCTTATCCCAATTCCCAAAATCCGCAGGATATTTGGAAATGGGATTGGGAAAAACATTCATCGGTTCTGAGACCATCAAAAAATGGTGGGATTCAGGTATACGGCATATCGTGGTTTTGTGTCAACTGTCTAAGGTTGGTGAAGCAGATGTACCCGACACATGGATGCATCACTTAGCAACATACACAGACATTCCAGTCTACAATGGACGCAAAGATCTAAATTTCGAGAAAGAAGGGATATTCGTACTTAATTACGATATGGCAATTCGTAGAAAAGAACTTTCTGCCATCCCCCAGCCATACGGTATTATCTGCGATGAATCCTCAATCCTACAGAATAGAAGAACCAAACGCTCATTGATGATGCTCGGAAAAGATAGAGCTATGAAGTCAGGGATAGGATCCAAAGCGCAATGCATACAACTGTTGTCAGGGACACCTTGCAATGGGAAATATGAAAATCTTTGGGTACAGGCACGGCTTCTAGGATACAAAGGATCCTACAACAAATGGCTTTCGGATTATTGCGAATACACTATAGACCCAGATAAGTATTATTATATTATCACGGGATATAAAAATGTAGACGCTTTGATAAAAGAAATGCATAAGCTGGGTTGTTATTTCCTTAAAGTAGAAGAAGCTATAGATCTTCCAGAGCATGTAAACATAACGCATATTTCTGATCCACCAAAAGAATACAAGAAACTATGCAGGACTGGGACTTATGTGAACGCTAAAGGAGAAGAGATAATTGCAGACACCACCCTTAAACAGTACCTTGAAGAACGTAAATTGTGCGCAATGAATCCAAACAAATATGCACTTATCCAAGATATTATAGAAAGCACTGAAAAGAGAGTTGTCGTGCTATGCAATTTCGTAGAGGAATACACCGAAGTGAAACGCATAGCATTGGAACTCGGAAGACCCGTATCCGAAATAAATGGATCTGTGAAAGACAGAACAGCATTTGATAAATTCGACAATGCCGTATTGATAATCCAATATCAAGCAGGATCTAAAGGAGGTAATTTCCAATTAGCATCCCATATGATATTAGCATCACCACCTGTTAGCTCGGAGAATTATATGCAGGCGAAAGCCCGTATCAAACGTGTCGGACAAAAAGACCATTGCTTTTATTATGAATTGGTAGGCGGAAAAATTGAAGAATCAATTTACGAAAGCGTTAGAGCAGGAAGGGATTACACCCTTGCCCTGTACGAAAAGGAGTTAGACGAAAATGGCAACACTTAATGACATAAATGATCCAAGATATTGTATCACTAAAAAAGAATACAATGCTCTCAAAAAAGCACTGGATAATAGAGAATTTGCTCACATAGATCTAGAAGCATCAGGATGTATTGAAACATTGGTACCTTCACCAAACAGCATTGTAAGCTTTGGGGTATATCTTACCCTTCTTGAAACAAATGGGCCAGGAACGTGGATATATAAGATCAATGACATCATGCTCATACCTTACAAAGGCCCAAATAACGAATGGAAAAAATCTGTGGACTTTGTGATGCTCCATCTTGACCAAGGAGAAAACAACGACAATCAATTCTTCTACAGGTTGATATGAATGGTATCAGGTCCAGAAGCCAAATACTCCCGTAAAGTGCAAGATTATTTGCAAAGCATGGGCTATTACGTGGTCAAATACCACGGCGATAGGTATTCCGTCAAAGGAACACCTGACCTTCTATGCTGTATAGAAGGTCGTTTCGTAGGGCTGGAATTGAAAACAAAAGGAAAGAAAGCTACAGACCTCCAGAAAGTAAAAGGAGAAGACATCAAAAGATCTAAAGGCTATTGGTTTGTAGTAGAGAATGATGTTTCTCCAGAGCAAATACTACATACGATATTAGCTAAAATTTATAGCAAAGAGGAATAACATGGGAAGCACAACACAAGATCTAGTACTCGCAACAATGCGAGAATTGACCAGAAAAGGAACCAAGTACGCATCCGCGCGCGAGATATACGACGAAATAAGATCACACGGATTCGACATACCGATACAGGCATTGCGCAATGCTTTGTACTACATGGAAAAAGTAGAGATCATAATCGGGGATAACTATACTCCCCACAGAGTACCTCGCAGGTACGCCTTAAAAAAGATTTAAGTAGTAGTGCGTATATAAGGAATATGAGGAATACAAATGGGTAAAGGATACGTACAGAAAGCCATACACGAAGCATTCGTGAAGCTAGATAAACAGCACATCATGTGGGCAACCGCCTATGACATACAAGAAGCCCTCTTGGCATGCGGACACGAAATGTTAGACGTAGATGTGATCCGCGATTCGCTGACATATATGGAAAAAATAGGATGGATAGAAAAAGCAACATTCGACCCTCCAAGAAAACCTAGAATGTACAAGTGGAAAGGACCTATAGAACCGTGGTTCACAGGAATTATCAGGAGATAATAGCATGGGGAAGGCAACTCCGAGAAACAAAAGTGTTCTGGACAAAAAGAAATGGTCTCCAACCATACGCTGTTGCCCGAAATGCGGAGGCACTCTATGCGTGAATCCTCAAATATCTGGGGTTCTTAATTGCTTCAACTGCAAACAAGCATGGGCGATAACATTCTTAGATAAGGTGAAGAAGAAATGAAACTGATATTATGGGATACTAAAAATGTTGGGATATTGACAGAAGCAATAGCGAAAGCAATCGTAAAGAAGGAGCAACCATGCAATTGATAACAGATAACATGCTGGTAAGACGCAATAAATCGAATATCGAATTGATAATAGCTTTTCCAAGCTACCCATTAGAGTCGCTATCTATGGATTATGGTCAAGCTAAGGAATTGAAAGACATATTGGAGCACTTGCTGGACGATATATCCGCAGATGGTTGCGGAATGCAACTGCATAGCGGTGATTGAATGGACGGCAACGAGTGGATGCGAGAAGATGTCCAAATCATGTGCAAAGGATGCATGAGATTCGGGCAATGCCCGTTCAGCATAGTCATGGACGCGCTTGCGAACGAGGAATGTTCATTCAGAGAAGAGACGATAACCATTACCGACATGTGAGCAATCTAAACCATTTAATATTTTTATTTTATTATCCAGCGTATGGAGAAACAAGAAATACACTGGATGTTCTTTATAGGTATCGTAGGCGGTACATTAGGCACGACTTTCGGGGTCATATTGGCTAGATGGGTGGTTAAAATACTAGGTCTTGATATATAATTTAAATACAAGGACCTCAATACCATACTATGACAGTGACACCATGGCTGTCAATAACTGCCATACCTATAATATTAAAGGTCGTGAACACAATGGGAAGTTTTGGAAAATGGCTCAACGATTGGGCAAAGCGCAACTATGCGCCAATGAGAAACTGCATCACAGGATCTCTTGAAACGCTGGAAACAATGGATGAAAACAACGATGGCGAAGCGTCTCGCAAAGAGTTCATAGTCAGCACTAGTAAGAACATCGCTAACTCAAGATACGCCAGCACTGCAACGGATGAAGAGCTTATCGCAAGATTCACAGCACTTCTGAAACGCTATCCGAAGAAATAAACCTCTTACCCGTAATAGGGTCTTGTAATTTTTATATAGTCAGTATACTATTGCTTATCTGAGGCATAAATGACAGATGAAGTAATAGAATTTACCCATCATTGCAAAGGTATTGAACATTTTGCGATGCTCAATGATCTTGTAGAATATTTTATACCCATAGATGGTATATGGCATTTATGGATGCAGGATGGAGATTGCATACCTATGGAATACTGCCCATGTTGCGGAGTTAAACTGGATAAGATAAAGGAGAATTGAAAAATGTTAAACGAGATATTCAACTTAGGACTATTGGATAATATATGGGTCTTTGCCATAGTAGCAATGCTCGCATTAGCACTGAATACAGCGGTATTCAGTATCCAAAGATATAGCGATTTCAAATTTGGGATAATACTGTGCATGATCATGGACGCAATCTTTGTAGCATATGTGATAATGAGGTGGGTGTTGTAAATGTTGATAGAAAATCAGATCGCAGATGTCCAAATGCATATAGATACCATCCATGCATATGCTCCCATCGAGCTTGCTATAGGATTGATATTCCTTATTATGGCAATCTTATTCGGGATAGGTTTAGTGATAGAATTGCGTAAATATTCAATATTTGATGATAATGACCCCCTCTTAAATGATGAAAAACTGTTTGGAGGGCTTATCATATCCATTATTCTATGTGCAATATTCCTTAGCACATGGTATATGTCCGTCTACATAGACCTTCCACTGTTGGAAACACAATTGGAGAACCTGAAAAGCCTTAACGTATGGTACGGGTGATTGAAATGATAGAACAAGAAGAGAAAATACAATGGTTGGACGAGATCCAAAAATTCTACAAAATAACAGGATGGATAGTAGGTGGAATACCGCAAGAGGGTGAGGATAACCCTATAGATTTCGTGGTCTTGAAAGGAGATACGGCACTTCTGATAAAAGCAATAGTGTGCCATAGTGCCTTGATAGATCTCAGCCATCTTATAGACACCCCAACTCATGTCGCGATACGCGCAGTGGTGAATGCTAGGGTGAAAGGACGGCTGTTCATCAAGTACATGAGTGCAGACGGCAAACTGTCGTCCCATTATCTCACTTGGGAGCAGGTGCTTGTCGCACTTAGTTCTGGGACTGGGAAGATATCCATATTGGACACGTTACCCCTAGAGGTTCTGTGCGCAGAATAAGGTGATATGATGAAATTAACAAGAGAAAACAGATACCAGTTAATCGACTTCATAGATAAGTTCAACGCTATGCCCGTAGGCACGATATACAGACCTAAGGACATATGCGACCCGACAGTGTACAGGAAAATAGCTCACAGATTGAAAGTATGCAAGAATATCAGATCTGTGCCTTGCCCATATCGTGAAACGAAGCACGAAAAGTTGGAAGATATAACCAGCATGTATATACGTTCATTAGTTAAAGGATACATCAATAATAACGATAGGAGAGATTAAGATGATAGAAACAAACAAAAAACCAACGATCATGAATTGCAAATTCACAGACTTTATACGGGTTCCAGTAACTGATACTGAA
>Ga0172377_10006988_pt1 | contig 11630 bp, 12 predicted proteins | sample Pumphouse3metaG_FD_119749 | JGI IMG/M metagenome (GOLD analysis project Ga0172377, IMG submission 119749) | Leachate microbial communities from a municipal landfill in Southern Ontario, Canada - Pumphouse #3 metaG | ecosystem: Engineered > Solid waste > Landfill > Unclassified | place: Canada... | reverse complement strand
ATTATAACTGCTTCTATCGGAGTTAAGAGGTTTGTTTCTTTATCAATCTTAATCCGCTTTCTTTTTTTACGTTTAAGGATTAATTGACAGAATTCTTTTAGGGTTTTCATCGAAATCATAATTGTTTTTTATTTCTTAAAAGGTTAAATTAGTTAATCTATTAAATTCCAGCAAAGATACGAAATTATTTGCAATATCCACAATAAAAATATGCATAAATAAAATTTATTTACTAACAAATTGCAATTAATTGAATTCATTGCAAATCAAATGAGGTCTAACGCCTTGTAAGGTAGTATTATATGTGAAAAATGTTGTATCTTTGTAGAAGATAAACAGGGTATGAATTTGTAATTTATTCAAATCTTATTTTTCGACAGTTCTCTTTTTTTTATTAACCAATACTTTTTAAGTTATGGCAATTTCTTATGTTAGAGTGAAGAAGAACATCACTACTGGATTAGTTCCTGGGGACAAGTACTTAGCACGTTTGTTTCGTGATTCTGATGTTTCTTTAAACGACCTTTGTGTTGAGATTTCTCAATCCACAACCGTTGGTTATCCTGACGTTCTTGCTTGTCTTAAGGCTCTTGAGATTCACATTTCAAGACATATCCTTAATGGACAGGCAGTAAAATTCAATCTCTTAGGTTCATTTATCCCGTCAATTAAGGCAAAGGCAATGAGCACCTTAGAGGAAGTTGATAATTCCACAATCAAGAAAGCAAGATGCAGGTTCTATCCTTCACCAGCTTTTATGTATGATTTGGCAAAGACTTCGTTTCAATTGAGAGATATTGAAGTTAAGGGCTATCAACCTCAACAATAAGCTTAACAACTTATTTTTAAAAAGTTTGGCAATCTGTAATGGGTTGCCTTTCTTTTTTTTATTCCGAAAAGATAAGCCAGTTTGTTTGGTCTTTGGTGCTTGAGGTGAGTTTGCCTATTGGGATGTAGTTATTGTTTTCTGTTCTTATCCATCCGTGGCTCCAGGTTCCCATATCTAAGCATAGGGCTGTTTTTATGCCCATTCTTATTAGTGATTGTGAGAAGTCGTCTATTTTGAGTTTTTGCTCCGATTCGATGATTATGGGTTGTTTGTTTACAATTGCTAATGCTCGGCGATAGGTTTCTTTTTGTCCAAATATTTTGCAGGGAACTATTGTTGAGTCTTTCACTAAGAGCATTTGTTGGAATAGGTAGCCTTTATGTTTTATGGCTTTGTGTTGATTGTGTTTTAGTTTATGGGTTATGGGTTTGATTTCAATTTTCCCATCTATTATTGTAACGTAGCCGTTGGATATTGATTTGTATCCTTTTTTTAGCTTCCCGCTTTCTATGTGGGTCCCCATTATGCTTTTTAGGTTTTTACCTGTGAAGGCCGCTGCAACTGAAAGTTTTATTTGTGTGTTGGTGGAGTCGGGGCGTGTGGTTGTGAACTTGGCTATGGTGTTGATTGGACGATAGATTAGTAGTGTTATTGTGGTTGTGTCTAATTGTTGTGTTATTGTGTCTATTTCAATCTTTGCGGGTTTGGGTTGTGGGTTTGTGAGGGTTTTGCTATTTTGACAGTAGAGGTTTATGCTTATAATTATGCTTAGGATTATTATTGAAGTTTTTCGCATGAGATGATGATTTTTTCGTTTTCGCTATTGGTTGTGAAAAATAAGTATTCTTCACCCCCTTCTTTAACGGATGTTCTTTTTCTTATTTCGGAAACGTTTTGAGGGAAGTTTCTTATTGTTATGTTGGCTTTTGGAAAACGGGTTGAGAGTGTTTTTATTATTTTGTTGTTGTAGGGTAGTATGGTTTTGATTATGAATCTCCTTCCTGGAAAGTCTTCTATGAGTTTTTCGGAAACAAAAAGGTGGGAGTGTGGTGCTAATTTCCTTACTTCGAAGTGTTCACATATTTCATGATATCCTCCTGCTTTCATAACCGATGAGTTGGGTTCAAACAAATACACGCCTCTTTGCAATTGGCTTTTTGGGGCTAATTGGGGTGGTGTTTGTGAGTTTTTGAAGATGAATTGGTTGGTTTGTTGGTTTGTTTCTATGTTTATGCAATGATACTCTATTTCGTTATTATAGCCTTTCTCCAATACTATGAATAGTTCCTTGCATTCATTTTTCACTGAAATAATATGTATTTCTTTTATGTTTATTAGCTCTCTTATGGCTTGTTTGATGTCAAGCATTGGGGAGAGTTTTAGTGCTATTGTGTTTGCTTTTTCAAAGAGTTTGGGTAGTATGTCCACAACATAGGGTTGGCAATCTTCCAAAAGGAATACTTTCTTTTGATTTTCATCTCTTCTTGAGGGGTCGAGGTAGATTATGTCGGTGGGTTCTAATTCTTTCAACATGTTTAAACTATTGCCTTTTATCACCTCAATATTTGTTAGCCCAAGCTCTTGAAAATTATATTCTGCTATTTCGGCAAGCGTAAGGTCTAATTCGTGATAATAGACCTTTTTTAGTTTTTGGGCAAAGAATATATCGTCTATTCCAAATCCTGAGGTTAAATCTCTTAGGGTGGAGTCAAGAGGGAAGATTGATGCCTTATATTTTGCGGTTTGCTCGGAGGAGGTTTGTTCGAGATTGATTTTTTTAGGATATATCAGCTCGTTTGATTGAATGAGTAATGGAAATTTCTCTTCAGCTTTTTTTATGCCCTCAATTTGAGTTACGCAAAGCTTGATGTCTATGTTCTCGGTTGGAGCTTGAAGCAAAAGCTTGGTTGTGTTTGCTTCTATGTTTTGTTTTATAAATTCTTTTTCTTCTAAATTTGGCTTTTTCATATTGCAAATATATGAATATTTTTTATCTCCTTATTCCTGCTTTATGCAATAATCACGTATATTTGCAGTATTAAATTTTATTAATATGAAAAGATTCTTTTTAATAACTCTATTTCTTACACTATTTACTTGTTCCTTGTTCTCTCAAAATGAGGTTGATAGATTGATTGAGACAGCAATTTTTAAGATGGATAATGGCGATTATCAAGAGAGTATCCTCCTTCTTGAAAAAGCTCAAAAGCTTGAGCCTGAAAATTCAATAGTTAAGTATGAGATGTCTTATGCTTATTATTTACAGAAAGACTATAAGAAAGCTATTAAGATTTTAAATAAACTTGTTAAGGAAGAAAAGCCGAAGGATTATTATTATCAAATGTTGGGGAATGCTTATGATTTGAAAGGAGATTCTAAAAAAGCTATTAAGATTTATGAACAGGGATTAAAAAAGTTTCCTAATTCGGGAAAAATGTATTTGGAAACAGGGAATGTGTATTTCAATCAAAAGAACTATACCGCTGCAATTCAATGGTATGAAAAAGGGATTGATGCCGATCCTGATTTCCCTTCCAACTATTTTAGGGCAGCTCATCTTTATCTTAATTCCGACTTTGAGGTTTGGGGTTTGATATATGGAGAGATATTTATGCATATTGAAAATAGCACTAAACGCACTGAGGCTATGAGTAAGATGCTTTTTGATGCTTATAAATCTCAGATTAGTTTTAATGACACTTCAATTGAGGTTAGTTTCTATAAAAATGTTATTAATATTAATTATAATCCAGATAATGATGATCCGAATGCCTTGCTTGAAGCTATGCTTGAAGCTAAGAAAAAGGGAGATGATATGAAAAATAGATCATGGGGAACTGGTGTTTTTGAAAAAATATTATCTCTATCTCTAATTGGTGAGAAAGAAATTAGTTTAGCCTCTCTTAATCGCATTCGTTCTAAATTTGTTGATATTTATTTTGAAGAAAAACAAAATGAGAAATATCCTATCGTTCTTTTTGATTTCCAAAAAAAGATAAAAGATGCTGGTCATTTGGAGGCTTACAACTATTGGCTTTTGTCTTATGGCAATATTGAGGAATTTAATGCTTGGCTAAAAGATAACAAAGATAGGTTTGATGCTTTTGTTGGTTGGATTAATGAAAACGCAATTGTATTAAAGGATTCAAATAAGTTTGTTAGAGGGCAGATAGAAAGAAACTAAATATTATTTTTAATTAAATTCATGATTTGTAGAACTAAACATTTAAGTAAAGCTATTTTATTTTTATTAATAATTGTTTTTATTATGGCAAATAATATTAAAGCTGATGCCCAAAATGGTGGATTGAAAACTAAGAGTAAGCCTCAAAAGGTTGGCTTAGCACTAAGTGGTGGTGGAGCTTTGGGCTATGCTCATATTGGGTTTTTGCAAGCTATGAAAGAATATAAATTTGAGGTTGATGTTGTTTCGGGAACCTCTATGGGTTCAATTATTGGAGTGCTCTATTGTGCTGGTTTCACTCCCATTGAAATTCTTGATTTGGTGGATAAGGAAAATATGAATAAGCCCTTAAATGTTATTAAGCTAAATTCAAGCTTTGGTAAGGGTTTTTTTACTCACGATAAGCTCGCAAAAGTTTTAGAGAAAAATATTCCTCACAACGATTTCTCTAAGCTCAACAAAAAGTTCTATTGTTGTGTAACCAATTTTAATAATGCAACTTACAAATTTGTTGGTCAAGGAAATCTCTTGAAAGAGTATGTGATTGCTTCGGCCTCAATTCCTGTTATTTTTGAGCCTAAAACAATTGGTAAAGAACAATATGTTGATGGTGGGGTTATGCAAAATCTTCCTGTCAAGCCTTTGATTGACGAGAAATGTGATTTGATTATTGGGGTTGATGTTATTTCTGTTCCAAATCAGAAGGAGGTTAAGGGAATTGTTAATATTTTTTTAAGATCCTTAGCCATTTCAATTGTTAGCAACACAGAAAACTGGGCAAAGAAATGTGATCATCTTATAACTCCCAACTTAGAAAACTATACAATAACAGATTTCGAAAAAGCTCACGAATTGTTTGATATTGGTTATGAGTATGGGAAAGCTTTTTTTGAAGATTACTACAAAAATATTGATAAGTCAAACTAATAATTTAGTATCTTTTTTTCTTGTTTGGCTTTGTGTAGGCGTCCCTAACTTTAATATTGCTTCTAACAACGTTTGATTTCTTTTTTCTATATGGATTGATCCCAACAGGCTCACCGTAGAAACTACTACTGCCCGAGGCACATGATGTTGTTAGTAGTGAAGTTGATGAAAATGCAATTATTGCAATACATATCATCCAGATTTTTTTCTTTATTTGTTTCATAATATATTTTCTTTTAATGTTTTATAATTTAAATATTTTTCTGAGGAATTGAAGGTATAATGCTTGTCATGTCAATAAATAGTGTTAGAATAAGGTAGATTCCAAATATTACAAAGATGGTTCCAATTATTCTATTTATATATGTTATAACTCTATCTGTCATAAATCTTTTAAGCTCGTTGGCAATAGCACATTTCAACAAATCCATGCAAAACACGGTGGCAAGAATTGAAAAGAGAAAGAGTATTTGCAGGTCAGCTTTTGGATAACTACTTGCAACTCCAACAGGAATTAGCCAAAAAATCCAAATGCTTGGGTTGGCAAAATTGAAAATAAATCCTTTTGCAATTGATTTGAATTGAAATTTAGTTTTTAGTTGAATGTCTTTTGGTGTTGGAATTGTTGTATGACGTTTCATTCCTGTATAGATTCCAAACAAAAGAAGGAAAAATCCTCCTGCAACTGATAGTATTCTTTGAGCTTGAATTGAATCGAAAAGAGAGGATAGGCCATACCAAGCAATAAACGCCATACAAATATCACTTATTGAAATGCCAATTGCAAGGTGTGCTCCTTTCTTAAATCCTTTGCTTATACTTGTTTGTATGAGTGAGAAAAAAGCAGGACCGGCCATAAGGGCTAAGGTTAGTCCGAAAAGTATTCCCTGTGTTATTGTTTGAAAATGAAGCATATTATCTATGTGTGGCTGAATGTTTAAGTTGCAAATTTACATAAATATCATTAATAATGGGCAAAAATAGGGCTAATTATTGTATCTTTGCCAACTAAATTTTTATGAAATGGAAACTAAATTGAATACAATAGAAGAAGCAATTGAAGACTTCAAACAAGGAAAATTGTTGATTTGTGTGGATGATGAGGACCGCGAGAATGAAGGCGATTTTATATTCCCTGCCGAAAAAATAACTCCCGATATCGTAAATTTTATGATAACTCATGGAAGAGGACTTATGTGTGCTCCTCTAACAGAGGAAAGATGTAGGGAATTAAATCTCGATATGATGGTTTCTCAAAACACTTCAACTCACGAAACGCCCTTCACCATTTCGGTTGACAAACTTGGAGATGGTTGCACAACTGGAATCTCAACAAGTGATAGAGCAAAAACCATAAAGGCTCTTGCCAATAAGAACACTCGACCTGAGGATTTAGGACGTCCTGGTCATATTTTCCCTCTAAGAGCTGTTTCATCTGGCGTTTTGCAAAGATCTGGTCACACTGAGGCTTGTGTTGATTTAGCTCGTTTAGCAGGATTGGAACCCGTTGCTGTTTTGGTTGAAATTCTTAATCAAGACGGTACAATGGCTCGTATGCCTCAATTGATGGAAATGTCTAAAAAATATGGAATTAAGATTATTTCCATAAAAGATTTAATAGCATATAGAGTAAATCATGAAACTCTAATTCGTAGGGAACAAGAAGTTAATCTTCCAACCGCTTGGGGCGATTTTAAATTGATAGCCTATACCCAACTAAACAATCAAGCAACCCATATGGTTCTAAGAAAAGGCACATGGGAAAAAGATGAACCAGTTCTTGTTAGAGTACATTCTTCTTGCATGACTGGTGATATTTTTGGTTCATGCCGATGTGATTGTGGTGATCAGCTTCATCAAGCTATGAAAATGATTGATGAAGTAGGGAAAGGAATGGTTGTTTATATGAGTCAGGAAGGTAGAGGAATTGGTTTGGTTAATAAAATTAAGGCCTACCATCTTCAGGAACAAGGAATGGACACCGTTGATGCAAATCTTGCACTTGGCTTTAAGGCCGATGAAAGAGATTATGGAATTGGAGCTCAAATAATTAGAGACCAAAATGCAACTAAAATACGTCTTCTAACAAACAACCCAGTTAAAAGAAGAGGCTTGGAAGGATATGAAATTGAAATAGTTGAAACAGTGCCCTTGGTTGTGGAAGCTAATAAATATAATCAGAAATATTTGAAAACAAAAGCCGAAAGAATGGGGCATGTTTTAAATGTTGATTAAGAGATAGTTAATCTTTGCCTGTAAAAAATAATAGGTTTCTGTTATGCAATTACTCAAAAATTGTATTATATTTGCAGTGTAAGTAAACAAAGAAATTGATGGAAGATTTACACACGCTTATTTCAAGTATAGACTACAAGGTTAGAAAATTATTAGATGATAAGCGTAAATTAGAAAATTCAATTGATGGTTTGCTTACAGAAAAACAAAAATTAGATAAGATTGTATCGGAACAATCGCAAGAAATAATTAATTTAAAAGAACAAATAAAAATATTAAAATTAGGAGAAGCAGTAAAAAGTAATTCAGATATAACTGAGGTTAAACTGAAAATTAATAACTTGGTGCGAAAAATAGATAAATGTGTTGGCATGATAACTAAAACTGAACAATAGTTTATAAATTCTAACTTAAATGACTGAAGATATATTGATTAGTGTTGAAATAGCAGATAGGATTTATAAAGTAAGGGTCAAGAGGGATGAGGAAGAAATGTTTAGAAAGGCCGTTGAAGAAGTAAAGTTAAATGTTAGAGATTATGCCAAAATTTATGCTTACAAAGACAAACAAGACCTATTAGCAATGGTGCTACTACAATATGTGACATCTTATATTAAAATGAAAGAAGAAAATGTATTTAGTGACAAAACTTTAGTAGCAAAATTAGAACTAATAGAAAGCATACTTAGCACGTAAGGAGTAAATAATAAATATATTAAGATATTCCCGCATCAGTTCAGGAACAGTTTGGAAACTCAACATTAAAAATTGAAAAGAGAACGCTCAAATCTGGGAAAAACAGGCCTCAACCCAATGGGTTCTTCTTTATGAAGACAGTGGAAGTTTGATACGGATGGCACTCAAATCTTGTTTACCAGAGTTTTTCTTAACTCTATTTTGAAAGGATGCGGGTTTTTAATTTTTCAGCAACCAATGTTTTATCCGAATTATAAAAATGCTAATCCATAGGATAAAAATATACTAATAAATACTTAAAAACATTATGAGCATAGTAACACTATTAATCGTAAGCATTATAGTTGCAATAGTTTTTTCAGCACTTGGAATCTATCTAACAACAACTAAACTTCGTGCTTCATTAACAAAAAAATCTGCCCAAACATTAGTTGAAGCTGAAGAAAAAGCTGAAATGGTGAAGAAGGAAAAAATTCTTCAAGCTAAAGAGAAATTTCTCCAATTAAAATCAGAACACGAAAAGCAAGTTCAAGAACGCAATAATCGTGTGATGCAATCTGAAAATAAAAATAAGCAAAAAGAACAGGAGCTTAAACTAAAGATTGATGAATTTCAAAAGAAATACACAGAATTTACTTCTGCAAGAGAAAATCTAAACAAACAATTAGAAATTCTTTCAACTCGTCAAGCAGAGGTTGAAAAAACTTTCCAAAAGAGTGTTGAAAAATTAGAACAAATTGCAGGATTATCGGCAGAGGAAGCAAAAAAACAACTTGTTGAGGCTATGACCTCAGAGGCAAGGTCGGATGCTTCAAGCAGGGTGATGGAGATTATTGAAGAAGCCAAAATGACAGCAAATCAACAAGCAAAGAAAATTGTTGTGGAGTCAATTCAAAGGACAGCAACTGAAAATGCAATTGAAAATACAGTTTCAGTGTTTAATCTTGAAAACGAAGAAGTAAAAGGACGAATTATTGGAAGAGAGGGAAGAAATATTAGAGCTTTGGAAAGCTTAACAGGCGTTGAAGTTATTATTGATGACTCCCCAGATGCAATTATATTATCATGTTTCGATCCAATCAGAAGAGAGATTGCACGACTATCCCTACATAAACTTGTTACCGATGGACGTATTCACCCAGCAAGAATTGAAGAGGTTGTTTCAAAAACAAAGAAACAAATTGAACAAGAAATTATAGAAATAGGTAAGAGAACATGTATTGATTTAGGAATAATCAACCTTCACCACGAATTGGTTAGGATGATAGGAAAAATGAAATATCGTTCATCATACGGACAAAACCTTCTTCAACACTCAAGAGAAGTTGCCAACCTATGTGCAACAATGGCATCAGAATTGGGTCTTAATCCAAAAATTGCAAAACGAGCAGGACTTCTTCACGATATTGGTAAGGTGCCTGACAACGAACCAGAACTTCCACATGCACTACATGGCATGAAGCTTGCAGAACGTTGCAAAGAAAAACCAGAAATTTGCAATGCAATTGGTGCTCACCACGATGAAACCGAAATGACAAGCCTTTATGCTCCAATAGTTCAAGTGTGTGATGCCATTTCAGGGGCACGTCCAGGAGCAAGAAGAGAGGTCGTTGAAGCATATATCAACCGATTAAATAAATTGGAGGAAATAGCAATGTCTTATCCAGGGGTTGTAAAAACTTATGCAATTCAAGCCGGAAGAGAACTAAGAGTTATTGTTGCTGCCGAAAAAGTAACTGACCAAGAAGCAACCCAAATATCGATGGATCTTTCAAAACAAATTCAATCGGAAATGGTGTTCCCAGGAATGATAAAAGTAACTGTTATACGGGAAACACGTTCGGTCAATTTTGCAAAATAAAGCTAAATTTCAACGATACTAAAAAGTATAAACAAATATAAAAAGCGAAGTTATTCCCAACTTCGCTTTTTTTTGTTCATACTCCCTCATTATTCCAATTCCCTATCTCTTGATTCTATTTCCGTAGAACTTGATTCTAATTTCGTAGAACTTGATTCTAATTTCGTAGAACTTGATTCTAATTTCGTAGAACTTGATTCTAATTTTCTATAATCAAATAGTAATTTTATATGTATTTTAATTTTCTTGATCCATATAATAGTCATTTCTTTATTTTTTCTTTTATTTTTTTATTATATATAAATTGATTTAGTTTCTAAGTATATATTGTAATTAATTTGGAAATTATTGTTACCAATAATTATTCAAAAAATATTTATTGGTAAAGTACTTTTTAGAGAGTAAAAAATATGTAATTTTGCATCATAATTAATCGCTTTTTGATATTTCATATGTTAAGCATTTGGAAATTCAAAAAATCTGATTTTTAGTATTATTACTATTATGAAAAATGACAAAATCAAGTGCTTTTCAAACGGCTATCTAATATCTTCTGTCAAAGTTAAAAGACATTATAAATATGGACTTATTGATAAGTTTGATAAGGAGATTATTGCTAATATATATGACAAAATTCAATATTTTGGAACTAATGTGGTTTTAGCCAATATTGGATACAAAAAAAGTCGTAAACACTTGAAACTTGGAAAATGGGGCGTTCTCAATTTGAATGGTGATATTGTCGTGCCTTTTCATTACTCTTACATGCAATATTATAATGAAAAATTAATTGTATGTTATAAAAACAAATGGGGGTTGATCGATATTGAAGGCAAAATTGTTGTTCCTATAATATATGATTATATTCAAACAACTGATATTGAAGATTTATTTCTTTTTGAATTAAACGATAAACAAGGGATTTTCGATATTGATGGAATTGCAGTTGTTGATCCTATTTACTATGAAATTGATTATAAGAAAGGATTAGACAGAAATCAACAATTTTCAATACAAAAGAACGATGAATATTATTGCATTAATAGCTTTGGGAAGATTGTTGAAGATGATGAAAATGTCAACTCTTATGCTAATTTACTGTAAAAGACATCTGATAATTTTAATACAAAAATCCAAAAAGCCATAGGGGGATATTGTTAAAATAGCCTATTTCTATATCATCTTTTACAACAAAACTATCTTCTATATCTTTAATTTGTTTATTAGTTTTATTCTTTCCACCAACTTCAAAGCTGTATTTGTTATTAATTAAGAAGTCTGTTTTATTTGAGAATAATACATCATTTCTAACCATTAGTTGATTATAGAAGAATGTTTCTCTTATGGATCCAATATTAGTTTTATCTCCAGCTAAAGCAAATGCATAGTTTGTGTTTGCAAGATAAATCTTTTCTGGTTTTGCAAGATATTTCATTCCTAAAGCATCTTTATTTAACATTAGAATTGCTTGAGCCTTTTCAAGATATGTTAGATAGTTTAATAAGCTAATTCTTGTAACATCAATTTCTTTACTTAGTTGAGTTATATTGGGAGTGAATGGAACAAGAGATGACATTATATAAAATAGCTTCTTTATTTTATGGATAGAATAGAAATCAATCTTTTGTGAAGAAGGTAAATCAACTTCGAGTATAGTGTTTAGAGTATTAAGTAATCTTTGAAGGTAAGTATTTTTGTCCTCTTTGAAGAAAGGAAAATATCCGTATTTTAAATATTCTTTAAATGCAGGAATAGGTTTGATTTCTTTGTTTATTTCAGATGCTATATTAATATGATTACTAATTATATCATCTAAAGAATATGTCTTTAATTTAATCCCATATTCCAATTCTATGAATTCTCTAAATGACAATCCGAATAGATGATAAGTTATTGCT
>Ga0172377_10006986_pt1 | contig 11631 bp, 7 predicted proteins | sample Pumphouse3metaG_FD_119749 | JGI IMG/M metagenome (GOLD analysis project Ga0172377, IMG submission 119749) | Leachate microbial communities from a municipal landfill in Southern Ontario, Canada - Pumphouse #3 metaG | ecosystem: Engineered > Solid waste > Landfill > Unclassified | place: Canada... | reverse complement strand
GTATCTTTTCTATGAAAGGAAAAAGTCTCTTCTCAATCTGTTCAGCTGAGGGGTTGGAGAAGCCGTCGAAAACGAAAGCGTCCACCTTCGCATCAGCAAGCACGGCTGCGAAATAGTCCTGAAGTTTGGAATTACCGCTGCAGCCGAGGCTCAGCATCTGAAGGCCGGTCTCGCGGGTGAATTGCGCGGGATAAGTCATTCCGGCGCGCGAAGTGCTTGAACCGTGAGTGAAACTTGAGCCGAAAATGCCTATTCTGTGGCGGAAAGGCATTTGGAGCGGCTCCAATATGGCCCCTTCCTCCACACCTATCTTCACGGAAATCACCTCGCTGTAAGTTGGCAGGTAGAGCAGACATTCCTTTTCGCCAGCAGCCATATTGCCGATAAGGCTGAGAGGCTTGTCCAGAGACTTGTCCGAATTGACTTTCGCAGCGGCGAAAAGCCATTTGCCATCTTTCTTGATGTACAAATCGTAACCCCTTCCGGAAATGCCGTTTGTGTTGGTGGGGAATCCTATCTCACCGTATTCGGTAAGAACGGAGATCGCTTTGGAATTGGTCTTGAAAGCCACGGCAATGCCCGATGAATTTCTGACCTGTCCGTTCTCTGTTGCCGTAAAACCTTTGTACACAACGGTGTCCACCCTGTGATAGGGATTCGGGGTGTCCATAAGTTTGCCTGTCAAAGTCAGGTCTGAGGCCTCTGTGTAAACGAATTTTTTGCTTTGCGCTTTCGTGACGGAACTTATGAAAATCACGAGTAAAAACACGAGTAAAAACTTGAAAGTCCTTTCCATAATTATGTGTTGAGTGTTAATTAGCTTACCAAAACACAAAATTAGTAAAATATTTTCTAACTTTGCCCTCATTAACAATAAATCTGATGGCTAATTCTTTCCTTGATTTCTTTAAAATCAGCGGGCCCTCGTTGACAAAGGTGGCTTCGGGCAAAATAGACAAGACTTACAAGCGTCTCAGAATCCATGCTTTTCTTGCCGCCACATTCGGGTATTCACTTTATTATGTGTGCCGTACAACTCTGAACGTGGTGAAACAGCCGATCGCCGACAGCGGCCTTCTGACCGTGTCCCAACTCGGAGTGGTCAGCTCGTGCCTTCTGTTCGCCTATGCGATAGGAAAATTCGTGAACGGCTTCCTCGCCGACTACTGCAACATAAAGAAATTCATGGCCACCGGCCTGATAATTTCCACCCTGATGAACTTCCTGATGGGAGTCTTCGGATTTGCCGAAGGTTCTTTGGGAATAGCCAACATCACTTTGTTCGTGACCTTTGCCGTGATGTGGGGCATAAACGGCTGGTCCCAGTCTATGGGAGCGCCTCCCGCGATTATTTCTCTTTCCAGATGGTTCCCCCTAAAAATCAGAGGCACATTCTACGGCTTCTTCAGCGCAAGCCACAATTTCGGAGAATTCCTTTCCTTCCTTTTCGTTGGTCTGATTGTCAGCAACTTCGGCTGGCAGTGGGGCTATTTCGGAGCATCCCTGGCGGGAGTTGTGGGAATTTTCCTGATCATATTCCTGATGCACGACACACCGGAAAGCAAAGGCCTGCCTCCTGTCGAAGTGCTCAGCAAGGAAAAGACTCAGGAAGAATACGATGCCGAGCAGGCTCAGAGATCTGCTAATGCCGAGGCCGCCAGGAAAGAGGTCAACCAGATGCAGAAGTCAGTGTTGAAGAATCCGGGAGTCTGGATTCTGGCTCTGGCGAGCGCCTTTATGTATATGAGCCGTTACGCAATCAACGGCTGGGGCGTCCTTTTCCTTCAGAAGGCGAAAGGATTCTCTCTTGAGAACGCCACATTCATCATATCGATCAATGCGATTTTCGGCGTCATCGGCACCGTCTTTTCCGGCTGGTTCTCGGACGCTTTGTTCAAAGGCGACAGAAAATATCCCGCGTTCATCGCCGGCATTCTGAACACGGCGGCTCTCTGCCTTTTCCTCTTCGGGGGCGATGGCTGGTTCGTCAATGTGACTGCTATGATACTCTTCGGAATTGCTATCGGTGTGCTCATCTGCTTCCTCGGAGGGCTTATGGCCGTGGATCTTGTGCCGAGAAAGGCAACAGGAGCCGCCTTGGGGATAGTGGGAGTGGCAAGTTATATGGCTGCGGGACTTCAGGATATTGTCAGCGGTAGTCTTATTGACCGGTTCATTGTCGAGGTTCCGAAAGTCATCGACGGGGTTCAGCAGATTGAAAAGGTCTACAATTTCGACTATGCCTCCTACTTCTGGATAGGAGCTTCGATTATCTCATTCCTGCTGCCTATACTCAACTGGCACCGCAAGCAAAAGGAAATCTAAAGCAATATGAGTCTGTATTCTTATTTCAGAGTCAGCAAGCCTTCCGATGTGCTTATCCCAGAGGGAGAAGTCATTCCAAGGTACCACCGGCTGCGAAATAGGACATTCTGGGGTGCGACTGCCGCCTACAGTCTTTATTATGTGTGCCGTATGACCCTGAGCGTGGTCAAACAGCCGATCATCGACGACGGCATTCTGACCGCCGGTCAATTGGGCATCATAGGCTCGGCACTGCTGGCTGTCTATGCCGTCGGCAAGTTCATTAACGGATTCATAGCTGACTATTGCAACATCCGTCGGTTTATGGCCATCGGGCTCGTACTCTCCTCTCTCCTTAATCTGATTATGGGGATCTTGGGGCTGCTGCACGGCTTCTGGGGATTCTCCTCGTCCCTGCTTTTCCTGATGTTCGGATTGCTCTGGGGGATGAACGGTTGGACCCAGTCGATGGGCGCTCCTCCGGGAGTGATAAGTCTCTCAAGATGGTTCCCGCTTTCCAAAAGAGGCACTTTCTACAGCATCTTCTGCGCAACGCCTTACTTCGGCAAGTTCCTGTCATTCATTCTAATAGGCCTTGTGGTTGAGTATATAGGCTGGGAATGGGGCTACATCATCGCGGCTCTGGCCGGCTTCATCGGAGCGGTCATCGTGCTGATTTTCGTCTCGGACACGCCTGAAAGCGAAGGGTTGCCTTCCGTTCAGAATCTTTCCGGGGAAAAAGCGTTGAAGACGGACTCGATGCCTACCAGAGATTTGCAGAGAATAGTCTTCAAGCATCCGGGGATATGGATCATCGCCTTGTCCAGCGCATTCGTCTACATAACCCAGTACGCCATTTCAGGCTGGGGCGTGCTGTTTCTTCAGAAAGCTAAAGGCTTCTCGCTGACAGGGGCCACTCAGACGATTGCCTTCTCCGAGGCTTTCGGCGTTCTGGGTACCGTTCTCGCGGGATGGCTGTCGGACAAAGTGTTCAAAGGAAGCCGAATCAAGCCCGTGGTCATCTCAGGAGTGATCAGTCTCGTAGCTCTGGGAGTGTTCCTTTTCTTTAAGGGAGGTGTTCTGATGAACATAGTCTTCGTGTCGCTGTTCAGTATGTCGATCGGAGTGCTCTACTGCATAGTCGCGGGTCTGATGGCCTTGGATATGGTGCCTCGCAAAGCCACCGGAGCGGCTCTCGGCATCGTCGGTATCTCCAGTTACATCGCCGCTTCCATTCAGGACGTAGTCAGCGGTTTCCTTATTCAGCACAACAGCGTCGGCTCGGATGCCGGCCGGGATGTCTACAATTTCACTCCAGTGGCATTCTTCTGGCTCGCCGCCTGTCTGATATCATTCCTTCTTCCTGTCATGAACTGGAAAGTGATGAGAGTAAAAGTGGGCTAAATCATTTCTTTGATTAATGCCTCATTATTGGTATTTTTGCTAATGGATTGAACTATCGGTGTCCGTTGAGGGTGCCTTCAAATAGATTAGGTATGACAATACAAATAGATTTACAGTATGTGACCCGTGAAGGTGAGCACATGGTACTGGTTATCGGAGACGAGAGTGTGGAAATGCGTTACACTTGCGCTGGAATATGGAGGGCGGAACTTGAGGGATATGATCTCACGAAGGGCAGGGACTACACTTTCGAGGTCCGGAATGATGGCGGATGCGTCCGCAAAGAGTGGACGGGGCACAGGATTATGATTGTTTCCAATTCCTATCCACGGACATTGGTGATTCGTGATCATTGGCACGACAGACCGGCGGATTCGCCATTCTACTCCAAGGCGTTCTCGGAAGCTGTTTTCAAACACGCACAGACCCGTTCAAAATCTATTAAGGACTTTTTTCAGGGCTCCGGCAACGTCACGTTTTCCTTCCCCGCTGCAAGGATATTTCCTGACGAAATCATCGCAATAACAGGTAGCGGGCGCTTATTCGGCGACTGGAAGAAATTCCTCATTCTCAACGAACTCAGGTTCCCTTACTGGGACATCACTCTCAATGTGACCGATTCCTTTGAGTACAAGTTTGTCATTCTGGACAAAAAGACTCGCAAGCCTCTGCTTTGGGAGTCCGGCCCCAACCATTTTTTCGCTGAACTTCCTGAAGAGAAGACCCATCTGGTGGTGTCTGATTTCATTCCGGATTTTCCTCAGAGACCTTGGAAAGGCGCCGGCACGGCGGTCCCGCTTTTCTCTCTTCGTTCAGAGAACAGTTTCGGAGTGGGGGATTTCAATGATTTGAAGCTTCTGATTGACTGGGCTGAGAAATGCGGACAGAATTTCATACAGCTATTGCCCGTGAACGACACCACGGCCACTTCTACGGCAGCCGATTCCTATCCTTATTGCGCGATTTCCTCTTTCGCCCTGCATCCGCAGTATCTTCACCTGCTTGACGCAGGAGTGAGGGCGGACAAGAATTACCGGAGCCTTCAGGCGGAATTGAACGCATTGCCTGAGGAGGATTACGAAAGAGTCAACGAGGCTAAGACCCGTCTTTTGAGAAGGGCTTTCAAAGTCTCAGGCGGAAAGACTATCGCAAGTGACGAGTACGCTTCTTTCTTGAAGGAAAATGATTTCTGGATCTTCCCTTATGCGGTTTTCTGCTGTCTCAGGGACGAAAAGGGGACCGCTGATTTCTCCAAGTGGGGGGATTATTCCAATTATAGTCTCACAAAGGTGAACAATTACAGGTATAATCACAAACCAGAAGTCAATTTCTACTGTTATGAGCAGTTCTGTCTTGACGAGCAATTCAAAGAGGCTTCCAGATATGCCCACGCCCGAGAAATTGCTTTGAAAGGAGATCTGCCGATAGGTGTGAGCAGGTACAGCGTAGACGTGTGGATGTACCCGAATCTGTTCAACACCGATTCTCAGGCCGGGGCTCCGCCTGACGATTTCTCGAAAGAAGGTCAGAATTGGGGATTCCCGACTTACAACTGGGAGAATATGGCTTCGGACGGCTTCTCTTGGCTTAAGGCAAGGCTCAAAAAGATGAGCGACTATTTCGATGCTTTCAGAATCGACCATATCCTCGGTTTTTTCCGTATTTGGGAAATTCCTTCCGACGCGGTCTCAGGTCTGCTGGGCCATTTCAATCCCGCCTTGCCGTATTCCTCCGGTGAGTTGAAGACGGCCGGATTCGACATTGAGAAAGGTGGTTACGACAAGCCGCTTCTTTGCGACGGGGTTCTTGACGAGGTGTTCTCGGACGTGCTCGGCTCGGAGGTCAAGCAGAAATATATCCGCAACGGGAATCTTGATCCTTCCGTGGACACTCAGAGGAAAGTCCTCACGCTTTTTGCCTCGGACTGCAACAAGGATCTTAGAAAAGGCTTCTTGAAACTGCTTGAGGACGTGCTTTTCGTTGAGGATCCTCACAAGAAGGGCTATTACCACCCTCGTATTTCCGCTCAGGAGACTCTTGCCTACAAGGCCTTGAACGAGGATTTGCGCAGCAAGTTCGACGCTCTTTATGAGAATTTCTTTTTCCGCCGTCATAACGAGTTCTGGAAGCAGAGCGCTATGAGCAAACTTCCTGAACTTCTCGACGCTACCTCTATGCTCGCTTGTGGCGAGGATTTGGGTATGATTCCGGAAAGCGTGCCTTCCGTGATGAGGGATCTCCACATCCTCTCTCTTGAGATTCAGAGAATGCCGAAGAATCAGGGTGAGAAGTTTGCCGTTCCTTCGGAGTATCCTTATTTCAGCGTCTGCGCCACCGGTACCCACGACACCTCTAACATAAGGGCGTGGTGGGAGGAAGACAGGAAATTGTCATCCTCGTTCTTCTTCGATGTCCTTCATTGCAGCGGCGAGATGCCGTATTTCTGCGAGCCGTGGGTCTGCAAACTTGTGTTGGAGAACAATCTGAACGCCAATTCAATGCTTGCCATATTCCCTATACAGGACTGGCTTTCGGTGGACGGCGACGTGCGTTACAAAGGCAATCCAGCTGAGGAAAGGATCAATGTGCCTTCAAATCCGCATTTCTACTGGCGCTACAGGATGAGCGTTACGCTTGAGTCTCTTGTTTCCGACACCGCTTACTGTGCTGCGATAAAGAAGATGGCTGAGGATTCAGGAAGAGGATAACCTATTCGGGATAAAGCAGATACGGGCGGCGTTGTTTTTTGAACCGAGCGACGTCGTCCTGCCAAGTAGCTTCAATCTCCCGAGCGGTTTTTCCGGCTTTGATCATTTCTCTGACATTGCCGTTGCCGATCAGAAGCTCAAAGTGATTGTCATTTCCGAAGAAAGCGTCTCCTATGCCGAGATTGTTGTAGGCGTCAATCACGTAGTCCATATTTATTTTTTCATCCTGAATCTCGGCCGAGTAAGTGCCTCTGAGGTCTCTGCCGTTGCAAAGCTGGTCTTTGTAACGAGGGTTCGTGGCTCCGGGAATGCTACGAGGGGTGAACGAGAAGTCGCAGTCTTTCATTGCAGGGCTTCCGTACACTTCGAAAGGAAAACTCGTGCCGCGCCCCGGGGTTACGACCGTGCCTTCGAAAAAGCAGGTTGAACTGTACAGCCATATCGATTTCATGTCCTTGAGATTAGGTGAAGGCGGCACAATCAGATGGTACCTTGTGCTGTGCCTGTAGTTCTTGCAACGGATCACTTTCAGGTCGCATTTGCGTCCGTCGGTGAGCCATCCTTCCCCGTTGATCATCTTGGCGAGCTCCCCGAGGGTCATTCCGTGGACCATAGGAATCGGCAGCCATCCTATTCCCGATTTGTATTTCATATCCAGATAAGGTCCGTCGACATAGAAGCCGTTAGGATTGGGGCGGTCAAGGATTATGATCTTTTTGCCGTACTGGGCGCATGCGTCCATAAGGTGGTGCATAGTAATATAATAGGTGTAGTACCTAAGCCCCACGTCTTGGATGTCCACAAGAAGGACGTCGAATGTGGACATGGACTCGGCGCTCGGCATATGGGAGCCGCTTTCGTAGAGCGAGAGAATCGGGATTCCGGTCTCTTTGTCCACCGAACTCTTCACGACTTCACCGGGGTCAGATGTGCCTCTGAAACCGTGCTCGGGACTGAATATCGCCGTGACATTTATCCCTTTCTCTATCAGAACATCCACAATATGAGGGCCGTACACAACGTACTGTCCTTCGGCAGTCTCACCGAATGGAACCAGATCAGGATCGGAAACGGGCTCTCCGGTGCCGATGTTCATCGTCATTCCGACGATTTTGTCACCGACTATGCCGGTGTGATTGCTGAAGAGCGCCACACGGCTATTCTTGATTGCGGGGATATACTTGCTGAACTGTTCGTCCGCCAATATCACTTTTTTTTCTTTTGCGATAAGCGGAATCATAGTAAATAAGCACATTAAAAGCGCTGTGAGGGTGATTCGTTTCATGTTTACAATTCTCCGGTTTTTAGTTTTTCGACATATCTGTTGATTCTGGAAAGTTCTTTGGGGATCTCAATGCTCTGAGGGCAGTGAGACACGCATTGCTTGCAGCTTATGCAGTGGTCTGCCTGCCTTATGGTGTCTATGGCTCTGTCGTAGCTGACAAGATAGGCTCTCCTGAGTTTCTTGTAGTCCGCCTGCTCCTTGCTCTGAGCCACAAGGCCGCCGTTCACACAGTTGTTGTAGTGCTTGAATATGCCCGGGATGTCGATTCCGTAAGGGCAAGGCATACAGTACTGGCAGTCGTTGCAAGGGACGGTGGGATATGTGGCCATAAGGTCGGCCGTGTCCATCAAAAATTCGGTTTCATCGTCATTCAGCGGTTTGAATCCGGAGAATGTCTTGAGGTTGTCTTCAAGCGGTTCCATAGCTGTCATTCCGCTCAGAGCTGTGATGACGTTGGGATGTGAGCCAACGAAGCGGAAAGCCCAAGAGGCAATGGATTTCTGAGGCTCTTTTTCTTTAAGCCTGTCGGCCACGATGTCGGGAACGTTGGCGAGGCGTCCTCCCAATAGAGGTTCCATCACCACTACCGGGATGTTTCTTGCTGTCACCTGCTCGTAAAGATAATCCGCGTTTACGTTTTTTGGTACCACCGCATGTCTCCAGTCCAGATAATTCATTTCTATCTGGATGAAATCCCAGTGGTAGGTGTCGTCAAGTGCAAGGAACTGGTCGAAAGAGTCTTTTGTGCCGTGGAAGGAGAATCCGAGGTTTCTGATTCTTCCGGCCTCTCGTTCTTTAAGCAGAAAGTCCAGAATCCCGTTGTCGAGATACCTTGCCTTGAACGCGTCATAACCTCCGCCTCCGATGGCGTGGAGCAGGTAGTAGTCAAAGTAACTGGTCTGAAGCTGCTCGAAAGACTCGTTGTACATCTTTTGAGAGGATTCTCTTGTGAATGCGTTGAAATTGGACAGTTTGGTTGCGAGATAGTAAGAGTCTCTGGGATAACGGCTCAGGGCTATCCCCGCGGCTTTTTCCGACTGGCCTCGAAGGTAGGCCGGGGATGTGTCGTAGTAGTTGACCCCGTGTTTCCACGCATAATCCACAAGTTGGTTCACGGTCTCCTGGTCTATGACGTCTTTGTCGTCAGAACCCTTGATCATCGGCCATCTCATACACCCGTATCCGAGCAGCGAGATTTTGTCCCCGTTCTTCGGATTGATTCTGTATTCCATCTTGCCTTGAATCCCGGTGTCTTCTTTCGACTGGGCGTGTCTGTCGGAGGGAGCGCAGCCTAAAGCGCTTCCGCCCAATATCAGGGATCCTGCTCCTGCAACCTTGAAGAAGTCTCTTCTCGTTATGTTGTTTCCCATATCTTAGTCTATTTTGTGGATTTGTAGACCGTCAACGTGAATTGCGCTGTAAGGTCTTGAAGGACAGAGGTTCTCACAAGCCCCGCATCCGATGCATCTGTCTTCGATGACGGTAGGTATTCTGAGAGAGTCCTTGTCGTCAGGATTCTTCTTCACCATTCTTATGGCTCCTACGGGACAATGTCTCGCACAATTGCCGCAACTGACATTGTCTCTGTTCACGACGCAGAGGTCGTAGTCGACGGCCGCCGTGCCAATGTGTATGGCGGTCTTTTCTTCAGGGGTGATTTCCATAATCGCACCTGCGGGGCACACCTGAGAGCATTTTACGCATTCCGGTCTGCAGTAGCCTCTTTCGTAAGACATTTCCGGCTGCATCAGGTGCTCCAGATCGGTCGAGGGTCTCAGAACCCCGTTCGGGCACACGGAAACGCAGAGTTGGCAGCCGGTGCAATGATCCCTGAAGTGTTTCAGGCTTATGGCGCCGAAAGGTACCAGAGGCATTTTGCGCTCTGGTACTTTCTTGTCCTGAATCGCCGCCAGACCTCCGTCAATCTTCTTTTCCTGCGCTCCGATCGTGATAGCCCCCAGGGCCAATGCCGAAGAAGTCAGAAAAGCCCGTCTCGACCGGTCGGCCTTGTTCTCGTGTTCAGCCTTCGCCTTCATTTTAGCCGTCCTCCCATAAGCGAAACCGTATTTTATTGCTCCGTACTTGCAATTGTCAATGCAGTCGAAACAGTCCACGCACCGGCTGTAATCAATCGACTTCCCGTCAATGTCAATGCACGCCGCCTTGCACTCTTTCTCGCACGAGTGGCAACTCTTGCACTTTGACTTGTCGATTACCGGCCGGAACATCGAAAAACGTGACAAAAAGCTCAGCACCGTGCCAACAGGACATATCGTGTTGCAGTAAGTCCTCCCGTTTCTCCACGCTAAAATAAATAACGCCACAAAAGTCACGGCTGCGATAATGAAAGTAGGCAGACTCTTAATCCACACGTCCTTTGTGTAGAACGCATAACTCCCGATCCTTTCGGAGATGAAAGCCAGCAAATTGTTTCCCCACTGGTAGATAGGCGCGAACAGATTCTGGGCTATTCTGCCGTAAGAGCTGTATGGGGCCAGAAGAGCCACCAGAGCGTCAGCCCCGAATATGATTGCGAGAATGAAAACCCCGAGTACGCCGTATCTCAGCCATTTACTCTCTCCCGAATAGCCGAACCTTCTTGACTTGCCTTTCCTTTGGCCGCTGAACCAAGAAATGACGTCCTGAAATACTCCCAAAGGACATATTACTGAACAGTAAACTCGTCCCAGCAGCAGCGTGACGACTGCCAGGCCGATCACTACTCCGAAATTCATAGCAAGTAAAGCCGGAAACAGCTGAATCTTCGCCAGCCATCCGAACCAAGCGTGAAGCGCCCCGGTGAAATCAAGAAAGAGCAAAGTTATCAGCACAAAACTGATAGCCGCAAGTGTGATTCTTATTTTTCTAAGCATATATCAGACCTTATAGTTCTTCAAAGCAAAGATATAATTATTTTGGTTCTAAAGCTCTAATTATTTCGATTCTTACTTTTGCCACTCTTTAAAGTCATTCAAATCTCCATAGTGGAGCGTGGGGAGTTGTGCGCGGATAATAAGCAAGTTACGCAAAGAACGGGTATTGAAATTCTTACCCGATTGTTGCATAAACATTTGATACACATATAGTTGTGCCCCACGCAGCTCCGGGACGGGATCCCGAAAGTTGGACAATCAGTGATTTTTTTCAATTTATTTTAAACCTGCTATTTAGAAAACTGTCTAATGTTCAGTTGTGTTTTTAAAGCACTACGACAAATATTGAATGGTTTTTAAACAAAGTATTATGAAAAAGTTAACATTGGCAATTGCCGCACTCTGTATGGTAGCCGGTATGGCTATGGCACAGAATCAACCCACAGCTAAATCATTAAAAGGTGGAAATCATCCGCAACTTACCGCCGATCAGATGATCACAAGGAAAGATAACGAGATTCAGAAAGCTGTCTCCAACCTTTCCGACAAGCAAATCAAGCAGATTCACAAACTGAACAAGCAGTCGGTCACTGAAATGGAAAAGGAAAGAGCTAATATGCCTCAGCCGCCGAAGAACGGCGATATGCAGAATTGCCCTCCTAAAGGTGAAAACTGTGTTCCGCAAGGCGGAAACAACGAAATGAAAACCAAGATGAAAGCTCAGAGAGAAGCTTACAACAGTTCTTTGAAAGAGATTCTTGATGCTGATCAATACGCTCAGTACACCACTTATCTTAACAACCGCAAGCAGAACTTGAAGCAGAATTGCAAAGGAAAAGAGAATTGCAAAGGGAAGGCAGGCTGTGCAAAATGCAATGAACATAAGTCCGGCAGCGAAAATCAAAACAATGCGAACAATAAGTAGTTCAGTCAATTAACTAAGAAATAGTTCTCACCGATAAGCCGGAGCCAATTGACTCCGGCTTTTTTGTTGTTTTTGCGGATAATACGATTGTTAGGTAAAAAAATTTGCAGCGAAATATTAAATGCTTATATT
>Ga0172377_10006985_pt1 | contig 11631 bp, 10 predicted proteins | sample Pumphouse3metaG_FD_119749 | JGI IMG/M metagenome (GOLD analysis project Ga0172377, IMG submission 119749) | Leachate microbial communities from a municipal landfill in Southern Ontario, Canada - Pumphouse #3 metaG | ecosystem: Engineered > Solid waste > Landfill > Unclassified | place: Canada... | reverse complement strand
TCCACATATCAACAACTTCCCTTTGGCTTTGATTGTTTCATCCAATATCATCAAACAGATGCCAAGTATGTGTGATCATCTTTAATCTGATATTTCAGAATCTTTATCTCATTTGTTTTGGTCAAAATTGAATCGTAAGATGCTCTAAAAAGAGAAAAGTACCCATACTGCATACAATATGGGTACTAAAAATTAAAAATTCAATTGGATAATTCCAGATTTCAAATAATTTATGTTATAAATAAAATGAGAATATGTTATGATTAACTAACATATTCACAATATACTCTTTTCTTCTTAACATGTCAATTAAGCTAGATATGATAGTCTTTTTTGAATTTATAGATCTCTTACAAGAATGATTTCTGTTACGTCAAAATCTTCAGAACTTGTACTTTTGCTTGTACTGTTTGAATCATCATCATTTTCATAATGGAGTTTTGCTAGACTTTCATCATCTATACCTAACGCCTGTGAATATTGCGAAGCTCTTATAGCCTGTAGCTCAGCTTCTGTAGGCAATCTATAGTCGTCATAAGATTTCTGCCAATCTACTTTTTCAACATGCTCTGCTGCAAACTCTTGGCTCTCACTGTAGTTTAATGGACTTTCAGTATCACAAACTTTAGCTTCAATCTGAGACCCTTGAATATCAAAGACGATACCACGAGAAGGTCCTACCTGACCTGTAATGTAATTTTTATCATTACAGGCTACCAAAATGGCCATAACTATTATCATTGCTACTGCTGCTACTTTCTTGTTCATATAAATGTTAGCAACTTAATGACAAATAAGTTACAATTTTTTTCCAAAATTTTACATATTTGATAGAATTTGTTTCATTTTAAAAAAAATATCTTAGATTTCTATAAAAAGTGCTAAGACATTTTCTTCATTAAATCCCTTTGTTTTAAAAAAATGGATTTTTTTAAAAATTTAAGAAAAATAAAAATCAATATTTACAGTATCAATTTCTATCTGTTTTGCTATATCAATAACCATTGAATCCTTAAAAGTTACAACACAACAGAGAGACTCGTCAATTTAATTAAATAGTTCAAATTTTAATTATCCTCAAGTGGATTTACAGTTTTAACTTCTAGAGTTACAGCGTAACCTTGAGAATCTAAATAATGAATTATTTGAGAAAGAGAGAAGTCATCAAGAGATGATTTTTTTTCAGAGCTCACCTGTTGAACCTGAGAAGCTTCAATAGGAAGATTTACTTCAGGAAGTATCTCACTTGTTTGTTGGTTGTTCGTTCCAAACAAAACAAATGAACCAATGAAAACAACAACAAATGCTGCAGCACTGGTGATCAATGCAGGTATTAAATTTACCTGAATCTTTCTTCGAAATATATTCTGTTTTTTGGGCTTATCAAATCTATTCTTCTCAAAGAATGTCATCACCCTATCGGCTCTAGATTCGATTTCATCGTCACTTATTGTAGTACTTTTCATCTTATCGTCAAGATCCTTCAATTGCTCAAGTCTCATTTGACAACCATTGCAATAAGAAAGATGTTCTTCAACTTGAGTTTTCCAAGGCTCTAATAGTTCACCATCTAAATAAGAATTTAAAAGCGCATCATCTAAACACATATTCTATTACTCCTGATCTTCATTTAAAATCTTTTCAAGCATTTTCCTTGCTCTAAAGACTCTTACTTTAACATTACTCTCAGAAATGTTAAGAGTAGCTCCGATTCCTTTGTAATCTAAATCTGTATAGGTCTTTAATGTAATTACAACTCTAAATTTTTCAGGGAGCTGAGCAATTGCATCTCTAACTTCTTTACAAATTTGATCTTCAACCATTAAATCTTCGCCGGTTTTGATTTTTGCTTTAGGTTCCTTCTTGACTTTTTCTATCATCTTGAGCTCTCTGCCCTTACGTTTGACAACATTGATAGATAGGTTCTTTGTAACCCTTATTAACCAGTACTTTGCATCATTTAATGAAGGAAAAGTTTTTCCTTGATCATAAAATCTCGTAAACGCCTCTTGGCAAAGTTCTTCAGCTCTATCTGGATTTCTTACAATATTGTTTGAAACTTTAAATATCATAGGGAACACCTGCTCGTAAACTTCACGGAAATCACGTTCATCATTACTTTGAATCTTCATAAATATTAACAACCCTTGTTACTGTTGGTTACAGTTTTTTTGATAAAACAGCTCCTTGCGGTGTATCTTTTACAATATATCCCATTTTATCTAATTCATTACGTATTTCATCAGCTCTTGCAAAATTTTTATCTTTCTTTGCTTGAACTCTTTCATCTAATAAAGCCTGAGCTTCTTCACCTAGATTTTCTTTTTTTCTTTTCTCTATCTGATCGAAACGTAGACCCAGCACATCATCATAGTACAATACAAGAGAATATTTCTCGGAATCTGTTATTTTATCGTTTTTTAGAGTCTTCCAAAGTTCAGCTAGAGCCATAGGCATGTTTAAGTTATTGGCACTTGCTTCATCAAAACTGTTCCTGAGATTTTTTGCTTCTTCACTTTCAATCTCAACCTGTTTTGCATCATTTTCTAACATATCCTGAATTCTAGAAACAATAGACATTCTATTTTTCTTAGCATTATCTAAATTATCAAAACTGAATCTCAATTGAGATCTGTAATGTCCACCCAGTACAAAATATCTATAATCCATTGGATCATAGCCCTTTTTTATTAGTAGCTGAAGAGTCAGGAATTCTCCTTTGCTCTTACTCATCTTACCAGTTTCATCTAGCAAGAACTCTCCATGCAACCAATAGTTCACCCATTTATGACCTGTTGCAGCTTCTGATTGTGCAATTTCATTTGTATGATGAACTGGAATTGCATCAATTCCACCAGAATGGATATCAAAAGATTCACCAAGATATTTCATGCTCATTGCTGAACATTCAATATGCCATCCTGGATATCCTCTGCCCCAAGGAGAGTCCCACATCATCTGCTGAGCTCCAAATTTACTTTTTGTAAACCAAAGAACAAAATCTTTTGGATTTTTCTTATTTGTATCTACATGAACATCATCTCTTACAGCAGTCTGTAGGTCATCTAATTTCAATCCAGCCAATTTTCCGTATTCAGGAAAAGTATCAATTGAGAAGTATACATTTCCACCTGCTTGATATGTATGACCATTTGCTTCAATTCTTTGAATTAGCTTTATCATATCATCAATGTGGTCTGTAGCTTTGCACCAGACATTAGGGTCAATCATATTCAAATCATGGAAATCTTTCTTGAATGCTGTTGTATAGAACTCTGCAATTTCCCAAACAGTTTTTCCTGTTTCCTTAGCAGTTTTTGTCATTTTATCATCACCATCATCACCATCACCTGTAAGATGACCAACATCAGTAATATTCATGACATGTTTCACGTTATATCCGAAATGTGTAAGAACTCTTTTTAGAATATCTTCAAATATGAAGGTTCTTAAATTGCCTATATGTGCATAATTGTATACAGTTGGTCCACATGCATAAAAGCCAACTTCTTTTTCATTTATAGGTTTGAATTCTTGGATACTTCGACCCATTGTATTGTATAATGATACTTTCATTAATTACCCCAATTTAGTATAGAAATCTGTATTTAAAATGTTCAGTTCTATTATTTAATATCCTAATTATACCGAAAAAACGTGATAAAAACAAATAAAAAGAAAATTTTTATTGCTCAATCCATTTTTCATTGGTAAACTGAACACATGAATAATAATGTATGCTATCAAGGTGAAAAAATCAAGTTTGATGATATTATAGAAAAGAATGTAAATCTTTCAGAATTTACAAATTTCAAAACTGGAGGAAATGCTGAATTTGTAGCAACTCCTGGTCGTTTTTCTGAATTAATTGCTGCCTTGAAGTTTGCAGAAGAGAGAAAGCTTAACATCACAATTATGGGTGATGGTTCCAATACACTTGTCAGTGATAAAGGAATAGAAGGTCTTGTGATAAGAACCAAACATCTCTCTCGTTATTCATCAAGAGGAAATATGTTCTGCTGCAGAGCTGGCATGACTCTTGAAAAAGCAATCGCACTTACATTGGAAGATGGTATGGAAGGACTTGAATACCTCTCAGGAATTCAGGGATCAATAGGTGGAGCAATAGCAGGAAATTCTGGTGCATATGGACACAGCATAAGTGAGCATCTTCTCTATGTAGATTATGTAACTTTTGACGGCAAGACACATAGAATGGGAGCACAGGTAATAGACTTTGGCTATCGCTACTCTCCTTTTATGGACATGAAAGATTGCTTGATTTTTGAAGTTGGTTTTTTGTTGCCCAAATCCCAAGATTTTCTTAAAAAAGGAAAAGATACTCAATTGGCATTAAAACATGAGCGTCGAAACAAAGGTTATTATGATTATCCTTCAGCTGGTTCAGTATTTAAAAATCCAGAAGGATCCTTGACGGCAGGACAGATGCTTGATAAGTGCAATATGAAATTACAGAAGATTGGCGATGCAATGGTTTCTAAAAAACATGCAAACCTTATTGTGAATACGGGTCATGCCAAAAGCTCAGATATCTACAAACTTGCTTTAAAAGGTAAAGATGAGGTAAAGAAAAAATTCAATGTGGATCTTGAATTTGAGATAAAACTTCTAGGGAATTTCAGTTAAAAATTATAACTCATTTTTAAATCAAGCTTCTTTTTAAACTCATAATTTATTTTAAGAGTTGATCTGTCATTAAAAAATTTCAATTCGATTGCAGAATAAAATCCAGAATATTTGTAACCAATTTTTAAATTCTCCATCTTCAGTTCAATCATTGGTTTTTCTTTCAAAATTCCAAATTTTATATTCAGATTGTATCTACTGTCTTTAATAAAATAAACTGTTGCATATAATGATTGGGTTCTCTCTCTTTCTAAATTCTCATTGAAAGTTATTTTTTCATCGATCTTCACACTCATATCTTTGATTCTATAATCAAAAAACAGTTTTTTGTTTACCTTTTTATATATTGTTGAATTTGATTGATATTCTCGTCTCGAGGCTTTTCCAGAAAAAACACTCAAAGGATATATAAAGTCTTTTATTTTTATTGATGAACCATACAATTTCAATTCAAATCCAGCTTGGTATCTGTAACTCAAATTCTGCATCTCAAAAAATACATCAAACTGCTTTGAACCAAGTGTCAATGAATTGCTGAAAAAATAACCATAAGCTGTATCAGCTGCTTCATAGCGAATCTTCATCTCGTCCAAGTCATACTGAGCCACATAAATCAAACCCTTGTATGTATCTTTAAGATTTTCGATTGAATTGAAATAAGACTTATTGTAAACAGACTTTTTAGTTTTGTGATTTTCAAAACTCATCACATCAACTTTTAGGGCCTCACTCTCGTATCTCACACCATCAACTGTTACCTCATTATCGCTTTGACCAATAATGGTAGAATATAGTTCAAAATTCTTATAAAAGTAAGATACATATACATCAGTAGACATTCCAGATTTAAGATATTTTGTATCCACCAATTTTCCTTTTTTAAATAAAAATTTATCTATTTCTATATTAAGAGAAGACAGATAAAGTTTTTCTTCTAATAGAGTTAGCTTAATTTTATTGTCCAAATTACAAAATTCTATTGATTTATTTTTCGAGTAATAATTTTCATTTATTGTTATAGATTTTGCCGTAATTGTGAATGGACAAATAAAAAAAAGCAAATATCCCAATATTTTATGTATATTCATATTAATTTAGCCAAAAAATCGTTATTTTTGCTTGAAATAATACTATCAATCATTGTAGTATAGACAAGTTGCTTTAGGGCATATTTTTTTATTTTTCAAATTTTTAAATATAAAATCAAATACAAATTTTAAGGAGCACATAATATTATGGTGATTCTAACCCTCAATTGCGGAAGTTCTTCCGCTAAATACCAGGTATATGACTGGACTAACAAAGACGTACTAGCTGTAGGCGTTGTTGAACGTATTGGACTTGAATACTCAACAATTGAACACAAAGCTACTGGTAAAGAGGAATACAATGCTAAATTCTCTTCCCCTACTCACAAAGAAGCTATCGAACTAATTATTAAAATGCTAATTGATAAAGAATATGGCGTTATTGAAGATTTATCTCAGATTGGCGCTGTAGGTCACAGAGTTTTACATGGTGGTGAGATTTTCGTTAAGTCTGCTTTAGTAGATGACGAAGTAATCAAAGAATTAAAAGAACTTATTCCTTTAGGTCCATTACACATGCCAGCAAATATCATGGGTATTGAGGCAGCACGTAAAGTAATGCCAAACGTTCCTCATGCAATCGTTATGGATACAGCTTGGCATCAGACAATGCCAGAAGAAGCATATATGTATGCTGTACCATATTCTTGGTATACAGACTTCAACGTACGTCGTTATGGCTTCCACGGAACAAGTCACCTATATTGTGCTAAAAGAGCAGCTGTTCTTCTTGGAAAAGAAAACAAAGATACAAATGTAATTATCTGCCACATTGGTAATGGTGCATCTGTATGTGCTGTAAAGAATGGTGTATGTATTGATACTTCAATGGGTTTGACTCCTCTAGAAGGTCTGGTTATGGGTTCAAGATCTGGTGACCTAGATCCAGCTATTCTTCCTTTCATTATGAATAAAACAGGTATGACTCCTACTGAGATGGACACAGCTTTAAACAAAAAATCAGGATTGGTTGGTATCTGCGGAAAGAGCGACAGACGTGATGTTCAAGCTGCTGCATTAGAAGGTGATGAAAAAGCTCAAATTGCTATTCAAATGGAATGCCACAGAATTAAGAAATACATCGGTAGTTATGCAGCTCTTCTTGGCAGAGTTGATGCAGTTGTTTTCACAGCTGGTGTTGGCGAGATGGGTGACCATATCAGAAAAGGCTCAATGGTTGGACTTGATAACTTAGGCATAAAACTTGACGTAGAGAAGAATGATAAATGTCACTGCAGAAATGGTGAGTTTGATATCAGTGCTGATGATTCTCCTTCAAGAATTTTTGTTATTCCTACTGATGAGGAATTGGTTATTACAGAAGATGCTTATGCTCTTATGGAAGGTACATATGATATTCATACTAATTTCCATTACAGTTTTGAAGATGCTTCTTATGTTAATAAAGCAAGAGCAAGAGGCTTGGTTGAAAATCTTAAAAAACAACCTTCCCTCAAGTCTATTCTTGTAACACCACCTACAAAATAATTGGAACAGTAATTAAAGTATTTAATATTTGATGGGACAAATCATTTGTCCCATTTTTTATGTCTTATAACTTGTTCAATTTTTCAAATTCCTCAATTACCTCTTCAATATCTGGTATTTTATTTGATAGAGTACTACTTTGACCTGCAAATTCTCGAGCGGACTGCTCCAAATCAAGAGCTCTCTCAAAATCAATTTTTTTACCAAGTTTTGCACTCTCAATCAAACTCTCTCCTTCATCAATGAGTTTTTCCATCTGAGTCAGCCTACTCTGTCCTTCAATCAATATTTTATTTTTCATGCTTTTTGATAAAGAAAGCTTTTTACTGGATTCAAAATTTTTGCAATAAAAGGCTGCAAGCTCTTTGCCTCTTTTTGTACCTGCACTGTTCAACAAACTTATCATTGCTAGATTGATGATTTTAACATTATCTTTAAATATCAGTGCTATTTTAGCTGCCAATTGACTCTCACTTATATATATCACATCTTTCTTATCAATTCGGTTGAGAAGTCTATTTATCCCCGAGTTCAATGCGGCAGAACCAGTATAATTCTTGATATTACCATTTGATAGATCAAGTATACATGCATTGTATCTTTCATTAAAAACATCAATTCCAACTATTTTATTATTACCATTCATATAATCATTATATATCCATAGGTTTGGAAAAAATAGTTGTTTTCAAATGCACTTTTTGAATGTATAATGGGAATATGAATAATTTATCAAATTCCCCTTACAGTGAAGCTTCAATCTTAGAAGCTAAAGGTATTCCATTTGCTTGGGTCACCCTTGTTAACACTAAAGGCACAGTAACTAGAACCAGTGGAAGAATGCTGGTTAAAAAAGATGGTACTTCATGCGGCACAATAGGCGGCGGAGCAATAGAACATAAAACAGTTTTGAAAGCAATTGAATGCTTAAAAGAAGGTAAAGGCGGACTATTTAAAATAGGTTCTGCAATTGACAATCCAAAATCATCCTACCTTGAAGTTGCAATTGATATTGGTGAGATCAACAACCGATTGATAATTATTGGTGGTGGTCATGTTGGCCAACAGACAGCAAAACTTGCAAGTTTCCTTGGGTTTGAGGTATGTATTGTTGATAAAAGAGAAGAATTCTGCAAAAAAGAAATGTTCAAAATGGCATCTTCTGTGATCTTAACTGACGATATTGCCAAAACTCTAGAGAGTTTGAGTTTGACAAAACGTGATGCAATTCTGGCTCTAAATCACAGTCTTGTTCATAAAAAAGATTACGAGGTGGCTCTGAATTCTGATGCATATTATATTGGAGTGATGGCAAGTCACAAACACACAATCAATTTTTTAGGTAATGTTGAGTTCACAGCTGAACAGAACAAGAAACTGCATTGCCCAATTGGCCTTGATTTAGGTGGACAAACTCCGAACCAAGTTGCATTGGCTGTAATGAGTGAGGTAATGATCAACACTCATAATAAATACGCAACAGATAGAACTAGAAAGTACAGACCAGTAATTGTTAGAGGTGGAGGAGATCTTGCAACAGCTGTAATTCTTAAATTGCATAACAGTGGTTATAAAGTCATTTCTCTGGAGATTGAAAAGCCAACTGTGATTCGACGTACTGTTTCCTTTGCACAGGCTATGTATGATGGTTCAATTGAAGTTGAGGGTGTCACTGCAACAAAATGTGATAAGAATGACTTAAATGGAATTTTAGATGTGCTTGATAACAATCAAGTTGCAATTGTCAGCGACAGCAATGGTAATTTGATTAAAAGACTTCATCCGATTGTTGTTGTGGATGGTATTCTTGCTAAGAAGAATATCTGCACAAAAATTGATGATGCTCCACTGGTCATTGCCCTTGGTCCTGGTTTTACCGCCAAAGAGGACTGTGATGTTGTAGTTGAAACGAAGCGAGGACACTATTTAGGTAGAGTTATTTATGATGGCAGTGCAATTGAGAATACCGGAATACCTGGATTGATTTCAGGAATGGGGAAAGAGAGAGTAATACACTCGCCTGCAGAAGGTATTTGGCATTCAGATTTAAATATTGGGCAGCTTGTTAAGAAAGGTGATATCATTGCCACTGTTGGAAATGTCAAAGTTCCAGCAACAATAGATGGCAAACTCAGAGGCCTTCTCCAAAATGATTTACATGTACCAGAAGGATTCAAGGTAGCTGATATCGACCCTCGCGGCGCAGATACAGATCATTTAACAGTAACTGATAAAGGTCGCTGCATTGCCGGCGGTGTTTTGGAAGCAGTCTTGAGATTTGAAAGAAATTTGAATGACATTTAATGAATATTTCAGTATTTGATAGAATACGGAACATGTAACTCATAAAACTAATATTGGCAGAATTGTCAGTATTAGTTTTTTATTCTTGAATACATTTTATAATCCATAGCAATAAAATAAATCAGCAATCAAACCATAAGATTCAATAAATGCTTAATTGGCATGAGTGGAGTTCTGGACTTAGGAATAAAAATATTCAACGAATTCATTGACCTAGTCAAGGCAACATAAATTATATTTTTCATTATCTCATCTTGAGCTTCCTTATCATACTTGCTGGTTATAAATATCTTATTTGATAGAAACAAATAGACATATGCAAAACATGTACCCTTGCATAGATAAACAGTTGAAATTTTAATTTTAGATTCTGAAAAATCAATGGACTCATCCTTCATTTCAACTGAAGGATATTCACATCTTTCTATAATTTTATTCACCACATATTGGGATGGACAGATTATGAAGATGTCCTTCAAATCCAACTCAAACTCCTCAATGTCAACTTTGAGCTTTCTCAATAGAAGGTTTATGGTATCTTCAACGCTGAAATTCTGAAATATATGGGGTCGCATTCCTGTTAGAGCATCATCAAATACAATTTTTTTTAACTTACCCTCTTCATTGAAACTTTTTAGATAAGCATCTGATAGTACCTTTAGCTTATCTGGATTTCTCAGATTCTCCTGCATGTGAAATATTTTGCAGTCAATGTTCAATCTATAAATGGATGTTTCCTTCAGATATATGCATTGATGTGGATCAGATGCCATTATTAAAGCCTTCTTGGCACTCTTACTTAGAAAAGATAACATTGCAAAACTCAAATCTTGAGCTTCATCAATCAAAATATAATCCACTATTCCATCTATATCATTTTCACAAATATATTCCAAACTTTTTATAATTGCATAATTTATAGATGCAGTTTTACTTTTGTCCATCAAAAATCGATAGATCATGCTTATTTCATAGAGCTCACTGCTTCCATACTGTTCAATGCAATCTTTTTTATCCAAACAATTCTCAAATATATTTGCTTCAATCTGGTTAGAAATATATTCAATCTCGAGACATGTTTTTTCATTGTTTTCATTGTAGATGCTGACTGCTCTCTTTAACAAATTTTGAAGGTCTTCATTGAAACTTTTGTCCTTCAAATTGTTGATTTCTACTGTGATTTCAGGAAATATTGAATAAAAATAATGCAACATGAATTTATTGACTGTTCTAAGATTTTTAATGCAGCGAAGACTCATATTATCATTGAGCAGACCACTGCGATAAAATCGTATGAGGCTGTTGTTGTATGTCAAAAAATAAGAAGATTCACTTGTATTTTTCTTCGATATCTTTTGGTACAGTGATAAAAGAGTTATAGATTTACCAGATCCTGCCTCTCCTTCAATCAGATAGCATCCAGATAAATCATAGTATATCTTATCAACTATTTGCTTTTGTTTTTCTGTCAACTTCCAATATCTTCTCTCATATTCTTCATGGCTTATATCATATTTGAGAGATCTATTTTTAAAAAAAGGTCCATCAATTTTATCTTTACATTCTTTTATTCCTGTCTCAATTTCTGATATATGTTCTCTGATTAAATTAATGTGATTAAATTTTTCTATGCTCTCAATCTGAACATAATAAATTCTATTGATTGGATTGAATATCTTATGCATATCGTAAAACTCATCATACATCAGATTGGCAAATACATAATTAGGAATGATGAAACATAACTCATACAGGACTTTAAGGATTTCATTTTTTTCATAGTAGTTTGTCCATTTTAAAAAATGCTCTGAAGTGAAATCTTTTTGAATCTTCTGTATTTTATTTAAGGTACTCATTGCTCTTGAATTGACTGCATCTTCTGAAATCTTGATTTTAGATTTTGATTTTTGAAGGATGTACTCAAATTCATATTTACCACCATCAATTTGTACAAAATCCAAGACCATCTTTCTCATATCATCAAAAGCAGCTAAGTTAAAATAGCACACATCAATATCAAACAATTTCTTCAGTTTCTGTACCTCTTGCTTGTTCTGAATCATACAACCTCCTACAAATATTTACTCGAACTTGCATCTTTTGC
>Ga0172377_10006983_pt1 | contig 11633 bp, 10 predicted proteins | sample Pumphouse3metaG_FD_119749 | JGI IMG/M metagenome (GOLD analysis project Ga0172377, IMG submission 119749) | Leachate microbial communities from a municipal landfill in Southern Ontario, Canada - Pumphouse #3 metaG | ecosystem: Engineered > Solid waste > Landfill > Unclassified | place: Canada... | reverse complement strand
TAGTTAGTAATCCTTTTTTTAAACAAGTTATTGAAAAATTCTTACTGTAATGGCTATAGTTTTATATCTATAGCATTGCATCTATTTTTGCTGCAAGAACTTTTTTAGTTGTGCCTCCAACGTTTTTATCAACAATTTCTCCTCCTTTAAAGAAAAGGACTGTGGGTATATTTCTGATGCCGTATTTCCCGGCTACCGCAGAGCTTTCGTCAACATCAACTTTACCAACAACTACTCTACCCTCATAGTCATTTGACAATTCCTCTATTATAGGCGCAATCATTTTGCATGGGCCACACCATTCAGCTCCGAAATCTACAACTACCGGTTTTTCGGATTTAATTACTATTTCTTCAAAATTGGAATCATTTACTGTTATAGACATAATATTTTATTAAGTGTTATTATTTATTACTAATACAAATCTAATTAATTTTATACGATAAAAAGTTCTGATTTTCGAAATATTTCTCCATACCTTTTGTAAATGAAATTTTTGTATTTCTGGAGAACATATGAACTTTTGTTTTTCTTTCCGTATCCCAGATAACAAATTTTAATAAAACATGCCCTTTATACTTTTTGCAAATTCCTTCCATTTCATCAATCCATTCAGGAGTTATTATATTAAGATTAAGCTGTACTGTTACACTATTTACATAATTTTCACGAACTTCGTCGAGTAGCTCTATTTTTTTAATTTTAAAATCAAGCTGCCCGGGTCTGTAGCTGTCCTGCACTTTACCTTTTATTAGTAAAAACAGATTAATCTTGCAATATTTAGAAAATTCGATATAGTCTTTTCCAAAGAAAAATATTCTGTAAGAATCGGTATAATCGGTAAAGGTCATATTACAATACGGTTTCCCTGTTTTTCCAACTGCTTCGCAGGAGTCTGTAACCATACCACACAAAGTAACTTCTTGTCCTTTAAGTTTTTCTATATTATTATTCAGATCTTTAACCGAATAATCTTTGCTGGCAAAATTTTCTATTTCAAATTTATATTCATCTAAAGGATGTGCTGAAAGATAAATTCCAATCAATGCTTTTTCCTTTTCAAGCAAAATGATTTTAGGCCATTCCGGAACTTCCGGAAGATCCGGAGTTTTTATAGTTTTTGCGTCCATTGCTACATCAAAGAGACTTTGCTGCTGAGTGTCTTTGACTTCCTGCATCTGATGTCCGTATTTAATAAGTCTCTCTGTAAAACCTGAATCATTGGAACTGCCTGTTTCAAAAAACTGACTTCTTTTTATTCCTAAACTATCAAAGCCACCGGCCATCGCCAGGGTTTCAATATTTTTTTTACTGACTGTCTGAAGATTTACCCTTTCTACAAAATCGAAGATGTCTTTAAAGGGTTTGCCTTTTCTCGCTTTTACTATGTCCATGGCTGCGCCGGCTCCTACCCCTTTTATTGCTGCCATACCAAAACGAACATCTCCTTTTTTGTTTACGGCAAATTTCATTAAACTTTCATTGACATCAGGTCCCAGAACATTTATTCCCATCCGTTTGGATTCTTCCATCAGCTTGGTAATCTCTGTAATATCATTAAGATTCCGACTAACGTTGGCTGCCATGAATTCTGCAGGATAATGTGTTTTTAAATATCCTGTGATATATGCAATATAAGCATAACATACTGAATGGGATTTATTAAACGCATAGCTGGCAAATGATTGCCAGTCTTTCCAGATTTTTGTGATTACTTCATCCGGTTTTTTCCCCATCTGGTCGCATCCTTTTACAAATTCGGGATTAGCCTTACATCCATCAATGAATTTCACCTTTAGCTTATCCATCATCACTATAAGTTTCTTTCCCATAGCCTTACGCAGTGAGTCGGATTCTCCACGTGTAAAATTGCCAAGATGACGAGACAAAAGCATAACCTGTTCCTGGAAAACTGTGATTCCATAGGTATCTCCAAGATATTTTTCCATCATGGGATGGTCATACTCTACCTTTTTCTTTCCAAGTTTACGCTCAATGTAGTCAGGAATATATTTTATAGGCCCCGGTCGGTATAAGGCATTCATTGCTACCAGATCCCCAAATCTGTCTGGTTTAAGTTCTCTTAGATATTTTTTCATTCCCGGAGATTCAAACTGAAATACGGCTGTTGTATCGCCACGAGCAAACAAAGCAAAAGTTTCCTTATCATCTTCAGAAATTTCTTTTGTATCTACAGTTATACCCTGAGAAATTTTAATATTTTCAACTGTGTCATGGATAATGGACAATGTTTTAAGCCCTAAAAAGTCCATCTTCAATAAACCTATGTCCTCTACGTAATGACCATCATACTGGGTGGTACACAATGATTCTCCCTTTGTAGGCATAACGGGAATATGATCGGTAAGAGGATCACGACTTATAAGTATCCCACATGCATGAACGCCTGTATGTCTTACACATCCTTCAAGCGTTTGTGCAAAACGAAGAACTTTTTGAACTAATGGCGAACCTGAGTCTCTGGCTTTTTTAAATTCAGGACTTTGTTTGTAGGCTTTTTCAAAATTCATCTTCGGTTCTTCCGGAACAAGTTTGGCCAGTACATCTGCCTCGGAAAGAGGTAATTTTAGAACACGTGACACATCACGTATTGCCATTTTTGTGGCCATTGTTCCAAAGGTGACAATATGTGAGACTCTGTTGACTCCATATTTCCTTGTTACCCATTCCATAACAGATTGCCTGCCGTCATCATCGAAGTCGACATCTACATCAGGCATGGATATACGATCGGGATTAAGGAATCGTTCGAACAGTAAATCGTGTTTTATAGGATCAATGTCTGTAATTTTAACACAGTATGATACTACAGAACCGGCGGCAGATCCACGCCCCGGCCCTACCATTACTTTTAGTTCTGTTTTTGCAGCGATGATAAAATCCTGAACTATAAGAAAATATCCCGGAAATCCCATTAGCTTTATGGTATTAAGCTCAAAGTCAAGGCGTTCCTGGACATTATCTGGTATTGGATTTCCGTATCGTTCGTAGGCTCCGTCAGTTGCTAAATGCGTAAGATAATCTGATTCAAGTTTTATTCGCAGTACTTTATCATAACCTCCTAAACGCTGGAAAACTTTATCTCCAAATTCTTTCTCTAAAAGTTCAGGTGTATATTTATTTTCGTACTCTGCTTCGGTTCCAAATGATTCAGGTATTGGAAACTGTGGCATAAATGGCGGGAAGTTAAGCTCTATATTCTCTATCTTAGCTTCTACTTCTTTTGTGTTTGCCAGGGCTTCTGGTATGTCTGCGAATAATTCATTCATTTCGGCAGTGGTTTTAAACCATTCCTGCTTTGTGTAACGCATACGGGTTGGATCATCAACATCCTTACCTGTGTTAAGACAAATTAAAAGGTCGTGGGCATCTGCATCTTCTTCATTTATAAAATGGCAGTCGTTTGTAGCTATTACTTTGACCCCAAATTTTTTGGATAGTTTTAGAATTTCTTTGTTTACTACAATTTGCTTTTCATATACATCATTACCCGGAATATTTGAAGGATGTCTCATCAGTTCAAGATAATAATCTTCTCCAAATACTGATTTGTACCATTGTACTGTTTCTTCTGCTCCTTTTATGTTGGAGTTCATTATTTTCTGTGAAACTTCTCCTCCAAGACATGCGGATGAAGCTATTAATCCTTCATGGTGCTCTTTTAACAGAGTTTTATCTACACGGGGTTTATAATAAAAGCCTTCGAGACTGGCTATGGATATAAGTTGAATAAGATTTTTATATCCTGTCTCATTTTTTGCCAGCAGACACAGATGATCTCCTGAACGATCTATTTTTTCATTTTTGTCTTTTATTGTACGAGCTGCGACATAGGTTTCGCAACCCATTATCGGCTTTATTCCTTCTGCTTTACAGGTATCCCAAAATGCTTTTATACCGTACATAAAACCATGATCGGTAAGGGCAAGGGCTGTCATCCCATCTGATTTTGCTTTCTTAACGAGTCCTTTAATACTTGCTGCTCCATCAAGAATGGAATACTGGGAATGAACATGTAAATGAGTAAACGGAATCATGAATAGTATATTTATTTTTCTTCAAATTGATATATCTGCAAAAATAGTCTATATAAATATTTTAATGAAAAGATATCATCGTGTATTTACCTAAAATCCGCAAGGAATTATCTATTACGATACTTCCTTATGGAATTTAGGTATCTATATTTTTTTCACAAGTTCCTTGAAAATAAGCGCCATGCAGGGTTCTGCCATTTTCGCCATTTTCTGAACTTCTTCATGTGATATGTCCTCCGGAGCATCTGGTCGATACATGTCTGTTATAACGGAAATCCCGAACACTTTCATGTTCATGTGATGTGCAACGATTGCTTCCGGCACAGTTGACATACCTACGGCATCTCCTTTAAATTCATGGTACATTCTGTATTCTGAAGGCGTTTCATAGGCTGGACCCTGAACTCCGATATAAACACCTTCTTTTACTTCTATATTATTTTTTACGGCTATATCTTTTGCCCTCTGTATTAATTCTTTGTCATAAACATCTTTCATGGCAGGGAAACGCGGCCCTAATTTTTCTTCATTTTTTCCACGTAGGGGATTTTCAGGAAACATATTTATATGATCATTTATGATCATAAGATCTCCAACTTTAAAATTTTGGTTCATACCACCTGCTGCATTTGAAAGAAGAAGGTATTTAATTCCAAGTGCATTCATAACTCTTTCGGGGAATGTTACATTTTTCATGGAATATCCTTCGTAATAATGTATACGACCATCCATTACAAGAACTTCTACTCCTGCAAGTCTGCCATATATCAACCTTCCATTATGTCCTTTAACTGTGGATGTTTTAAAACCTGGTATTTTACCGTATGGAATTTTAGCTGTTGCTTCAATTTCTTCAGATAATTTTCCTAATCCTGATCCAAGAATTATTCCTATTTCAGAATTAAAGTCAGGTATTTTTGACTTTATAAAATCGGCTGCTTTTTTTATTTTCTTTAACATAATGTTTTTATTTAGGAAATTATTCCTGTTTCTACAAACAGTATACCTTTTTATAATGTTTTTTAATAAAGATAATTTTAATTTTATATATTGTTAAGTTACAGATAATATCTTAAGTTTTGATTAGTATTATAAGATTAACTGTTTTATTTATAGCATTGAGTTAATATAGAAGATATTGAATACATGAATTTTTTACCATGTCTATTTTTTTTACATATATAGGATCACATATTCAGGAAATCTTTAATCTAGTATACATAATTACTGTGATATTTATTGCAGTATTTATTATTTTGGAAAACAGAAGCCCTATTAAGACTATCAGCTGGGTGTTGGTTATTCTTTTATTGCCAATTGCCGGTATTATTTTTTATATGTTTTTCGGTCAGGAATACAGAAAAAAAAAGATGTTCTCGCGTAAAGGATTAAAAAATATAGAAAGAATAAAAAAACTTACACAAAAACAGTTAAATCAACTGCCGGCCAACATCGGGTCTTTCAGCCAGGATATTTACAAAAAACGTCATCTCATTAATCTTCTTATGGCAAATGATAATGCCTTTTTGTCGGATAATAACGAAGTTACCGTTTTAAAAAACGGAGACGAATGTTTCCCTGCCATTTTCCAGGCAATTGAAAAAGCAAAACATCACATTCATCTTGAATACTATATAATTGGCGACGACAAAATCGGTAATCAACTTAGGGAATTACTGATTCGTAAATCAATGGAAGGTGTTGAGGTTAGAGTTATTTATGACGATGTGGGAACCTGGAAATTATCTAGAAAATATATACGTTCATTAAAGGAAGCAGGAGTTATGATTGATTGTTTTATAAAGGTAAGATTCCCACTGCTTACTTCTAAGGCTAATTATCGTAATCACCATAAAATAATTATTATTGACGGAGAAACAGGGTTTGTGGGAGGACTAAATATGGCTGACCGATATCTTTACGGATTAAAGAATTTCGGAATATGGAGAGATACGCATCTTAAGATAAAAGGAACCGGAACAGTAGGTCTTCAGTCTGTTTTTGCGGCCGACTGGTATTTCGTTTCCAAAGAATTATTAAACAATAAGGACTATTTCCACACCTCTCCGAAAATAAAAGGTAAGCTCGTTCAAATTGTTTCCAGTGGTCCTGATTCTGACTGGAAAAGTATAAGCCAGGCTTATCTTCTCGCTATTTCTTCTGCTCAGGAAAAAGTATATATAGCTACTCCTTATCTTATTCCGAATACGGAAATTAACAGCGCTCTTAAAATTGCAGCTTTAAGCGGTATCGATATCAGAATTCTGTTGCCGGAAAAATCAGATACTATAATTCCTTCGTGGAGTACTAAATCTTATATTGAAGAGTTGTTATATTCCGGGGTGAAAATTTATTTCTATCAGCCCGGATTTATGCATAGCAAGTTATTAATGGTAGACGGAATATTTTCTTCAGTTGGATCGGCTAACTTTGATCTCAGGAGTATGGAAACTAATTTTGAGGTTAATGCCATGGTTTACGACAAGGAAACATTCGATACTCTGGAATCGCAATATATAGAAGATTTAAGTCAGAGCCGCGAAATCATTCTTTCTGAATGGCTGCAACGATCGAAATTGGAAAAAATAAAAGAGTCGTTTGCACGACTCTTAAGTCCTCTTCTTTAAATAACAGGGAATAAAATATTTTTTAAACAAATATTTAGGTATTATTATTCTTCACCTACAGGTAATACGGCTATAAGTTCTCTAATAATTATTGACATTTTAGGTTTCACAAATGACCCTATACGTTTTTCAACATCATTAGTAATTTGTCGTGGAGCATTAGGAATACCCATATCGGTAATAACGGAAAGCCCAAAAACTTTCACATCCATATGACGTGCAACAATTGCTTCGGGTATTGTAGACATTCCCATAACGTCTCCGCCAAGAACAAGAAACATCTTATATTCTGCAGGTGTTTCATAATTTGGCCCGGAAACGCCTACATATACTCCTTCTTTTATTTCAATAATATTTCTGGAGGCTATTCCTCTGGCCATTAACCTCATCTGTTTATCATAGACTTCACTCATGTCAGGAAAACGAGGGCCAAGTTTTTCTTCATTTTCCCCTCTCAGTGGATTTTCGGGGAAATTATTAATATGATCTTTAACGATCATAATATCGCCTATTTCAAAACTGGGATTTATAGAACCTACAGCTCCTGAAAGAATAAGATACCTTATTCCAAGTGCTTTCATTACTCTTATAGGGAAAGTTATCTCTTTCATTGTATAGCCTTCATAATAATGTAACCTTCCCTGCATTATCAAAACTTTTTTATCACCAATTACTCCATAAAGCAAAGCCCCTGACACCTTTGTATCACTATGATACAAAAAATTAGGAATTTCTATATATGGAATTTCTGATAACAAATTAAAATCTTCAGAAAGTTTTTCTAAACCTGAGCCAAGAACAATTCCTATTTCTGCATAACATTCCGGGATTTTTGCCTTAATAAAATCAACGGCTTTATTTATTTCTTCTAACATAACTGATCATTTTTTTATTGAAGACTCTATTTTCTTCTTTGTCTAAAAACCCAACTTTTATGGGAAGGTAAAATAATTTTTTCTTAATGCCAAAAGATAAGTTGTCCCCGGACTTTAGTCTCATGGCATCTTTTTCTGTAGTTAATATATAAAGATAATTATCTTTTGACATTCTGTCATACCTTTTTTCTATTTTTTTAATATCTTCTGATAAATAAAAATGATGGTCAGGAAAGACCATTGTATCTATTACTCTTGCTAAAGAAGAGACATAATTCCAAAATGGTGCGGGATTTGCAATGCCCGAAAATAAAATAAATGAGTTTCTCTTATCTGAAAATGAAGGCAAATCTTCTGCAATTTCAGGAAATACGGGAACCGGATTATCATATGTAATACCTGTAAAAAATAAAGACTGATTCGGATATAAATAAATATTCTTTTTAATTTTACTAAGTGATGCAGAAGATAAATCATCGGGACATTTTGTGTAAATAATCATAGTTGCTCTTTTCTGCTGTCTCTGAGATTCACGTAAACGTCCTGCAGGAAGAATTAAATCTTTGTTTACAGGACGATTATAATCAATTAACATGATGTTAACTGATGCATTTATTTTTCTGTATTGAAATGCATCGTCTAACAATACGACATCAATTGCATTATTATTGTCTTTTATCAATTTATTTATACCATGTACCCTGTCTTTATCAACAGCAACTATAACAGAAGGAAATTTTCTCTTTATTTGTAATGGTTCATCTCCTACGTCAGTGACTATGGAGTTTGTTTTTACTTCTACAAATCCTTTGGTTTTTCGTTTATATCCCCTGCTTAATACAGCCACTTTATAATCTTCTCTCAACAGGGAAATAAGATATTCTGTATGAGGAGTTTTTCCTGTCCCCCCCACTGTTATGTTACCGATAGAGATAACAGGTATGTCAAATTTAATAGATTTTAATATTCCACCATCGTACAGAAAATTTCTGATTCCTGTAACAATTCCGTAAATAACAGAAAATGGATATAATAAAAATTTCAGTATTACCATAAAATTCAATTCTGTTATATATTTAAAAGTAAAGTAGAAATTTAAATATTAATTTATAATTCATGCAAGGAGAATAAAAAAGCAAAACTAATATTTTTTTATAGATTAATGTCTGTTATTTTAAATCATAATCCTAAATTTGCCAAAGAGAAATAACTTTAAAGGTCAAAAAAGAATAAATCATCAGCAATAAAATAAATGAAAATTAATAGAATTTTATTATTGATATTACTTATAGCCACTGTTTTTTCCTGTACGGATAAGAAAAATAATAGTGAGTATGGAGAAGGCATTCATAAGCCTGATGATTTGATAAATAAAGAAAAAATGGTGAATATTCTTTATGATATTCATTTATCAGAAGCTTTTTCTTATTATTATAGAGAGAAAAAAAACGGGAAGACAGATCTCTCATCAAAGGAATTTTATAAATCGGTACTGGACAAGTACGAAATATCTGATTCTACTCTTTGTGCATCTATTATTTATTATTCTTCTTTCCCTAAAAAGTATGAAAAATTATATGCTCAGGTTAGTGAAAGGATTGGAATGAACCTTGAATCTGTAAAAGCAAAAAATAAGCTCCTTGAAGATAAAAACGCAAAATCTCAGAAAATGATCTTTTTAAGATTCCCTTATATTCGTTATCCTGAGAAATAAACAGCATTAAATCTGTTTTTAAAAATGCAAATTATAAAACGTTTTGCCGCACATTATATTTTTCCTGGACATATACCTCCCATCTCAGGAGGAATTCTGGAGACTGATGAGGACGGAATGATTATTGGTCTCGTAAAACATAAGGGCAGCATGAAAGAAATGGCCAGGATGGAATTTTTCAACGGAATTATCTGTCCCGATTTTGTTTTTCTGCCAAAACAACTATTCTTTTATTTTCCTCAGCTAAAAAAATATGAAGACATCTTTTCATATGGTAATGATCAAAATGTAGATATTTCGGGAAAAACTATTTTTGCCTTTATAAAAAAGATTCAATTAAGACAGGATTCGCCGGATCTGGAAGAGCTTATTAATTTATTTACAATTCAGTCATCAATAATTGCAGGTAAACAGGAAAAATTAGGGTCTTTTGCTAATGGAAAGATTCCTGGAATTATTTTTATTGATAAGATCAATTATAAGGAATTAAGATTGACCTCTGGAAGTAGAATGAGGAGAATCATTTAATGAAAAAGATTTTTTTTATCTAATTCTGGTTCGTAAATTTACATGAATTTAAACATACACACAATATTAATATAAATGTCTGATAATCAAGAAACAAAAGGAATTATTCCTGCAAAAAATACAAACAAAGAAAAAAAGAATAATCTAATAGTTATTTTTTTATCTGTAATACTTGTCATTCTATTGGTTCTTTTCTTCCTGCAGAGAAGTGAAAACAGATCAGTGCTAAGTGCAATTAATGCTGAAAAAGATTCTCTTAATATAGAACTTTCAAGAATGTCACAGCATTATGATTCTCTAAAAACTGACAATGACACTATAAATAAACAACTTTTTTATGCACAAACTCAGGTTAAGGATCTGATGATTGAAATAAAACAGGTAAAAAAAGCCAGTTATTCACAAATATCTGATTATCAAAAGCAAGTGGGTTCTTTACGTCAGATCATGATGAACTACGTAGTTCAGGTGGATTCTTTGAACAGAAAAAACAAATTTCTTATGGAGGAGAACAGAAAGGTTAAACAGAACTATATGGAAAGTGAATCCAGAAATATGGCTCTTCAAAAAGAAAAAAATACTCTTTCTCAAAAAATTAAGAAGGCTGCTATGCTGGAAGCCCTGAATCTCCACGTTGAAGGAATAAATAAAAAAGGCAATGAAGTTTCTGTAAAGAAAAAGGCAGAACAGTTAAAAATCAGTTTTACATTAAGTAAAAATATTACATCCAAACGAGGTAATAAAAAGCTTTATGTCCGTATTCGTCGTCCTAATCAGATTCTTCTTGTTAAGTCAAAAAATGATCTTTTTAAATTTGAGGATCTGCAAATTCCATATTCTGCTATGAGAGAAGTTACCTATGAAGGAGAGGAATTACCGGTTAATATCTTTTGGGATAATAAAGGAGGAAATCCTTTTATGGACGGGACTTATACTATTGACGTCTTCGCTGACGGTAATAACATCGGTACTGCCTCATTTTCTTTTAAAAGATAAATTAGAATTTAAATAACTATTAATTTTAAAAAATGAAAACAAAAATTTTTTTTATGAGTTGTTTATTAGCTGCTTTATTAAGCGGTTGTGCTAGCATGAATAAAACACAAAAAGGTGCACTTTACGGAGCAGGAGGAGGAGCAGCATTAGGTACTATTATAGGTAAGATTTCGGGGAATACTGGACTTGGCACAGCAATTGGAGCAGCCGTAGGTGGTACCACAGGAGCTATTATTGGTAAAAAAATGGATAAACAGGCAGCTGAAATTCAGCAACAGGTTCCTGATGCTAAAGTTGAACGCGTAGGTGAAGGTATAAACGTAGAATTTAACAGCAATATATTATACGGAATAAATAGTTACAATCTGACTTCAGATGCAATGAATAATTTAAACAAACTGGTATCTATTTTAAAAAACTATCAGGACACAAACATTGAGATACAGGGACACACTGATAATACAGGCTCTGAAAGTTATAATCAAAACCTGTCAGAAAAACGTGCAGGTTCTGTATCTTCATATCTTATGCAAAGTGGTGTTAGTGGAAACCGTATTACTACAAGAGGATTCGGAGAATTAAATCCTAAATACAATAATGATACAGCAGAGGGACGATCATTAAACCGTAGGGTTGAATTTGTTATTACCGCCAACCAAACAATGATTAATCAGGCTCAGAGCGAAGCAAATAATTAAATTATAATTACTTAATACCTTAAATCCGCAAGGGTTTTCGTAACGAAAAGTCTAAATGGCTGTTAGTGTTGATGTAGCGCATCAAAAAGCAACGGAAACATAGCCGAGTTATGGTGAGTAGGTTTTTGATAGCATTC
>Ga0172377_10006981_pt1 | contig 11635 bp, 11 predicted proteins | sample Pumphouse3metaG_FD_119749 | JGI IMG/M metagenome (GOLD analysis project Ga0172377, IMG submission 119749) | Leachate microbial communities from a municipal landfill in Southern Ontario, Canada - Pumphouse #3 metaG | ecosystem: Engineered > Solid waste > Landfill > Unclassified | place: Canada... | reverse complement strand
ACGCTTGAGCATTTCCACTTCCTCTTGCTCCGGTAAATCCTCCACCACCGTTTTAATATCAAAAATTTCGCTGATCGCTGTTTCCGGATCAAATTTTACTTTAATATTTTGATTTTTTTCACCATAATCCTTACGATAAGCAGCTGCGAGGGCGAGCTCAATCGTATTGACAACAGTATCATAATCTAAATTTTTTTCTTCACAAACCAATTTAATGGCACTTGTTAATTCGGACATAGATATTTAATTAGAGAAAAAGCTAATTGTGAAAACAACTAGCTTTATTTATATAATACCAGTTTTCTAAGAATTGTCAAAAAATCACCAGAAATTTTTACACTCCACCGCTCCATTCGTCGTGGTCACACAAACCAAGACATTGAGAATATAATAGGCTATTCCCCAGGCCGCTAAAACAATGACTAAGCCAACCGCCAGACTTTTAATATTACCTAAAGCTTTGCTCATTTTATCCTTGTTCCCCCCCGAAATCATATACTGGAAGCCGGAAACAACCAACAAAATGACGGCGATTAAAGCTAAAAAGCCTAAGATAACATTAACTATCTCTAAAATTGTTTTTTTGGCATCCTGAGGTTTTTTGGTATTATAAGCCTGCCCACCAACCTCTTGTAAAAGTGTTTGTTGATTAAGCAAAGAGTTGTCAGCCAAGACCGGAGCACTAAAAAATAAAGCGCCAGCCATTATTGTCCCTAGGCTTAAAATGCCAATTTTTTTCGAAAGTCTCATATTTTTGTTATAATTTTAACACTAATCATATTATAGTTAAAAAAATGCCTGCTGACAAACCGACCAAGCTGGCCACCAAGGTCGTTTATAATACCGCCATTCAAATTGGCGGTAAAATTATTTCAACCGTTATCGGTTTAATTTCTGTAGCCTTAATAACTCGTTATCTAGGCTTAGAAGGATTTGGTAATTACACCACGATTATTGCTTTTGTTTCTTTTTTTGCGACCTTAGCGGATCTAGGCATGACTTTAGTTACCAGCCAAATGATTAGTCGTCCCGGAGCTGACGAGCCTCGAATTTTAAATGGCCTCTTTGGCTTGCGTCTAGTTTCCATTATTGGTATCTTGGCTCTCGCCCCGATTATTGGTTCTTTTTTTCCTTATAGCCCGGCTATTAAGATAGGTATTCTGATCAGTACTCTTTCTTATATATTCCCGGCACTCAATCAAATTATCATTGGCTTACTCCAAAAACATTTACGACTTAACCAAGCAGCGGTGGCGGAAGTTTTCGGTAGAATTATTTTAATTGTCGGTATTGTTTTAGTTAGTTACAGAGATGGTGGTTTAAATGGCTTGCTTTGGGCTCATGTTTTATCAGCCGCCGGTAGTTTTTTCTTAGCTTATTTTCTGGCCAGCTCAATTCATTTATTAAAACCACGCTTTGATTTTATTTTTTGGCGCCAAGTCTTGTCTCGGAGCTGGCCTCTAGCAGTCACCACGCTTTTAAATTTAATTTATCTAAAGAGCGACACCATTGTTTTATCGCTAACTCGCCCAGCTGAAGACGTCGGTTTATATGGAGCCGCCGATAGGGCGGTAGAAGTTCTAACAACTTTACCTTTTTTATTTGCCGGCATTATTCTGCCGATTTTAACCCGCGCTTGGGGGGAGGGGAAAATGGATTATTTTAGAAAAGTACTTCAAAAATCTTTAGACCTCATGAGTATACTGGCGCTTCCCCTAGTAATTGGCACCTTCATTTTAGGCGATCCGGTTATGACGCTCTTGGCAGGATCCGAATTTGCCGCCAGTGGGCTAATTCTAAAAATTCTCATTTTAGCGGTCGCCGGCATTTTTATTGGCTGTATTTTTTCCCATGCCATTTTAGCGGCCGACCAGCAAAAGAAAATTATTGGTGCCTACCTTTTTATCGCCTTGAGTTCTTTGCTTTTGTATGTTTTACTAATTCCGCGTTGGTCTTATTTAGGTGCCGCCTTAGTGACTCTTTATAGCGAATGGGGTATAGCCTATTTAGCAATCCGCTTAGTAAAAAAACACACCGACTTTAAGATTCATTTTAAAGTCACACTTAAATCACTACTCGCCGCCTTAATTATGGGCCTCTTTATTGTAGCTCTTCCTAAAAGTTGGGCCTGGAATTGGTTCGGCCTATTAACTCTTATTACTAGCGCTAGCTTAATTTATTTTATTAGCCTTTACCTTTTAAAGGGAATAACCAAGGCTGACTTACAAATTCTTAAACGCCGTTAATATATGTCGGAACCAAAAATTATTTGGGAAACAGAAGACTATCTGGTTTTAGACAAACCGGCAGGTTGGACTGTCCATGGTGGCCCCGGAGTTAATGGTCCTCTTTTGACCGATTGGTTAAAAGAGAATTACCCCGATATCGGTGCGGTTGGTGATGATCCGCTGCGCCCAGGAATTGTCCATCGTTTAGATAGAGAGGCGAGCGGACTAATGATTGTCGCCAAAACTAATCTGGCTTGGGAATATTTTAAAAAACTTTTTAAAACTAGAAAAGTAGAAAAAACTTATTGGGCTCTAGTTCATGGTCAAATTACTAAAGACGAGGCCACCCTAAATTTTTCCATTAACCGCTCCCAGTCCGGACATCGCATGGTCGCTCTCCCTTTTACGGGCCCCAATTTAAATGCGAAAAAACAATTAAATAATCGTGACCGGGGTTTAGTAGCCGCTCATAAGCAGGCCCGGGTAGCACTCACAAAATTTATTGTTTTAAAAAGATTTGTTAACTACAGCTTATTGGAAGTTAAAATAAAAACCGGACGAACTCACCAAATTAGAGTTCATTTTTTTGCTTATGGACACCCCTTGTTAGGCGACACTCTTTACCACACTAAAAAAACGAAAGTTAAAAATGAAAAAGTTAATTTAGGTAGATTGTTTTTGGTTGCTAAAGGTTTAGCTTTTCGCGACCCGGCCGGCGAAGATAAAGTTTTTGAAATTAAGCTCCCTGAAGATTTGGAAAATTTTTTAAACCGTACGGTTTAGTAATTTTGACGCTTGGTTTGTTTTTAGCTATAATAAGTTCATTGATTTTTTATAAAGTAATTAATAATTTAAGAAAATTATGAAGAAAAAAAATAATCTTCTCTTAGGGGTTGTTCTTTTATTGGTAGTCGTGGCCGTTATTTTGGGAATTGTTTTAAATAACCGAGGCACGATTAGTAAAAAAGAGGCTGCCGCCCAAGGAGAAAATTTTGTTAATTCTTTTTTAATGCAACCCGGAAGCGTTGCCTTGGTAAAAGAAGTAAGCGAAGAGTACGATTTATATAAGTTAAAAATGGATGTTGGCGCCGGACAAATGGTTGATTCCTATCTTTCTCGCGATGGTAAACTTTTCTTTCCACAAGCTTTAGATATTGCTGAAGTTAGAGAAGAGATGGCTAATGCCTCTCCTAGTGACAATGCCGATGGAGAAGTGCCAGTTCAAGATGTACCTAAATCAGAAAAACCGACAGTTGAATTATTCGTGATGAGTTATTGCCCTTACGGTTTACAAATGGAAAAAGGAATCTTCCCGGTTGTTGATCTCTTAGGAGATAAGATTGATTTTGAATTAAAGTTCAATGACTATATCATGCACGGTGAGAAGGAAATTGAAGAAAACTTAGTACAATACTGCATCCAGAAAGAGCAGGGCGACAAGTTAAGTGATTACGTTCAATGCTTCACTAAAGAAGGTGATACTGAAGGCTGTTTAGCTGAAGCCGGCATAAATAAAACCCAAAACGATGCTTGTATTACCGCCACTGATAATGAATATAAAGTCACTGAAAATTTTGAGAATAATATTGGTTACAGTGGCTCCTATCCAGGCTTCGACGTTTATAAGGCTGATAATGACCAATACGGAGTCGGTGGTTCCCCAACCTTGGTAATCAATGGTGCCACTGTTTCTCCCGCTCGCGATAGCGTCAGCTTGCTAAACACTATTTGCGCCGCCTTTGAAAATGCTCCCGAAGAGTGTAATGACACCAGCTTACCCTCCGCCTCGCCAGCTCCTGGTCTAGGCGTCGGAACAACTAACTCCGCTGTCGCCGCCGCTTGCGAATAAATAAGAGTTTAAATCTCTATATAAAAAAGGCTGTCTTGACTGACAGTCTTTTTGTTTAAAAAAAAATACGGAAAAACTTTAAGTTTTCCCGTACCATGATTTACAGACTTTTAGCCGTAACTTCTAAAATTTTGTAGCGATTTTTTTGAATATTTATAATCGCTCCTTTACTTTTCCCTAAGAGTTTTTTTCCTAAAGGGGCATCGGTAGTAATCACACCGGCACAAGAGGCGACACCTTCAAGTCGGAGATCATGAATTTCTCCATTCACCTGAAGAGTGACCGTGGAACCAACCTGAACGACACCACTGTCTTTAGGATTGGCCACGGCCTGAACAGAATGCAAGTCGGCCTTTGCCTTTCTAAGCTGCCGTTGCAAAATCTTCTCTTCGCCGCTTTCAAAACTGGTATCTACGCCCAAATTCTTATCTTCTCGAGATAGTCGCTGCAACATTTGAATGCTTTTTTCAAACTCTTTTACCCTCTTTTCTAAAGCCAGGTAATACTCTTTTGAGACTTTTTTTACCTCCATATCCTCCTATTTAATTGTTAAAGACTAGGCTACACTCTAACTCTTTTACGAATTATTGTCAATAGGTAAACAAAAAACGAGCGTTAAGCTCGTTTTTTTTATGAATATTTTTTAAACCTCTTAAAGCCAAGCGTCCAAATCAGACTTGAGGCTATCTTTAGATCGTAAACCGACAAATTCCGCTACGATTTCACCTTTTTTAAAGAGTTTTAAATTCGGAATGCTTTGAATTTGGTATTCTACCGCCAGGCTTTGATTTTCTGGCTCCTCGGTATTAACTTTAACAATTTTGAGACGACCTTCTAGGTCTTTTGACAATTCATCTAAAGTGGGACTCATCAGGCGACAAGGCATACACCAGGGGGCCCAAAAATCCACTAACACTGGTTGCTCCGACTGAAGAACTTCGCCAGCAAACTGGTTTTTGTTAATCTCTAAAACATTAGCCATAAATTTTTTATTTAACAATTTCTTTTAAAATTTTATTAAGTTGGGTTTGCTTAGCTGGCTCGCTTGCCAAACAAGGCAAGGCTTCGTCACTAAGAATTTTAGTGGCCAAAGAATCAAGAGCCGCCTTGGTCGCCTTTAATTGAGTGATTACTTGAAAGCAATCAGTTTTTGGCTCAACCAGCAAACGTTTAATTCCGTTTAGTTGACCAATAATATTATTAATTCGTTGCTCGTTAGTTTTCATACCTAGAAGTATACACCATACCCCCACGGGGTGTCAAGGCCTAGGCTGACGGACGCCAAATCAGCCAATGATTATCCGCATCACTAATTAAGCGATAATCTTCCGGGCGCGCCTTGGCGCTCTTTAACAACTTCTTAATCTCAATCCGGGAAAAGGCGTGATAATAACGAAGGGCAATGGTTTCACCAGCTTGATTTTTCCAAGGAAAAAGAAGGTCATTAGCCGCTAACCGTTTACCCCCTAAACGTGGGCGTAACCAGAAATTGCGCCACAGTTGACGCCGTCTTTTTAAGCGCCCCCAAAAATTCCAAACACTAATTATTATTACCCCACCCGGTAAAGTAGCTTGAGCCATTTTAGAAAGGGCTTCAAGGCGCCCCGCCGAACTAGCTAAATGGTGCCAAGCCGCTAAGCTAACAACGGCCGAAAACTGCCCCCAATGATCAGCCTCTGAAAAATCACCTTGTTTAAAACGGTGTTGAGGATAAGCTTCTTTAGCCAGCGCTAGCAATTTTGGACTGGGATCAACTCCTAAATATTCCAATTCTGGAGACAAGTAAGGAATCAGCCGTCCCGAGCCACAGCCTAAATCTAAAATGCTTCCAGATTTAGGCAAGTAGCTTAAAAATTTCTCTATTTTAGGGCCACTGCCCCGACGACGAGAAGTCGCAAACTCGGGAGCAATTTTGTCATAACCCTCACGAACAATTTTTTCTAAAGCTTCTTCTAGTTCAGTCATACTTATTTTAGATATTCGCGGTGGCGATAATCTTTGCCGCCTTTAGACAGGTGACGAGCGGCCTTTAAACAGCGATCACAATGGCCGCACTCCTTGGCATCTAAAACTCCAAAATATTTAAGAATATACTGCTCGCGACAGCCAACCTGATAAACATACTGCTCCATCTCATCTAATTTTTCATAAGCGCGCTCTGCTTTTTCTTTTAAGGCTTTAAAATTTAAATCTAAATCTTCGCCGCGCGCTTTTTTCAGAATCCTAATCTCTGTCCCTCTAAAGGGCGGGCGGTATTCCAGTAGATCCTGTTCGGCTAATTTTTTGATGGTCCGATTTAAAGACTCTTTTTTAACCCCAATAATAGTCGCGGTTTCTTCCAAATTAAAATCCCACCCACTTTTTAATTCGGCGGCAAATTTTTCAAATAAGGCATTAACCACCTCTAGTTGTGTTTTCGCTCGCCGAGAAATAGAGTTAAGTAAAGTATCATAATTAGCCTTAGCCTTTAAAAAACCATTGCTAGTTTTTTCATTCGGGCGAGATAAATAACCCTCTTTTTCTAAAATTTTTAAAACAGTACCCACAGCCATTTCCGGAACGCTTTCTGATAGATTCTGAATAATTTCCGAATAAGTAACCAAAACCGTGTCTTGGCCAATCTCTTCATTGCTGTCAGACCAGAGCACTAGTAAATCATAAACCTCTCGGATGATGTGTGGCTCAGGATTATCACCTTTAATAAAAAACTCTCGCAAATATCGATCTTGAGGAGTGTAAAATAATAAACAAAAACTCGGTAAACCATCGCGACCGGCTCGACCAGCTTCCTGATAATAAGCCTCTATTGTTCCCGGTAAGTCATAGTGAATAACAAAACGAACATTCTTTTTGTTAACCCCCAAGCCAAAAGCATTCGTCGCAATAACAACGCGCGCCTGACCACTGATAAAACTATCCTGAACCCAAGCACGACTACTGGCATCTAAACCGGCGTGATAGACCACCGCCTCTACCCCTTGGGCCACGAGTAAGTTAGCTAACTCATCAGCCTTCGCTCGCGTGCCGGTATAAATTATCCCGCAACCTAACTTTTCGTCACTAACAGTATCAATAATATATTGTACTTTTTGATTATTGCTGGCTTGAACAACCGCAAATTGTAAATTAGGTCGCGAAAAACCGGTCACAATTTGCGCCGGATTTTTGAGTTGTAACTGGGCCACAATATCTTCGCGAACTTCTGGCGTCGCTGTGGCTGTAAGAGCAACTATCGGTGGTCGCCCCATTAATTTAGCGGCCTCTTTTAAGCGTAAATAACTGGGACGAAAATCGTGCCCCCACTGACTAATACAATGGGCTTCATCGATCGCTAATAAAGAAACTTTAATTTTTTTTAAATCCGCTAAGAAGTTTTGATTATAAAAACGCTCGGGAGCTAAATAAACAATTTTATAATAACCGCTCGCCACTCGCTCCCAACGAGCCGACATCTCTAGTGGTGAAATTGACGAGTTAATAAAGGTCGCCGGAATACCAACTTTTTCTAAAGAATCAACCTGATCTTTCATCAGCGCAATGAGCGGGGAGATCACAATCGTCACCCCATCTAAAACTAAAGCGGGTAATTGATAAATTAAAGATTTGCCGCCACCAGTCGGTAAAATAACAACCGTATCTTGATTATTTAAAATGGCATCTAAAGCTTCTTCCTGGCCAGGACGAAAAGATTCATAACCAAAATGAATCTTTAAGAGGTCTTTAAGTTGTTGTTTTTTAGCAGTCATGATTTAGGTTTTTTACTGACGACGATAGAGAGCGAGAACATTTTTAAATAAAAAGGCAATTGTTAGCGGGCCAACACCACCGGGAACCGGAGAATAAGCACTTAAATACTTATCCACTCCTTGCGGATCAAGGTCACCAACAGTCACCCCTTTTTTGTCGCTCGTGCCAACATCGATAACTACCGCCCCTGATTTTAATTTTTTTACCGATAAATAATGTGGTCTGCCTAAAGCGCTAATTACCACATCGTAGGTACCAATTTTTGCCAACTCCTGATTGCCAAGTAAAGCGATCTTTTTAAAACCACTTTTTTCTAAAACTGCTTTTAAGGTTTCACCAAATATTTCTGAGTTATGTAAAATTCCTAATTGAGTCTGAGTAAGATCAAGATTTTGCCGCGCGAGCATCAGCGAAACCGCCGCGGCCACCGGGGAAATTACTTCAGCCGGATGATTTTTTAAAAAACCGTCCACATCTTTTTCTGGATCTAAGGTCGCCATAATTTCGTCAGTCGGTAAATGCTCTGGTAAAGGCAGCTGCACTAAAACCCCGTTAACACCAGAATCTTGATTTAAAAATTCTAAAGTGGCCTTTAGTTCAACGGCGCTAATATCGGCGGGTAAGCGATAGGTGTGAGTTAAAATGCCGACCCGGCGAGCTTCCTGCTCTTTTAATTTCACATACAGTTGAGAATCCAGACGATTGCCCACCAAAACAATGGCGAGACTGGGCTGAGAGTGCCCCTCTTTTAAAAGCCGAAAAATTTCTTCAGCAACTTCTGTTTTTATCTCCGCCGCTAAAGCGCGGCCATCAATAATTTGTGTGATCATAAAATCATTTTTCTAAAAACCGGGAATCGGAAAACCCTCAGCCAGCGCTGCTGTTTCTTTTTTTAAGTCGGCCAAAATATTTTCATCGCCACCAGACTTTAAAGCTTTATCAATTAAAGCGGCTAATTTTTTAATCTCCACTTCTTTAAAACCTCGAGTCGTAACCGCTGGTGTTCCAAGGCGCAAACCAGAAGCTTTTAAAGGAGGGTTGGGATCGTTAGGAATTGTAGAGCGAGAAACTGAAATACCAATCTTTTCTAAAATCTTCTCCGCTTCTTTACCGCTTAAACCCTGGGGGCGTAAATCAATAATTAACAAATGATTATCGGTTCCACCGGAAACTAAGCGGTAACCGCGAGCCTGCAACTCAGTTGCTAAGGTCTGGGCATTAACTAAAATTTGCCGGCCATAATCTTTCCATTCTGGTTTGACGGCCTCTAAAAAGGCGACGGCTTTGGCGGCAATTACATTTTCATGTGGGCCGCCTTGGGTGCCAGGAAAAACCGCTTGATCAATTTTGGCTGCGTGCTCGGCCCGACACATAATTATGGCTCCGCGCGGCCCGCGCAAAGTTTTATGAGTTGTGGTCGAAACCACATCAAAATAAGGAACTGGCGAAGCAAGCAACCCCGCCGCAATCAATCCGGCAATATGTGAAATATCAGCGAAAGAATAAGCGTCCACCTCTTTGGCAATCGCCGCAATTTTTTCCCAATCTAGAGACCGGGAATAAGCACTAAAACCAGCGACAATCATTTTCGGTTTTATTTCTTGAGCTAGCTTCATTAAAGTGTCCAGATTAACCTCTTCCGTTTCCGGATCAACTTCGTAAGGAACAAAATCGTAAAGTTTTCCCGAAAAATTAAGGGCGTGACCATGAGTCAAATGGCCGCCATGATCCAGTTTTAAAGCCAAAACCTTATCACCTGGTTTTAAAAAGGCTTGATAAACCGCCGCATTGGCCGGTGATCCCGATAAAGGTTGAACATTAACATGTTCAGCGCCAAATAATTTTTTGGCCCGAGAAATGGCTAAATTTTCTACCTGATCAATTATTTCATTACCACCATAATAACGCTTGCCCGGATAACCCTCACTATACTTATTAGTTAGTGATGTTGCCAAAGCTTCGAAAACGGCCGCCGAAACATAATTTTCCGAAGCAATAAGCTCAATGCCGTTTTTTTGGCGCTCAGTTTCTTCTTTTATAAGCGACCAAAGCTCCGGATCAGTCTGCGCTAAATTTTGATAAACCATATTTTTGAGGTTTAAAGCCTTTAAAAAATCTCCCCTAACTCTTCTATAATAAAGGAGGGGGCAGCACTTGTCAAAAGTTTAAATTTTTAGAAAAACCCTTATTTTTCCAGGGTTTTTAATCTTTTAACCATATGAGCACCTAAGAGACGGTAGCCTTGCTTACGGTAATAATCTCTAACACCCACCCCGGCCGAAATCGCTAACTGCTTCGCCCCAGCACGGGCCGCAATTTTTTCCGCGGTCTTAAGCAATTCTTTACCCAAGCCGCGATGTTGAACTCGCCCCACGCCACCAACCGGAACCAACTCGCCATAAACATGGAGCTCGCGAATCAAAGCGGGCGCAATTTTACTATTAGAGCTTAAGCGAAGACGGCAAAAACCATATAAAGTTTTCCGATCCAAACTTTCCGCCTGGATAAAATATTCCCAACCCCCAGAAGCCTCATAGCTTACTTGGCTTATTTGATAATTTTCCGGACGTCTTAAATCTTTAATTTCCCGACAGCGAATACAACCACATTTTACACCGGCCTGCTGCATCACCTGACGCAAGTTAGTAATTTTATTACCGGCAATAATTGATTCTCCAGGAATATCTCTGATTAAGCGAATAATTCGAACATATTCGGGCACCACCGCCTTACAATCAATAATTAATTGACGCAATTTCTCATCCGAATAAGGCTGATATTTTCCTTGTCGCCACCATTCATAAAGACGGCTGCCGCGAGTAACCACCGTCGGATAAAATTTAATTTGATCGGGCTGAAAATTAGCATCGGTAAACAATAATTTAAACAGGGCCAAATCTTTGGCCGGCGTTGAGCCGGGAAGAGCCGGCATAATGTGATAGGTAATTTTTAAACCATAATCACGCAAACCCGCTGACGCTTTAACAATCTCAATCACCCCATGACCGCGACAATTAAGCCGCAAAATTTCATCATCGGGTGCCTGAACACCAATTTCTACTCTCGTACAACCCAACTCCACCATCTGCGCTAACTCCGCCTTATCAATATAATCCGGTCGCGTTTCTAAAGTAAGACCGATAATTTGATAAGTAGCTTGTTCATTTTTTCTTTGCTCTTGTTTTAAGCTCTTCTTTAAGGTCGCCAAAGCTAATTTTTGCGGATAAGGATTAGGAATCTTTTTTAATAACTTAAACCAACCCCCTCGACTAGCCGCTTGCCAATATTTCCCTTTTTTAAGACGAGCAAAATCATTGGCCGCCCGAAAACAACTTAAGATAAACCAGTATTGATAACGATCAGGCAGGTAGCTCCAAGTGCCACCAATAACAATTAGTTCTATTTTTGTGGGATAATGACCGTTTTCTTCTAAAGACTGAAGACGCAGAAGTGTTTGCCAATAAGGATTAAATTTACAACGCAAGGCCCGCATAACCGCCGGTTCATTGGGTAAATAACTAACTGGTACTCCGGGCTCATTGGGGCAGTAAGCGCAAGAACCGGGGCAAGGATAAGGTTTAGTTAAAACCGCTACCGGTGCTACTCCCGAAAGAGTGCGGACCGATCGTTTACGCAACAATCTTTCAAACTTTTCTTGGTTTAATTCGCGCGGTAAAGAATTTTTTAGCTTCAATTCTCGATATATTTTAAAAACCTCCGAATTACTAATAGATTTTAAGTGGTAGCGCTTACACAAGTCGCGCTTGACGGCCGATAAATCATCACGGCTTTCCAAGCGTGAACCAGATTT
>Ga0172377_10006980_pt1 | contig 11635 bp, 8 predicted proteins | sample Pumphouse3metaG_FD_119749 | JGI IMG/M metagenome (GOLD analysis project Ga0172377, IMG submission 119749) | Leachate microbial communities from a municipal landfill in Southern Ontario, Canada - Pumphouse #3 metaG | ecosystem: Engineered > Solid waste > Landfill > Unclassified | place: Canada... | reverse complement strand
GTCCTGATTGTTTTGCTGGTATTGGTAATAGCAGCAGGAGCATTTCTTGCCTGGCTTACTGTTACTGAATACAAGCCCGGGGAAACTGAAGAAGTATCCGTAATCAGCCAGGGCAAAACAAAAGCTGTCTCGCAGGATTCGATCAACATAGTATCCTGGAACATCGGATATTGCGGCCTCGGAAAGAATGAAAGTTTTGTCATGGACGGAGGGAGTGGCAGCGGTAAGCCGCAAAGCCGCGAAGTCATGACATCATATTATGATGGCATTGAGAAGACACTGGCCGCGCAGAATGCAGACATATGTATTCTTCAGGAGGTCGACTCGGACTCATACAGAAGTTATAACCTGAACGAAGTGTCATCGCTGCAAAACGATCTTGATGCGCCAGACAGTGCATATGCGCTTAATTATTCTTGCAGGTTCGTACCGTATCCATGGCCTCCGATGGGTAAAGTAAACTGCGGGATACTTACACTTTCCGACTACGAGGTAGATGAGGCGGAAAGAATTTCATTGCCATGCCCTTTTAAATGGCCGCTGCGTATTGCAAATCTTAAGCGCTGCCTGCTGGTCAGCCGCATAAAGCTGGAGGACACAGATAAGGAACTTGTAATTGTAAATCTTCATCTTGAAGCCTATGATGATGGTGAAGGAAAAGCAGCTCAGACTGCTGAACTTATTGATCTGCTTGCGGAAGAATACGACAAAGGCAATTATGTGATTGCAGGCGGAGATTTCAACCAGAGTTTTCCGGGGTCTCTTGATGCATGGCCCATTATTGATGATGAAACATGGATGCCGGGAGTCCTTGATGACAGCGCGCTTCCAGAGGGGTGGTCATTTGCATCTGACACCGAGACGCCATCCTGCCGCCTGCTGAATAAACCATATGACTCCGAGAATCAGACAAATCAATACTACGTTATCGATGGATTCATTATTTCTCCAAACGTGGAAGTGACTTCTGTCAAAACAATTGATGCCGGTTTTGAATACTCGGATCACAACCCGGTAAGCCTGAGCGTAAAACTGGATTGATGTGTATATCGGGAAAGAGTCACAGTCTACCGGTTCCGATCTAAACTTGCCACTGCGCTGAGTGCTTTGATACCGCCATGCTCACCTATATGAAACAGCGTGATATCGTCGACTTCGCAGTGGACTGGATTGAAAGATACAGGAAATAAAGAAAAACAGAGTAGCAATTTTTGCACTGTCGTAGCATAAAATTGCACTGATTTTACTTGTTCACAGGAGATACGGATTTTCTCTTCTCAAATTTTGTAGGAACATAGAATGTAACCTGATCTTTGATTTCAGGGTTTTCTATTCTTTTTATCATTTCTTTGACGCATGTCTGTGCCATTGCGTTCATGTCCTGACTTATTACCGTGATTGCAGGAGAGATTGTCCTGAATAATGGGCTGTCATCGAAGAACAGCAGTGAGAACTGTTTGCTCAGGTTGTGGTTCTGATTAAAGAAACGCAATAGGGATATTGAAGACACATATGAGAGAGAAAACACGGCTGTAGGCCTGGTGGGGGCATTAAGGATACCACGTAGCATAGAGTAATCGAGGTCGTGCGTATCAGACTGTATCAAATGTTCCGGCTTTACGGTTATTCCATTATCTTTGCATGCGTCAAGACACCCGCGCAATCGATCTTTCAGAGTTTCGAGGGCGCATGTTGAGACAAGAAAACAGATATCAGTATGTCCATTCCGTATCAGGTATTCAGTGCCTTCATATGTGGAAATATAGCCAGAGCTCGTGACAAGAGGACAGGAAGGTATGCCGTTATCAAGAAAAATAACAGGAACACCTGGCCTGAAACTGTCCGGTGTGAATTCTGATGCTTCTTCACCGTCACACAGGATAAGAATGCCGTCAGGATACTCACGGCTCAAGAGGCCTAGAGCTTCAGCTTTATCATTCTTATTTCTGATTGATATGAGTAAAAAGGAGTATCCCTCTTTCTGAAATTGTATAGATAATTCATCGAAGAGGTAAGCCCAGAAAACATCTGAGATACTTCCGGTTATCATGCATATTGTCTTCGAATGAGAGGAACGCAGCAGTTTGGCGGAATGGTTCTGTATATAATGCAGGCGGTCAATACTTTCGCTGATAATGGCGGAATTCTCGGCGCTGACAGTTTTGTTGTTTATGAATTTAGATATTGTGGCAAGCGACAGACCAGTATCAGAAGCTATGTCTTTGATTGTTACACGCATTTTTTCTACCATGACGGAGCATATTTTGCGGAGTCCCACGCCAGAAAATCCGCGGATGCGGTTTTCTGGCTGTGATTCACAGGTTTGTGCCGGAGAGTAAGCTGTGAATGCTCAAGTCTAAAGTCTGACCTTTGTAAATTCACAAGCAGCCTAGATAAAAGTATTATAACAAGTTAAGACAAAAAGATAAACAGCGAAACGTTTAATGTAATTATTTACATAATAACGAACTCAATAACCACAGGCAGCCGTCATATTGCACTACTTATGCAACTTTTACAAATAATTATGGTTAATATTGTTAGTTTTACCATATTGTATTTCAAATATGCTAGAGATATATTGTATTCATAAAACGAAACGTTTTACCCAAGGATAAGTTAATAATTATCTCTGCAGAAGATAATCATAATAAGCAACAACATTCCTAAAAGGAGGAAATAAATGAAAAAGGTATTAGCGATAGCTCTTTCATCAGCAATGGTAGTGGGTCTCCTGTCTGGTTGTGGAAGTTCTTCAACAGCTGCATCAGGAACGGACGCTTCGACAGCAACATCAGGAGATGCAGCTGCGACCACAGCTACATCTGAAGCAGCAGGTGCGGCAGAGACAACACAAGCAACAGGTGACTACGATGTCGACAACATGACATTCAACAATGTTGAACTCAGAGTTGAATTCCGTTATACAGGAAAAGACACCGATGGACAGAGCACATGGTATTATAACAGGCTCGATCAGTTTAACAAAGAAAATGAAGGCAAGATCCATGTAACAGACGAAAGCATTTCCACAGAATCTGATTATGAAGAGAAGCTTACAACGGACTTTGCATCAGGCGATGCTCCCAACGCATTTCTTCAGTATGGCGGATCGCGTGTAAAGGAATATCTTGATGCAGGATATCTTCTTGACCTCACACCGTATTTCAATCAATACCCGGACTGGTATGACGGTGTTCAGGAATTTGCATGGGAAACATGTAAGTATGATGGATATGATGGAACATACGGAATTCCGTGGTCTTCATACCAGCTCAACATGTTTTACAACAAAGATCTCCTGAATAAGGCAGGGGTCGATGTCCCTCAGTCATGGGATGATCTTGTAGACGCATGTGCAAAACTGAAGGCAGCAGGAATACAGCCTTTCAACTATTCAGATAAAGACAATTACCATTATGAACATCTTATGAGTGAAATGGCTCTGAAAGCATATGGCACTGATATTGCAGGAAACCTTGCTGACGGTACAGAAACATATGATGGCGAGAAGATGGTGAAGATCTATCAGTTAATGAAGGACATGATCGATGCCGGATATTGGGGAGATGCGATCCTCAGCACAGATGTCGCCACAGAGAGAAGTATGTTCGAGTCAGGTCAGGCTGCTTTCTTCATTGATGGCACATGGAACTGCGGCAACTTTATAAATGATTCTGACACATCACTTTTTGATGCACAGACAATAGGCGTTACAAGAGTTCCTTATATTGATGAAGCATATCAGTATACAGAAATGGGCGGCGGCTCAGATACATATTACATAACAACACTCAACAAGTCGGACGAAGAGATAGCTGCAACTGTAAAGTTCATCAAGTATCTCACAACAGTCGATGCGATCAATGAAATGTGCCAGTCAAGTCCTACGACCTATGCTGAAAAAGTCACTATAGACACAGGAAACTATCTTCTTGACGAAGTCAACAAGATCATGGCGGAGAACCAGGGGTCAAAACTTGAACTTCCCAACTATTCATCAAATACCGCGGCAATGGATACGATCCGCAATTCTCTCCAGGCACTTGCGACCGGCTCTGCTGCTCAGGATGTAGGAAGTGACATTGTTGATAAGATGGCTGCATACGAATAAAACCTGACGCGGCTTTCAGAACGGGGTCGTGATTATGTTCACATGAGAATCTGAATAAGGGGGGAGCACAAAAAGCTTCCCTCTGTTCACAGGAAAATCTACAGAGGGGTAAAAACATGGCAAGCGGAAAGAATAAAGCAGTTGTTAAGAACAAAATAAACCCCAGAGATCTGACGATATCTATTCTGTTTCTTGCTCCGGCAATAATAATCTGCACAGTATTTATCATCTACCCGGTCGCTGATACATTTTTTTTGTCATTCAGGAAATGGAACGGGATGTATGGAGTGGCAAAAGAGTTTATTGGTCTGGAGAATTATATAAAAATATTCAAGGATAAGCTTTTCTGGAATGCAATGCTGAACAGTCTTTATTTTATGATCGGTGGTTTTGTTATACTTATGCCGCTGGCTTTTGGACTTGCATTGCTCATAACGTCAAAAATCAAAGGCACCAGTTTCTTCAAGACCTGTTACTTCCTGCCGGTCATGCTTGGAACCACAGCAGTCGCACTGATGTGGACATTTATGCTCAATCCCAATTATGGTCTTGTACATACGATCCACAACATGACTGGAGATACATCGTCGATTCTTGATGTTTTGAATACCAAGACATTGAATGTCTGGGTCGTCGTACTTGTAAATGAATGGATGTATGCAGGCTACAATATGCTGATATTTGCAGCAGGACTGGTCGCCATCCCACAGGATGTAAATGAAGCGGCGGCACTCGACGGGGCAACCGGATGGCAGAGAATCCGCTATGTCACTATTCCGCTGATGAAGAATTCGTTCAAGATATTCTCAATCTTATGTATTACAGGATGTATCAAGGTCTTCGATATTATTTGGGCAATGACAAGAGGCGGCCCTAACGACGTAAGCTCGACGCCATCGATAATGTTGTATACACAGGCATTTTCTTACAAACTGTTCGGACGGAGCAGTGCCTATGGTGTAATTCTTCTGGTACTTGGTGTGTCACTCAGTATTCTGACAAATCATTTTTTCCGTGAAGACAAAGATCTGATGTAAGAAAGGAGAAAATGCAATGGCGGAGAAAACAAAGAAGAACAGGAAAACAGTAAAAACAGGCACAGTTATCCTATACGCATTTGCAATAGTCTGGGCGTTCTGTACGCTCTTTCCGGTTTTTATAACAGTGCTTGCGTCATTTAAATCCAACAATGAAATTTACCTGAACCTGCTTAGTATGCCTAAGGAGTGGCTGTTCTCTAACTACGCATCAGCAAATAAGACAGCCAATGCACTCAGGACGATCGGAAATTCGCTGTTTGTGGCATGCCTTACAACAATAGCAAATACAGTTGTAGGAATCCTTGCGGCATATATTCTCTCCAGAAAGAGTTACGGGTTCCTTCGTTATATATATCTGTTCTTTATGGTCGGTGTAATGGTGCCGGTCCATTGCACACTGGTTCCGATAAACAACATTGCAACTGCGCTGAACGCCAAGAACAATCTCGCATTTCTGGTGATCGTATATGTTGCATTCAATATGTCTCAGGCAATTTTCCTCTATGTTGGATACATGGACAGTATCGGCAGGGAAATTGATGAAGCGGCAATTATAGACGGATGTAATGACTGGAATCTGTTGTGGAGAGTACTGTTCCCAATATGCAAACCGATCCTTGCTACAGAAGCAATATTTATCTTCATTGCGGCATACAGTGAACTGGTATTCTCAATGATCCTGATGACTGATGACAAGTACTTTACAGTATCAAGAGCAATGTTGAATTTCTCGTCAGTTCATTCCAAAGATATAGCACCACAGTTTGCATTCGTGGTTATGTCATTTATTCCCATGGTAATAATCTATGTAATTTTCCACAATCAAATTGAAAAAGGAATGTTATCAGGCGCAATCAAAGGATAACATCTGGAGGGTATTATGCACGACACTAAACAGCAATGGTTCAAGGACGCAAAGTTTGGACTTTTTATTCATTTTGGTCTCTATTCGCAGCTTGCCGGAGAATATGAAGGCGAGACTACGCCTTCGATAGCGGAATGGATCATGAATACGCTTGATATACCTAAAACTGAATATAGGAAATTAGCCAGAGAATTCAATCCGACGGACTTTGACGCTGATTGGATAGCCGAGAAGGCGAAAAGCTGGGGGATGAAGTACCTGGTGTTTACGTCAAAACATCATGAAGGATTTGCGATGTATGACTCGAAATGCAGTGACTATACATCAGTAAAGGCTTCGCCGTGTCACCGCGATTTTGTGGCTGAATTGCAGGAAGCTTGTAAAAAGAACGGGTTAAAATTTGGAGTGTATTATTCTCAGGCTCAGGATTGGGATGATCCGGACGGTTATATGGCAAGACATGATAATTCGCATAAGACATACAGGAATTATCTCGAGGGCAAGTGCTTCCCGCAGCTTAAAGAATTGCTGACGCAGTATCCTGATATTTCACTGCTTTGGTTTGATACCCCTATGGGAACTACTGCTGAGGAAAGCAAAGAAATGATCGATCTTGTAAAATCGATCAACCCGAATGTAATAGTGAGCGGAAGAGTCGGAAACGGACTTGGCGACTATATGACGACCGGTGACAATTTTATACCGGCCGATCCATTCCCTGGAGACTGGGAAGTGCCTGCGACACTGAATGATACATGGGGATTCAAAAAGTCGGACGATAACTGGAAGAATCCGGATAAGATTCTGCAGTTACTGCTGAAGATAAACTCACGTGGTGGAAACTACCTTCTCAATATCGGCCCCGATGGAACAGGCAAGATCCCCGAGGAATCAATAAGGATACTTGATGAAGTAGGAGGATATGTCCATCGCAATGCCGATGCTGTATTTGCGACACGATCATTGCCGAAATATCCATATGAGGTAGACTGGTGCGTATTCACGGGAAAACCCCACAAGTTCTTTATACATGTTCTCTCGCCTAAAACTGTTCTTGAAGTCATTAACATAAATATGACGGTAAAGAAAGCATATATTCTTGAGGACGGAACAGAGGTCAGAGTTGATCTTGAGACAACGTGTGAAGGACCTCATATGATAACAGTATTCCTGCCCGAAAAATACAAGAATGCGAAAAACTACTGCGTTTGTTTTGAAATTGAGGAAGAAACGCCTGAGTTTGAAGCAATCAGAATGTAGTATTTGCATTTAGTATTGAATTACTGAGCCTCCGAATGTAAATTACATTTAGGATTAAGTATCAACGAAGAAACAGGGGGGACTCATGAAGACAACGATAGTGGATGTCGCGCGCGAAACAGGGCTGGCTCTGTCAACGATCTCAAAATTTCTGAACGGCGGTAATGTCAGAAAGGATAACAGGGAGAAAATCGAGAGGGCAATAAAGAAGCTTGATTATGTTCCTAATGGGTATGCGCAGAATCTGCGAAAAGCCAGGACTAATACTATCGGGTGCCTTATTGACAGTATGCAGGACGAGTATGCAACGCAACTGGTGATGTATCTGACAGATGCGGCAATTGAGAAGCATTACCAGTTGCTTTATGCATGCCATAACGGAAGCCCGGAAGCTGCGGATAATGCCATAAGACTGATGATCGAAAGCGGTGTTGACGGAATTATTCTGGAGCCTGTTGAAGGGGCGGATAAATCGCTTGAATTGATGAGATACCAGGAAATCCCGTTTGTGGCGATAGATAAGAAACCGCCTGTCGGAGCCTGTGATTGTGTGATGACAAACGGTTTTCTCGGCGGATATATGGGCTGTGAGGAGCTGATCAAATTCGGACATCGCAAAATTGCAATCATAACTGCAGACAATGCGAAAGACAGATCCAGCTGGAATCAGTCAAGAGAAAGAACAGAGGGCTTTTTAAGGGCGCTAAAAGATTACGACATTACGATACCGGATAACTATGTAGAAAACGGAAATTACCTGTTTCAAAGTGGCAGTGACTGCATGGAGAAATTATGGGCAGTTGGAGACCACCCTACGGCATTGTTCATTGCAAATTATGATATGTGCCTTGGCGCAATGCTTACGATCCACGAACTGAACATAAAAGTGCCGGAAGAGCTTTCCGTGGTGACTTTTGATGATCTGCTGTATTCGTGCATCGCAAGCCCGGAGCTTACAGCTGTAAAACAGGATACGAAAAAGATGGCATATGATGCCGTTGATATGATCATAAGAAGGATAATTAAGGAAAGGGAATCGGGGACTGTCATAGTAAGAGAGATGCCAGAACTCATTTCCCGCGATTCAGTCAGAAACATCTTGCTTGAAAAGGAGACAGACCCAAAATGAACAGGTTACCGGCAAGAGAAGTTCATCTTGATTTTCATACTTCAGGTGACATACAGGATATAGGCAGCAGGTTTGATAAGGAACAGTTCCAGGAAATGCTGCAGGTCGGCCATGTAAACAGCATAACTGTATTTGGCAAAGGACATCACGGATATTGCTACTATCCGACAAAAGTCGGAACGCAGCATCCCGGAATGGAACAGGGCAGAGATCTGGCAGGAGAGATGATGGATGCCTGTCATGAGATAGGTGTAAGAGCACCGCTGTACCTTACTGTAGGATTCTCAGCGCTTGATGCGCAGGAGCATCCGGAATGGATTATAAGGAACAGGGACGGAAGTTTCAGCGGAGTTAATTATGATTTTGAAGCATTGGATGATATGCCAAAACCATATTGCTCATGGGCTAATCTCTGCACAGCAGGTGGATATAGAGATTATCTTTACAGACTTACAGAAGAAGTATGCCAGAGGTATAAGGATCTTGATGGCCTGTTCTATGACATAGTGTTCGTAACAGACTATTGCTATTGCGATGATTGTATCCGCGGGATGAAGGAAATGGGACTGAATCCTGAGACCGAAGCGGACGCAAAGGAATACTATCAGGTGCAAAAGAAGAAAACGCTCGATGGTATAAGAGAGATATTTTTCAGATACCATCCGTATGGATCGATCTTCTTCAATTCAGGCGGAGCTGAGATACACATGCCTCAATGGCACTATGCGAGCACGCATTTCGAGCTTGAGGATCTTCCGACAAAATGGGGAGGCTATGATAAAATGCCGATCCGCGCTATGTACTTTGGCGGAAAAGGTAAAGATTACCTGGGAATGACAGGCAAATTCCATGAATCCTGGGGAGAATTCGGCGGGTATAAAACGCCTGAGGCACTTAGATATGAGTGCGCGTCTTTGCTGACGTGGGGTGCAAGGATAAGCGTCGGAGATCAGATGCATCCGCTCGGAATGCTTGACAAAGCTACATACGAGAATATCGGGTATGCGTTCTCGTATGTTGAGAAGATTGAAGAATATTGTTTTGACGTTCAGGTCACGTCGCGCATTGCCGTGATGGTCGGGACAGATGCGATTATGAATGAGGCTATAGCAAAACTTATGTTGGATTCGCACATTGATTTTGACATTGTACGCGCTCCGTCTGACGTCATGAAATACGAGCTGATAATCCTTCCCGACAGGTATCGCGTCACGAAAGAATACGAAACAGCACTGGTTGAATATCAGAAGGAAGGCGGAAAACTGCTTCTCCTCGGAGGCAGCGGACTTAGAGAAGATGCTGATGAATTTGCAATTAGCACGAATCTCAGGTATAAAGGAAGATCATCATATGATATTGATTACCTTGAGGTGATTCCCGATAAATTTACTGACATGATATATTCACCGATCCTTAGCTATACCAGCGCACATATTGTCGAAGGAAAAGGAGAAGTGCTCGCAGGAGTCAGAGAACCATATTTCAGCCGTACTTATGGACATTACTGCTCACATGGAAACACGCCATACAGAGAAGAAAGTGCAGAATATCCTGCAGCAATAAGTGATGGCAATACGATTTATGTTGCACACGAAATTGCTTCCATGTATTTGAACAAAGGGTGTGCGTATCACAGAAGATATTTCAGCCAGCTCGTGGAAATGCTCGTGCCTGATAGGAATGTAGAAGTGACAATGCCTGTTCAGGGTAGGGTGAGGTTTGTCGAACAAAAGAAGGAGAATAGATATATTCTTCATTTATTATACGGCTCACCAGTCCAAAGAGGAGATGTAAGTGTACTGGAGGATTTCCCTAATATCGGACCAGTGAAAGTCAGAGCATCAGTCAAGCACGATATCAGTACTGTCACGATGCAGCCACAGGGGAAAACATTGGACTTTACTCAGAAAGACGGAAATGTTTACTTTACAGTGGACATGTTTTCAATGCATCAACTTGTTTCCTTGGATTATATGAAATAAGTACTTCTTGTTTTGGCAGACCATAGTTCTGCAGGAAGGAGAATGTAGCTATGGTAAGGAGAAAACTTGGAAATACAGAGTATCAGGTATCACCAGTAGCATATGGTGGAATTGTGTCAATGAGTGATGGGCAGAAAGAGTCAGACAGGTATGTGAAATGGGCCATGGATCATGGCATCAATTATTATGATGTGGCACCGACATATGGAGATGCACAGGAAAAACTTGGTAATTCACTGAGGCCATACCGAAATGACGTTTATCTGGCATGTAAGACGGAACAACGCGGAGCCAAGGGAGCAGAAGAAGCTCTAAAGGAATCCATGCGTCTTTTGCACACGGATTATTTTGATAATTATCAACTTCACGGACTTGTTAGTGTAGCTGAAGTTGAAACTGTTTTTGGCAAGGGTGGAGCCATGGAAGTAATCATGCCTCTACATGAGCAAGGTGTACTGCGTAAACTCGGGATTACCTGCCACAATGAGGATGCTGCGTTACGCGCTATGGAACTATATGATTTTGATACTGTGCTTTTCCCGCTGAACTGGCATATGAATATGGAGTATAGTTTTGGAAATCGAGTTGTAATGACGGCAAAGGCACGTGGCATGGGCATACTGGGGATGAAGTCGCTTATAGACAGAGCGTGGATAAACGAGGAAGAAAGAGAAAAATCCATGTTTCCGAAGTCATGGTGCAAGCCTATAGATGCAGATAATACGCCATTGCGAGTGGCTGCAATGAAGTATGCTCTTTCGCTTGGCGCTGATACGTTGGTACCACCGGGAAATTTTCATGACTTTTCATTTGCAGTGGAACATATAGATGAATGCCTCGAAAATCCCCTTGATGAAAAGGACATAACATTACTCAAACAATCGCTCAAAGACGTTAGGAAATATCCATTTTTTGATATATAGATAATCTGGTACGTCTGCTTTGGAGCATGACGGCCTTGCCTTATGTAGAGGTTTGGTCTGCGTCATGCTCCAAAATAGATCCAAGACCAGGATTTTATTTGATTGTGAAACCTCCATCTACAACAAGATCCTCGCCAGTGATCATGTTTGATTCATCGCAGGACAGGAACAGTATCGCTGCTGCTATTTCATCTGGCTCGGCAAATCTGTGCGCTGGGATGGCTTCAATCATGTCAGTCTTGACCTTACCCTGCCATGCTTTATCGCCCATATATGTATTGACTACTGTGGGAGCTACACCGTTTAGGTTTCTTCCATATTC
>Ga0172377_10006979_pt1 | contig 11636 bp, 10 predicted proteins | sample Pumphouse3metaG_FD_119749 | JGI IMG/M metagenome (GOLD analysis project Ga0172377, IMG submission 119749) | Leachate microbial communities from a municipal landfill in Southern Ontario, Canada - Pumphouse #3 metaG | ecosystem: Engineered > Solid waste > Landfill > Unclassified | place: Canada... | reverse complement strand
GGCAGCAACCTTACCACCAAAAATAGCTCGTGCCTGTGCACCCGGCTGACCTTGAATATCAACACCTTTATTGTCAAGTTTCACATTATGAAGTCCGGCAACAGCATATTCACCATAATGACTGGTAATAATATATGGTCCGGTAATCGGTATAGGCAACCGACCTCTATTGGAAGCAAAATCATTAGACAATACCCTATCCGCCCTACTCAAGGAATAAACTTCTAACGGTTCAGCTTTTTTTCTTGAAGAATGAGATTTTGATTTCGAAAGTTCTTTTTTCTCTCTTTTTGAAACTCCTTTTTTGGGAATTTCTGCCTCTGCAGCTTTACTAGCCTCCTCTGCAGCACGCCTGCGAGCACGTTCAATCTCTTCAGATACCAATTGATCTATGCGATTATTCAATTGACGGGCCGTGCTCCTCTTCTTATATATTTCATTTTGCAAACTATGCTGTTTCCTTTGCAAACTTGCAACAATCGAACGTTTTTGTTTTTCCTTGGTTTCAAGTTCAACCTTCTCGTTCTCACGAGCTTTAAGCAAACTCTCCTTGGCCAACTTCACCTGTTGCAATTCTGATTCTTTGTCACGAATTTGTTTTTGTTTTTTTAATATTTCTTCGGCCTGTATACGCTGATAAGTCGCATATTCGCGAACATATCGCAACCGACGCAAAGTCTGCTCAAAATTCTTGGCAGAAAAAATAAACATCAATTTTTCCTGTATTGACCTATTCTTATAAAGGTATTGAACCGAAGATGCATATTTCTTTTTCTTATCAACCAATTCCGACTGCAATGAAGCCAACTGTGCCTGAAGATTCGTAATTTCCTGATTTACAGCATTTACATCATTACTAATAGATAGAATATAATTCTTACGCTCTTCAATTTGCCCCGTTAAAGACGCCAAATTGTTCAACTGACTTCCTACATCTTTCCTTGTGTTCTTAAGTAGAAATTCCGTAGCCGAAATTTGCTGTTGAAGTAAAAGTTGCTTACTTTTCAACTCCTGAATCAACTTGTTTGACTGAGCCGAAAGGGGCATAAACAAATATAAACAACCGATCAAAATAACAAAAAGACGTTTCATTATAGCGCAGTCAACATTTTAATTAAATCTTCCAATGATACCTGTGTATACTTAGAAGAAAATTCAGTAGGTATTATTGAAAATCTTTGTAACGAAAAATCATACAATCGTAATTTGGCATTATCAAGCGAGGCAATACCCAATTCCTTGCCTGTCAGTTCAGTTTTACCACCCGGCAAAGATGCTTTCATTAAAATTTTCTCCAAAAGGGGAAAATTGGCTTTTGTCGATAAAACCCTATTCAATTCATCCTTCGAAACACGAACATAACACTTATTCATACGGTCTACCAACAGCAGTTGGTCCGACGTAACCTCTATTCTGGCTATTTCCGAACGGAAGAAAGGCATAAGAAAAGAAAATTGGATCCGATCTTCCCTTTTCATCTTCATAAAACCGTTTACCGTAACAAAACCGTCCTTATTAGGGATAGTCAATTGCACCTTTGACGATAAGAACATCGAATTCTTATTAGAAATCAGATGATGTGAACTCTTACAACCTGCCAACAAAAGGACAGCACATGATAAAACGAAAGTCAATCTCTTCATTCTGCTATATATTTTTTCTTTTCAATCTTTTGTTTGAGTGTCTGCGATTTATTTCCCATTTCCAACGATTTTTTCCAATACATCAGCGCATCTTCGACATCACCATTCATAAAATAAATATCACCGCAATGTTCCACAATTACATCACTCTTCGAACCGTCGCCCTTCATGGCCGAATCAATATAGATTTTAGCTTCGGCATATTTTCCTTTCTCAAAAAGTATCCAAGCATAAGTATCTATGTAAGTAGCATTTCCCGGCTCACTTTTTACGGTTTTATAGCTCATCTCTTCTGCCTTATCCAGATTACGGTGCTCAACAGACAAATAATAGGCATAATTGTTCAGTACGGGAATATTTGACGCATTGTATTTCAAAGCTGATTCATAAGACTCAAAAGCCTTACTCGACTGTTTTTTCGTATAATAAGAATCTCCGAGGATTGAATAAAAATCAGAAACAACCTCTTTCTTACTATCACTTGTGATATGCTCTAATGCCTGATTACAGACCTGAATGACTTCATCTGTCCGACCGGATTCATTATATGCTACTGCAAGGTAATAATAAAGTTCGATGGCATCCGGTATCGCTATAATACCTGATTCACAAACATTGATAATCTGTTTATAATCATCTTTCTTTACCGCACAGCTAATCAACATCAATCGTGCCATCTTGTTTGTCGGATCAAGTTGTATGGCCGTCTCAAGAACAGGAACAGCTGCTTCGTACATCTTTTTACTCAACAGATATTGAGCATAAAGCAATGGCATCTGAGCATCATCAAGGTCTTCTTCCAACGCTCGACTAAAAAGAGAGACAACTTTTGTACTGTCAGCCCCATTCTTCTCATTATCAGCAATCACCCGTTGCATAATTTCAACCTTCGTATCCGATGAAGTTTTTTTGTTTACCAACAATGAATCCAGCAATTGCCTATATACCTCGTGATGCCCCACTTTATCATTATATGAAGCTAAAGAATAAAGAGCCTCAGGATCATCTGATTCGACGGCAAGCACTTCATTATATATATCACAAGCCTTTTGTGACTTACCATACTGCATATACAAATCGCCCAATACAACTTTATAATGAGTATTGGCCGGATAATCCTTCACTAAATTCTCGATCTCCGCGAAAGCTCTCTTTTCATCATTCATCTGCTGGTAGACACTAAAACGCTGCATAGATAATTGCTCATTCTTACCCATTCGCTTTTCCAAACGGTTCAGTGTATAAATCATCTTTTCGTAATTTTCCTCTTGATTATACAAGCCGAAAAGATTCATCAAGGGTTCCTTGTTTGCAGGAAAACGAGTAACCATATCCTCTAATAATGCAATAGCTTTATTGATTTGTTTCTGGTCTTGATATGTAAGACATAACGCCTGACTATACCAATAATTATCAGGAGCCAGAGCAACAGCCTTCTCTAATAAAGACACACCAAGCGTATCTTGTTTAAGATACATATAATATTGAGCTATTTCATAAAGAGCGGCAGGATCAGATGGATTAATATCCAAACAATGCTGTAAAAGGCCGAAAGCAGAACTGTACGAATTCAGTTCCTTTAGACGCATGGCTTCTAAGAAGAAATAATCATACTTACGCTGCTGATCAGGCGTAATGACCGCTATTTTATTCTTTTCACTTTCACTTTCAGTTTCACGCAACAACTGATGTGTTGAACTACAAGAGCTCAGTACCAACAGTAAGAGTAAAAAAGAAAGAATCTTATTTTTCATCATTATTTCATATTATCCACGTCCGGTATGACCGAATCCCCCGGAACCACGTTCCGTATCATTAAGTATTTCCACCTGCTGCCACTGCACCTGCTCATGTCCGGCTATCACCATTTGAGCTACACGTTCGCCATCTTCAATGACAAAAGGTTCAGTAGAAAGATTAATAAGAACAATGCAAATCTCACCACGATAGTCAGCATCAATCGTACCCGGAGAATTGAGTACCGTTATCCCTTTTTTTATAGCCAATCCGCTACGCGGGCGAATCTGTGCTTCAAATCCTGCGGGTAAAGCAAGAAATAATCCCGTAGGAACAAGACAACGCTGCATAGGAGCCAGTCTTATCGGCTCTAAAAGATTAGCTCGCACATCCATTCCGGCGGAAAGACTCGTAGCATACTGTGGTAACGGATGCTTTGATTTATTAATAATTTGAATATCCATATCTCTGACGTTTATTTTAACTTGGCACTTGCTATAATAAATGGCGAAAATAAACATTTTGGAGCGAAAATTTATACATTTGCAGTTAAATAATGTACTTATAAATAAATACACCCTATATATACCCGCTTAAGATATACAAAGGAACAATTTCATAACTAAAAAATAAAGAATTAAATGGATTGGAAAACATTGTTATCAACCAAACGTTTAGGAATGGAAGAATTCCACAAGAAACAAGAAGAGAACCGATCGGAATTTCAAAGAGATTATGACCGTTTAATCTTTTCGACACCTTTTAGACGGTTGCAAAACAAAACACAAGTTTTTCCTTTGCCCGGCAGCATTTTTGTACATAACCGACTGACTCACAGTCTTGAAGTATCAAGTGTTGGCCGTTCATTAGGCTCTGATGTAGCCAAAGCCATCATAATACGCGAGCCTGAATTGCAACAGACATTGCTTCCCGAAATCGGTTCTATCGTTTCTGCCGCTTGCTTGGCTCATGATATGGGAAATCCACCTTTTGGTCATTCGGGCGAAAGAGCAATATCCTCTTTCTTTTCAGAAGGAAGTGGGTTGGCTTTAAAAGACAAACAGCTCGACGGCGAAAGACTAACAGAATCACAATGGAATGATTTTATACATTTCGAGGGAAACGCCAACGCTTTCCGTTTACTTTCTCATCAATTTAAGGGTCGTCGCAAAGGCGGATTTGCCATGACCTACACCACTCTGGCTTCAATCGTAAAATATCCCTTCTCTTCCAAATTGGCCACAAAATCAAAATTCGGCTTCTTCGAAAGTGAAAAAGAAACTTTTATAAAAATTGCCGCCGAATTGGGCATGATAAGAAAAAAAGAAGAGCCATTGGAATATGTCCGCCATCCTCTTGTTTATCTGGTGGAAGCTGCCGACGACATCTGCTATCAGCTCATGGATATTGAGGATGCACACAAGCTCAAACTTCTGACCACCGAAGAAACCAAAGAACTGTTTATGTCTTACATCACTCCTGAACGGAAAACACATATTGAAAAAACAATGAAAATTGTTACTGATATAAATGAACAAATCGCTTATCTTCGATCATGCGTCATCGGAGTGTTGGTCAAAGAATGTGTAGAAGTATTCCTGATGCACGAAAAAGAAATACTTGAAGGAACCTTTAAGAGCACACTTATCAAAAGCATGTCTAGCATTCCGAATGATGCTTACAAACACTGTGAAGAAGTTTCATTGAGAAAGATTTATCGTTCACGCGATGTACTGGATATTGAGCTCGCCGGTTTCAAGGTTATCACCACCTTGCTTGAACTAATGATAAAAGCCGTTTCCACTCCGCAGAATGCCTATTCTCAACTTCTTATCAACCGGGTTTCAAGCCAATATGATATTAATGCGCCCCATCTTTACGAAAGAATACAGGCTGTATTGGATTATATTTCGGGAATGACTGATATCTTTGCACTCGATCTTTACAGAAAAATTAACGGGAACAGTCTTCCTGCGGTGTAATTATGTTATTCTGACCGGAAGTAAACTTACAGGCATCCGGATGCTGCTCTACGAAAGATTGAATATGACGCATACGCTTCTCTTCTAGGATCTCATCGACAGCAATCAGTATACCCGTCTCTTCAACATTGCCGAACTCATAATTAACACCTGTGCCAAACATACGCATCGTCGGGCTCAAGCCCATATAAGCATTGACCAAAGGTGGAATATTAAGACCCAACTTACGAATCTCACGGTTTAATATCTTATAATCTTCCTTAAAGGTATCCATACAAAATAAAGATGCAAGTTTCTTTTCGTCAGTTTCAATCTTCAATGGTTCCATTGGAATAATCAGATCATCCTTATCACCGAAATGCTTTTTCAAGAAATACAAAATCATATCCCGACCCTTGCGATGATAACTGGGATACATTGTTACCTTACCAAAAAAATACTTCACACTCGGCATAATTACCGTCAACGCGCCCAAACCGTCCCACAAATTATCCAAAGCAAACAAGCCCTTATTCCCGGCACGTGTAGATTGATACTCACAAGTGACAAAAGAACGGGCCAACTCAACTGTAGTAGGAAGATATTCTTTGATAAATTTATCTGAAAAATTGAACATATGGGCTGTAGCAAGAATTGGTACACCTTCTTTGGTAAAATGCACATCGGTACCTACAAGATAACGATATCCTCCAATAATATCTTCGGCCTCGGGATTCCAGACTATAAGTTGTTTGTAAGGATTCTCCATCACATCGTATTCATCAATATCCATAGACAAACCAGTGCCGCCGCCTGCCGCCCGAAATGCAACTTCCCTCAAACGACCGATTTCTCTCATCAAATTGGGTGAATCATGAGCAGTAATAATATAAATCTGATTGTTACTTCTATTGGTCATTCTAAGTCTTTTAGACTCGGTAAGTTCGGCTTTTAGCAATTCCTTATTCACTGGCTGAATAATCTCTTCCATATTTCTTTTGTTATTTTTTATCTTTATAGCTTATATACAATGCCTTTTACATATGCAGCCCATTCCGTAGGTGTCTTTGTTTTGTCAAAAGTCTGCCAAGGAATTGGTTTCCCTATCGTCAACGTAAACTGTTTGTGACGATTTTTGAACATCTCATCCACCAAATAAAGCAAAGCAATATTAAATTTAATATGCAAAGCCTTACAAATATTTGCTAAGCGATAAAAGAACTCAGAATTACGACCTTCAAAATGCATTGGTACCACATCGCGGCACGTAGCCACACTTTTTACTATAAATGTCTTCTTCCAATCCAGATCATAAATCACCCCATTTCTTTTCCGCGAACATAGTCCTGCCGGAAACATAATCAAGTTATCATCCGATTCAAACCCTGCCTCAACCATTCGCGGAAAATTACGCGACTGTTTACCAGTCTTGTTTATCGGAATAAATAATGGAGCTAATTGATGAACATTCATCAAAAGATCGTTCACCAGATATTTCACTTTACCATTATAATGGCGTCCAAGCACATAACCGAGAGCCACGCCATCCTGTCCGCCCAACGGATGATTCGAAACAAAGGTCGAAGGTCCGCCTGCAGGTAAATTTTCAGCTCCTTTCACTTCCAAATGCGCATCAAGAAAATCCATAGATACTTCCAAAAAATCAACACCTATATCATTGGGATGTGATTTCAACAAAACATTTAACTCATCTTGATGAATTATTTTTTTTAAGTAAGAGACGATGAATTTAGGAATAAACCGATAATATCCCTTCGCTTTTTGACGAAGAATAGCATTAATATCTAATAAGAAATTATCATCACTCATAACTTGTAAAATAGATAAGATGACGCAAATCTAAAAGTTTTTTTTTATTAATCGTAATAAATCGTCAGAAAAAACGTAACATATTTTTATATACACTGTTTTTAAGACTATATTTGTTCTAATAATCAATACAGAATCATCTTTTTGTTGAAATTAACCTAAAAAAGGAAAAAAGCTGCTCAATTCAGAAAAATAATTCGTATACTTGCATAAAGAGGGATAAGAATATTAAAGTATTAATTTTTAAAACAAATTATATGAATAGCTTAAGCTTCAAAAAGGATTTGATTGGAATGCAGAGTGATTTGTTGCGTTTTGCCTATAAATTGACAACTGACAGCGAAGATGCCAATGATTTATTACAAGAGACATCTCTGAAAGCACTGGATAATGAAGATAAATATATACCGGATACCAATTTTAAAGGATGGATTTACACGATCATGCGCAATATATTTATAAATAATTATAGAAAAGCGGTTCATGACCAGACTTTTGTTGACAAGACTGACAATCTTTATCATTTAAATATACCACAAGATGAGGACTTCGAAAATATGGGAAATGCCTACGACTTGAAGATCATGCACAAAGTTGTGAATTCTCTTCCCAAGGAGTATAAGATTCCATTTGCGATGCACATTTCTGGTTTTAAATATCGTGAAATATCCGACAAACTTGAACTTCCGTTAGGCACAGTAAAAAGTCGTATTTTCTTTACAAGAAAAAGGCTACAAGAAGAATTGAAAGATTTTCGCTAAGGCATTAATCAATCGAAACATTCTCTATTTAACAAAGAAAACTGTCTTTTGCTGGTAGCAAAAGGCAGTTTTCTTATTTTACCTGCACATTTACTTGTCGGCAGGTAAAAGGGTCAGATACTATTTTGTTTTTTTATTTATTACGAGGTAGCTTTTTAAAGCCTTGACATACTTTTCAAACGCTTTTCTTCCCACATCAGTCATTTTACATCTGGTTCTTGTTTTCTTTCCATCAAGAACCCTATTGGCTTCAATATAACCGGCATTGGTCAATTTATCAATTTGCACACTCAAATTTCCGGCTGTTGCATTCGTCTTTTCACGTAGATATACAAAATCAGCCTCATCCACTGACATGAGTATCGACACAATAGCCAAACGTAATTGTGAGTGCAATAGCGGATCTAATTCTTTTAACATTGACGTTTTGCTTTTCTATTAAGGATATGGCCAGGAATGATCTGCATCACCACGAATGAAAAACCAAGATAAAGATACCATTCGAGAATCATCGGTTGACCAATGGTCAACATCATCAACATGTAAAAAGCTACGACAAAAGCAACAAGTGGAGAAAATATCATCCAACGTTCTCTGATAATAATACCATTAATTGAAGTACCGAGACCAGCGTACAAAAGTGATAACGGCATCATCAAAGCAAAATCATATCGTCCATAGATTTGCCCCAAAACAGCAAGTACAATGAATGTGAGTGAGAACATGAATCCAAACGCCAGCCACACTTGTTTAATTGCCTTATCCGTATACGTCACAACCATTGATTTATGTTGCCTTTTTTTATATGAAACCAGAAACTGAAAAACAAACATTAACAACCACCCCCACGACCACATATTATTTCGTGTTAAAACGATCAACAGATAAAGTACTACAGACAAGATTGCAGTAAAATATCCATAATAAAGGAAATAGTTGCCTCGTCCCACCTGCATGTTATTTTTGCTGGATTGAATCATTTTTGAAATGATTTCCAAACTTTCCTTTTCAGACGTGATTTTATCTTCCATGATTATTTACATTAAATTATTGTGCTTTTTGACTTAACCTGTCTCGTTCACTGAAAGGGCTATTCTCCAGCTTGATATTTTTTGTTTTTTGTCCTAACTTAAAGTTCCACGTTACCGCAAATTTAATAAATCTTCCTTGAGAAGCCAAATCATATTTTGATTTTATTGAATATGCACTCAAGTTACTTCGATAGGCGGTAGTTTGATTAAATATATTGTTGACCGATATTGTTGCAATCCATTTCCTTTCATTCCACTTTTTCCGACATAAGAAATTAATTTCATGGTGAGGTTCTATCTGGCTATTTCCCGAATAGAGTCGGTTATTTCCGTTATATTGCAGTTCCATTGTATAATTGGATGGAAGAGAAAATGACGCATTAGCATTGATAAACAACAGATAATGATTGTTGTAATTACTCTCAGCTGTCATTTTTATACATTGTCTCACTCCAACTACATTCATTGTAAAGTTGAGCCATGTAGTTGGTTGAAAGGGAGCATTAATAGCTACAAACCAGTGATTTTCTCTATAGTGGTTTTCGTATGTAATGTATGATGTATTTGTACTCAACGTATCTTGCTTGGCAAACTCCCTGATCAGATTGTGATGCAAATTGCCTCCAATTGTAAGCGTATAACGATAATTGTATATTAGTGTAACCGCAAATTTATCTATATATGTAGGTTTAAGTTGCGGATTACCTATTTGATAGCTATATTCTGAATTTTGAATGCGGTTTGGATTTAATTGATAAAATGCCGGTCGTTCAATGTTGCGTGAAAGTTGAGTAGCCAACATCCATTTATGTAAATTGTCAAATGAATAATTAAAATCGATATGCGGATAAAGATTGAAATAACTATTATTTAGATTATTGGTATAATCGTTGGTTTTTGTTTTCTCGAGGCGTAATCCTCCGTTTAATGACAACTTACCCAAATCGGCAACAAACACAGCATATCCTGCCCATATCCTTTCCTGATATTTTAATGCATATTCATATAAAGGAATATCCATCCAATTGCTGTTATCTGACAAACCCTGATAATTCGCATGGTCTTTCATCTTTGTTGATGTATACTTCACACCTGTCTCAAAAGACGATTTGGGCGTTAAAATCTTTTTCAGTGAAATGTTTGCAGATGCAATATCATAATTAGATTTTATATAACTGTTATAAGTTGTATCGTTATTTTGTTGAGTGATGTCATAACGGTTTTTACCGGTAGTACGTTTGCTTATGTAATCTGTTATTATCTTAAAAAAAGAACCTTGTTTATCAAATTTATGTTGATAATTGACAGTGGCAGAGTACATATTATATATTTCTTTTTGGTGATATAGTCCATAGCTATCCCATATTATGGGGTAATTATCGGATATGGAAGAGTGGTTATTGGTTATCATATTTTTGTAGTTATGAATGTATTCCAACTCCGCTCCAACATAATTTTTTTTGTTCAGCGTATAGATCGCCCCCATACGGGCTGTCTGGTTGTACATAGGAATCTTTACTTTGCCATAACTTGAAAAATAATCAGTAGCTTCAGAGTAATTTCTGTCTGACGTAATTGTGCCTTTGTTTCGAGGTTGATAAATATCTGATCCGAAAGCATACATATCCAGTTTTCCCTTATGTGCATTTAACGAAATAGATGGGTGATAATTTTGCAGAGATGATGTGAGACTATTTTCCCACGTTAGACTCGTACGCAATCCTTCGTCCTTGTATTTACGAAGATAAACATGAATGGTTCCTCCTTTGGCATCAGCATCATCGTTGGCACCGGAAATAGGAAGTACTTCAATTCTTTGAACATCTTCTGATTTTATTGATTGGAGATAAGCAATCAACGGTTCGCCTGTCAATCTTATTTCTCGATCATTGACAAATAATTTTGTCCCACCAGATCCATTTATTGAAATATCATCTTTTGAAAGCCATACACCGGGAGCTTGCCGCAAGAGTACTTCTCCATTCTTATTTATAAATGGGGGGATTTGAATGATAAAGCGATCGGATTTTCGCTGAATAGTTTGTGCCCTTACTACTACCTCTTTCATTTTTACAGAAGACTCTTTTAGATGAATAATGTCACTGCAATTTTGTGTAATATGGATAGTTTTTTGTTCGGGTACATATCCAAGGCATTGAACTTTTAAGGTGTATGTGCCTTTGGAAACTTTCAATTTAAAGAAGCCCAAACTGTCGGCTACAGCACCTTCTTGACTTTGACCGGCATTAATAAGGAGCACTGTTGCATATTGTACCCCTCTATCATTGTTGTCGGTAATATGTCCTGAGTATGATATTTTATCTTGATCTGTAGTATTTGCATAGCAAAAGACCGGCGATAAAAAGATGAGTAATAAAAGATTTCTCATATTCTTTGTTATTTGATTTAGTAATCACTTTTGTTTAATTATTCCGCAACAGGATAATACAACTTCATTTTTACAACCGTAACGGAGTCTTGCTCCATGATGTGAATTTTTTTTCGTGCATATCCTTCAATAGGTGCCTGTTGTTCACCCATATCCAATTGTTTGTTATCATTTTCATCATGAAAAACAGACAGTTCATAGTCCCCTTTAATAATATGATCCATTTCTGTAATCACCTTTCCTCTATTGGCCTTTGACATAGAATAGACAGGAGCCGCATTCGT
>Ga0172377_10006976_pt1 | contig 11638 bp, 16 predicted proteins | sample Pumphouse3metaG_FD_119749 | JGI IMG/M metagenome (GOLD analysis project Ga0172377, IMG submission 119749) | Leachate microbial communities from a municipal landfill in Southern Ontario, Canada - Pumphouse #3 metaG | ecosystem: Engineered > Solid waste > Landfill > Unclassified | place: Canada... | reverse complement strand
GGCCGCATAGGATTGCGGGTCAATATGGAATGAGTATTCAAGAAGGGGAAAAGAAATATCGAAAGTTCTTAGATTCTTATCCCGGCGTCGAAGCGTTTCAGTTAGAAGTGATGAGATTCGCTCACGAACACGGTTTTGTAGTATATCCTTCAGGCCGGAGAAGAAGAGTACCTGGGTTACTAGACCCGTTTACGAAACGAGATTCTGGCTTAGTAGGAGACATGGAAAGGTCTTGTATTGCATCAATTGTACAAGGGTGTAGTGCAGACGTTCATCATTATACACTTATAGCTTGTCACAATATGTTAAAGGCTAATAAGTTTAAGTCGAGGATGATTATGACTTTACACGACGCTTGGTTTTTTGAAATAGCGGAAGACGAAATGGATAAAGTATTGCCTATGATTTCCGATGTTCTCTTACGCGTACCTCTAGAACTTATGGGCTTAGAAGTACCTGTAAAAATGGCATTAGGCAAGTGCTGGGGTGACAAGAATGGGGTTGAAATTGAACTCGATTATTCGTAATATTATTAAAGAGGAAATAAAATGGAGATGAAAGAACTTGCGTTCGAGTTAATCCTCGAACAGCGCACTATCGCAGTTAATCTTGAAACAGAATTGAAGATTGATGTTGCGAACGTTGACCAAGAGTTAGTTGACCAACCTTCCAAGTACGCGTGGTATTCTGCAATCTATGAACACCTTTCACATATCGTAAACAAACTAAAAGTTCTTGTTTCGGAGACAGAAGCCCGAATTGTAGATAGGATTCGTTCGGACGCTCAACTCTCTGGCCAATCCCGCCCAACGGAAAAGATGATAGATGCAGAAATGAAATTAGACCCAGAGTGGCAAGAAATGCAAAATCTCTTACTGGAAGCTCAAAGAAATATGAATTTAGCGCGTGTAGCTAAAGAAGCATTCCAACAAAGGCGTGACATGCTTATCAGTTTGGTTTCAATAATTAAAGAAGAGCGTCAATGGTCACAAAGTTCGAAGATATTAAAAGACAAACACATAATAGGATTGGAGCAGTAAAATGAGATGGTTGGATAAACTCCGCGGTGATACGACTTTGGGTTCTGAATCTCAACCGCTTCGAAAACCAAAAAAGATTGAACCCATGCATGTTCTTCCTGGAGACCGAATTTCGTTTACAGATGAATTTGGGAAGTTTCGAACAGTAATGGTCTTTAAGAAAGGGTGCATTCGTACGCTTTCTTCCTCTGAGATTGGCAGATACGCGAGAGAAGATTTCTAGACTTCTTTTATTTAAGGAGGGCTATTGTGAGAACGAAATATGTTCCTAGGTCAAGCGATGCTGAGTATTGGGTAAGGTCGGATTTGTTCGTCTACAAGAATACCTTTTGGCAAATTAAACCAGATGGTAGTACTGGGCGATGGTTGGAAACTACCCAAGCTAATACTTTGGAGTCTACAAAGGAGGGCGCTAATGAAATAGAAGGTAATTAGTGGTAGTAATAGTCGTTGACTAGAATTTTTGGCAAGGAGGAAAAATATGCCAGGTAAAGTCGACATGGATAGAATTATGAGTAGGTATTCTCAATTAAGTTCTGGTTCATTTTGGACGCCAAAAGAAGGGTTAAATACTATTCGGATTCTCCCTCCGTGGAATGATGATGGGCTCTTTTACAAAGAAGCACCTTCCCATTTCTCAGTTGGGCGCGAGAATAAGATGTTTGTTTGCGCTTTGAAACTAGGTATTGGCGCTTGTCCGATTTGTGAAGAAGTTGGAAGGATGATTAAATCCAACAATCCGGACGAGGTTCGTAAAGCGGAAGACATGAGGGTTCAACTTCGAATTCTGTATAACATTATTGATATGGATGATATCAATTCCGGAGTACAGGTATTCTCATCTGGTCCAAAAATCTTTCGCGATATTCTTTCATTCTTTGCGGACCCTGATTGGGGAGACTTAACCGACCCAATCAATGGATACGACATTGTAATTGAAAGACAAGGTTCCGGGTTTAATACGAGGTATAACGTTCGCCCAAGAAAAAATCCTTCTCCTATACCTAACCCTGATTTGTTAGATTTGCTTCAAGATTTGGACCAGTTTGTACAACTTCCGAATTCGGATGCAGTAAAAGATGCTCTAGGTTACGAAGGTTTTGAACCTTCCGCTCCCGCAAGACAACCTTCTGCACCTCAACCAGTTACAACACCAAAAGCTCCTACTCCCGCGACAAAGGAAGCTATAAAAGAAGCTCTTGCACAAAAGGCGACCGAAGCTCCTGCAGATAAACCGAAACCAAAATGTTTTGGAAAGCTTTACGATGAAAAGACTTGTGGAGATTGTGAGTTTAAAGAGGAGTGTGGTGCTAATTGTAAAGCGGGTCGACCTGAGGATACCGGAGATTTAGCTGCAAAGATAAGAGCAAAGTTGAGTGAAGGTAAGTAATGGATACTCGCCAAGAGTTAATTTCGACGTTGACGAAAACTCTTGACCACTCTTCTTTGCTAAGTAGCACAGAGCTAGGTCTATATGTGAAGCAATTTATCCCTTCGGGATTACCTTCCTTAGACCTAGCTCTAGGTATTCCCGGTATCCCTTGTGGTCGAATTACAACTATCCGCGGAAAACCGGCTGCAGGAAAGAGTTCTTTGGTTTGTCAACTTTTGGGAGCTTGTCAAAAAGCCGGTGGTATTTCAGTTTTAATTGACTCAGAATATGCTTACGACCCGATTCGTTCGCAAGTAATTGGTATGGATGTTGATTCAACAATCGTCCTACAACCCGATAGCTTAGAAGAGTCATTTAATCAAATCGAAAAGACAATCGAAATAATTCGGAAAGAAGACCCGGACGTACCTGTAATGATTGCAATCGATTCTGTAGCTGGATTACCTACCGCAGCAGAAGCAAAAGCTTCTTTTGGGGATTCAATGTCTTGGGGGTCACACGCAAGGATTGTTAGTTTAGCCTTACGTCGAATCGTGCATAAAGTAGCAGACCAAAAAGTTGCACTATTATTCGTTAACCAGACTAAAGACCGAACGGATGTTGCATGGGGAGACTCCGATACCATGATTGCAGATAATCCTATTAGTTTTCATAGTACTTTAATTCTAAAAACTACTAGGGTTGGTACGTTAGGTGACCCTAATCCTAAAGGTATCCAATCAAGTATTCGCGTTACTAAAAACAAACTCGCACCTCCTTTACGAGAAGTAAAGTTAGACGTTCTTTTCTATAGTGGAATTGACGTTGGAAGGTCTTACGGCCAAGCTGCTATACAGTTAGGATATGCTAAGAAGAAAGGCGGTGGTTGGATAGATGTCGACGGAAAGAGTATAAAGGAACCAGAGTTTAAACAATATTTAATCGACAATAATTTGCTTGAAGAGTTTGATAAGACTGTTCGTGAACATCTTGAAAGAAGCCCACAAAAACTTGGAGGAAACAGTGAAGAGTAGAATCATAGATACAGAACTACAAGCGCTTTTGAATGAGTTGGAACTTATTTGTTCCGACCCTGAACATTTTAAGGTTGCCGAGATAGGCAGAGACCTTGACCCAGAACATAAACGTCTAAAACTAACCTTCATATTTAAACAGGTTGACGATGAGTAGTTTAGAAGGCCTTAACCTCCATTTTAAGGTTAGGAAAGATACGTCGCAATATAATATCTTAGACATAGATGTCGATGATGAATATGTTGTTTCTCGTACTATCCTATATCCTACTCAGAAGACAAATGGCCATTCTCACCCTTGGGAAGAGGTTTATGTTTTTACAAAAGGAAAGGCTTCAATGGTTATAGGTTCAAAGGTTCGTACTATTTCTTTAATACATTTTTCACAAAGGTATGAAACTGTACTTGTTCCTGCGAATGTTTTTCATCAGGTCAAAAACCTAGCTAGTTCTCACCCCGTAGAGTTCTTTTGTATCTGGAACGCGAAAGAAGGTGTAAAGTGAAGCCTTCCGGGTGTAAAGCTAAAGGGTCTGCTTTTGAGTTAGACGTTGCAAAAGCCCTTGCAAAAGCGCTAAATATTTCTCAAAAAAAGTATTTGCAACGTTCTCCTGAAAGCGGAGCTCGCCCTGTTTGGAAAGGTGATGTTGTTCCTGTTGGAGCGTTAGTAGATATTTGGCCTTTCCATGTTGAGTGTAAGAAACGAGAAGGATGGGATTTATATCAGGTTATGTGTGATGAAACTGGTAAGAGTGAACCTCTGCAATGGTTTATAGAAGCTTGTGAACAAGCCTACGATACGGAAAAGGTTCCTCTTATAGTCTTCGCGCGAAACTTTCGTCCTTGGCTTATAGCGTATCCTTTTGAGTTATATAGACCTACAAGTGTAAGGGCTATCATGAACGTTAAAGTTTCTTACACTCAAAAGCGTTCAAAGGTTTTAACGATTGTACCTTTTAAGGCCTTTATTGACGACTTTCTCAAAGTTGTTTATTTGCCAAAGGTGCAAGAAATTGGAATTTCGGAGGCGCAAGATTGATTCCAAATTGTTTAGGAAAGGTTGACGCGGTTAATGATGGTAGGTGTGTTGTGTGTCCTTTATCTGTTTTGTGCGAAGAATCTCGAAACGGATGTTCTCCAGACGAGTTATGGTGCAATGCTGTTGAGATTCTTCACTCTGATGCTGAACTCCGAAAGGTGTTAGAAGAAGTAAACAACAAACAATGTCCTGTATGCGGAGAGCAGTTTTCGACTTGGGGACAGTTCGCATTACACAAGATAATGGTTCATGATGAAGGTCAACTAATCGAACCAAAATAAGGAGATAATATGTGTTCAATTTCAGGAGTAATCCTACTAGACTCGCCCCGTAGGCATAAAGAGACACTTTTAGAAATCGAAGAGAAGGTAAAAGACATCGTTTGCGCTTCGGAAGAAAGAGGAAGAGATTCTTGGGGAGTAGTCTCCCTTGGACCTGACGGTGAAGTTGCTTCTATGAAAGGTTTGGGAAAAGCTTCCGCGGGTGATTGGAAGACGGGTTATCTTACCAATTCGACCGTTTGTGTCTTAGCGAATTGTAGAGCGGAACCAACCACGGAGTATGTGCAACATAAAAACGAAATCGATATTCAACCTTTCAGTGATTCTAAAGAAACGGTTTGGGTCGCTCATAATGGTACAATTGCAAATGATGCTACCTTACGGGAAGAAGTTCATATTGAGAAGCCGAAATCTAAGATTGATACTCAAGCTTTAGTTGAGTATTTAGCTTCTTGTGAAAAACCTAATATTGAGACGCTGAAGCATACCTTTATGTGCGATGTTGTAGGTTCATTTGCAATAGGGATGTATGACGTTAGAAAACCCAAGAACGTTACGTTAATTGCAAACTATAAACCGCTATATACGTTATTTAGTCCAGAACATAGGTGTGTCTACTTTAGTTCTTTTCCTGAATATTTAGACCCTCTCCTTGATGACCCTATGGCTTTGAGAATCCTGCAAGTGGGACCCTATGAGATTCAAACTTTTTCAACGGATGGTTCTTTTCAGAGACAATCTTTATATGAAGAGAAAGCCTCGGACCAGGAACGTGTAGCGGTAATTTGTTCTGGTGGGCTCGACTCTACGGTAGTTGCTACAAAATATGTGCGAGAAGGGAAAGATGTAACTCTTGTACATTTTACGTATAAGTGTAGAGCGGAAAGTAAAGAAGTGCAAGCTATAAAGGAAATTGCCGCTCGTTTGAACTGTAAAACGTTATTTGTAGATGTCGGAGACCTATTTAAGGAAGTGATAGGTCATAGTCGGTTAACGGGTACAGGAGAATCCCTCGTAACAGAAAGAGGAGGAGAAGCATCCGCTGAACTTGCTTGGGAATGGGTTCCCGCAAGGAATCTTATTTTCTATAGTCTTACAACTGGTATTGCAGAAGCACATGGATTTGATATTATTGCCTTAGGAAACAATTTGGAGGAAAGTAGTGCGTATCCAGATAATGAAGCAATTTTTACTAGACAATTTGCTTCATGTCTACCTTATGCAGTCAATCTTGGAAATAGGGTAAGAGTAGAGATGCCCGTAGGGAACCTGATGAAACACGAAATCGTTAAGTTAGGGCTTGAGTTAAATGCGCCGCTAGACTTAGCTTGGTCTTGCTATGAGAATCACGAAAAGCCTTGTAATCAATGTGGACCTTGCTATATGAGACGTGTGGCGTTTAAAATGTGTGGTGTTAAAGACCCTTATGAATACGAGATACCTACAGAAGAAGGCTTCTGGGATGATTGTGTCCCTTATTCTTCAGTAGTTAGGAGAGCGTAAAATGTTGAGATGGTTAGCTTTTTCTGATATTCATCTTAAACATGTAAACGACCCGAAACGCGTTGGGGATGTCGAAAGGCTCTTTACGGAACTTATTGCAGTTGTGAAGTCTCGAAATGTAAAACTGGTAGCTTTCTTAGGCGATTGGTATAACAGTAAAGCATTTCTTCACGCAGCATTGTGCAATTATTCTCTAGAGAAAGTTGAGGAGCTCTCAAAACTCGCAGAGCTCCTCTTCGTTGTAGGAAACCATGACCAAATCTTTGTAGACAAAAAAGAATCCACGTTACGGCCTTTTTCGAGATTTGGTCATGTTTTCGAAGAACCTGGACAATTTTCGCACCCTGATATGACCTTTTCGTGTTTGCCCTTTACTCGCAATGTAGAAGAGATTCGAACCTTTTGTGCTAAACCTGCTAATGTTTTACTAGGTCACATAGAGTTAGATGGGTTAAGAGCAAGTAAATCCTGGACGATGAAATCTTCTATTATACGAGAGGATTTAGGTCAAAACCATAAATTGATTTTGACGGGGCACATTCATTGGCCTCAAACAATTGGTAATGTTATCTGCATAGGTAGTCCTCTCGAACATGATTTTTCAGATGCAGGTAGTAATCCGAGAGGCTTCTTTATCTTTGACGGAGTTGACCTAACTGAATTCTATGCGCTTTCAGATTACCCCAAACACTTTATACTTGATTATCCGAGTCCATTACCGGAAGGAGATAACTACGTTAGGGTAATAGGCGTCCCTCGAGAAGACGTGCAAAAAGTTTTACACGAAGCGTCGACGAAAGGTATTCGTGAAATATCAGTTATTCCTAAAGTCGAAAAGGTTGATTCAACTCCCGATAGAGTACATACTATCGATACTGCTTTACGAGAGTATGTTGAGAAAAATGCAGATGATTCTTTTGAGAAAGGCGAATTAGTTGATTTGGGAATCAGCTATTTAAGGACTCGATAAATGTTAAAAATCGAAACAATCGAAGCAAAGAATTTTATGTCCTATGATGCGCTTAACTTAGATTTGCGCGCAAGAGGGCCTCTACTAATAGTCGGTGAGAACCTTGATTCTCAATTCGCTTCTAGTAATGGGTCTGGAAAATCCGCTATATCGGAAGCTATCCTTTGGTGTCTTTTTGGTACTACCGCAAGAAAGATGTTGTCGGATGATGTAATTAAGTACGATTCGAATATGTGTGAAGTACAATGTCATGTTTCGATAGACGAAACTTCTTATACTGTTGTACGTACGCGTAAACGGGGAGGACCTGATACTCTAACCTTAGATGGGCATACGTTAGGTAGTTCCGTAAGAGAAACTCAAGATGCGCTATGCGAGCTCCTTCGAATCTCTCCCGCAATCGCTGTTAATACTATTGTGTTCGGCCAAAACCTTACACAGTTTGTTTCCGCGACCGATGGAGAAAGAGGAAAGTTATTAAAGCAACTTTTATGGTTGGATTCCTTGCAAGCTGCAAGAGAGAAAGTTCGAAAAGATTTAAGAGCGAAAAGCGAAGAGAAAAATACGTTGTTGAGAACCTACGCTTCGCTAGAAACTTCACAGAAGCATTTTGAAGAAGAGTTGTCGTCTTGGGAAGAGTTTCGGCTGAAAGAACAACGTACGGTAGGAGAACAAGCCTTAGCTGTTGCCCTTTCAGTAGAGAGCTTTCCTTCAAACCAAGCAGAATTGCTTATTGAAATGTCTTCGTTATCTCAAGAAGCGTCTTCTCTTAAGGAACTACTAGACGGGTTAGAGTATGAAGAGCGCGTCTTGATTAGAGACGTAAATAAGCTGAAAAACTTTAAGGAGTCGTTAGACAGTTTAACGCAGTGTCCTACTTGCTATCAAATTGTTACTACAGAACATAAGCAAGAAGTCGGAAAGGAGTGGGGTTCTCAGATTAACCAAGGCGATGAACAACTTAAAGAGTTCTCAACTCAGATTTCCTCTTTGAAAAAGAGGCAAAGAGAGGTAGTGGAAAGATACCGAGAGTTAGAAGCAACTTTAGTGTCTCATGATTACTGGGAAGAGTTTCAATACCGGAATAAACTCCTCAAGGAAGGTATTTCCCGTCTAAAATCTTTAAACGACAAAAAGTGTAAAATTGAAGAGAATTTAACCGTTGTAAAATCGAAAATTAGGGAAGTTTTGAATTCAATTAACATTATTTCATTGAGTGAAAAACAACTTTCTTTCTGGGACATTGGGTTTTCCGATAAAGGGTTACCTGTTTTACTTTTATCAAAAGCAGTAGATACCTTGAACCTTTTTGTCTCAAGATATAGTCAGATTTTAGCTCCCGAATTGAATCCTGAGTTCACTTTTCAGAGGGAAACGTCAACTGGAGAGAAGTGGGGTTTAAATGTAGGGGTCTTTAAAGATGGGAAGGATATATTTAAGAATTTAAGTGGAGGGGAACGTCAACGTGTTAATCTAGCTGTCTCCTTTGCTTTGTTCGATTTACTTCGTACTAGCGTAACTCAAGTAAGTCCTATCATTCTTGATGAGGTGTTTGTGAACCTTGACGAAATTGGTGCTGAAAAAGTTTTTCAAATCGTCCAAGGTCTTCCTGTCGAAACCGTTTTGGTAATTACGCATGACGCTCGTCTTGCGAACTTATTTCAGGAGACGTTGACAGTACGAAAGTGTAATGGGGTAAGTCAAATAATATAACGTATAATTTTAAAGGAGGAATCATGCAACGAAAAAACAATGTAATGGAAGGGGTTACTCAACTTTTGACGGCCTTAGGTGTAGACGTTGAAAAGGACGAAAACTTTATTGGTACACCTAGAAGGGTCGCGAATTATTTTTTAGAACACTTTGTTTCAGAAGACACTATTCAGAGAGAACTTCGTTCCTTTAAAGCTGCTACATTTCCGAGCAGTTACAAAGGAATTGTAATTGTGTCAGACGTACAAGTGAATGGAATGTGTCCGCATCACTTACTAAATGTTAGTTACAGAATTGACATGGCTTATCTTCCCCGTGATAGAGTTGTAGGTCTTTCTAAAATGGCTCGTATTGCTAAATTATATGGGTGTCAACCTATACTTCAAGAAGACCTTACAGAAGCAATTGCAGATGCGTTAGAAAAAACTCTTGAGACTGAAAACGTAGCTGTGGTAGTCCGTGGAAAACATTCTTGTATGCACATTCGGGGTGTGGAACAACCTAATTCAGAAGCTTGTACGAACATTATGCGGGGTAAGTTTCTTTTGAATGATGCAGGTTTGAAAGAAGAGTTTACAAACGCAATTAGCTTAAAGCGAAATAATTAGAGGAGGAAAAAATGTTTAGGTTACAAGTTCAACATCATTTTGATGCCGCGCACCGTATCCGTGACTATGTTGGAAAGTGTAATAGGGAACACGGCCATCGTTGGCAAGTAGAGGTTTGCGTTGAAGGAGAAGAACTCGACCATCGAAATATTCTTATCGACTTTGGAGAAGTGAAAAGGGCTCTAAAACACTTACTAGATGACGTCTTGGACCACAACCAGTTAAATGAAATCTTGGAAGAACCGAACGTAACGGCAGAGTTTTTGTGTAAGTGGATTTGGGATGAGTTTTCTAAGTCGATGGAAAATGTCACTACCGTTCAGTTGGTTAGGGTTTGTGTATGGGAAAGCCCTGAATGTTGTGTTAAGTATAGTCCTCGGAAGCTAACGTATTTGTCTGAAATTGAAGAACAATTGAAGGAGGAACTATCATGGGAACCGTCACAACAGAACCGTATCGAATTGAAGGAGTCGACACATTGCTCAAGTTCGCAGGGGGAATTTCAAAAGAAAAACCTTTCCCAATAGCTACGGCGTATCAATGCGAAGCGTTAAAACAGTTACTTAATTTTTATGAAATAGGTTGGGTTCCGTATTGTTTAGAATGTAAACAACCTTTAGTGTGGCACTATAATGAAGACATAATCTTTTCTTGTCCTTGTGGTAAAGTCTGGAAAAAGGATGGTAGTTGGAAAAAGAAATGAAAATCTGTGAAGTATTTACGTCGATAAGCGGAGAAGCAGGTTCGCAAGGTAAACCTGCTACGTTTATAAGGACGTTTGGTTGTAATCTTGATTGTTGGAAAGCTTTTGGTGGTTGCGATACACCTTATTCAAAGGAACCAGTTTCCTTAGAAGCAGAAAAACGCTATTTCGAGATAACTCCGCAAAGTCTTGTGCAAGACGTAGTTACTACTTGGCCGAGACTCGTCGTCATTACTGGAGGAGAACCTTTGTTACAAGGGCTTGAATTAGTCGTACTTAGTCGTTTGTTAACTCAAAGGGGCCATAAGGTTCTTATAGAGACGAATGGAAGTTTAGACGTTTCAGCTTTACAAACTTTTGCTGTTATAGATATGGACGTTAAGCTTCCTTCTTCTGGCATGTATGAAGAGATGTATTTAGAGAACATTTCGTTTTTGAGAACCTTCGACGAGTTGAAGTTCGTGATAAAAACGCGCGAAGACTTTGAAACAGCGGTAGAAATTCTCGATAAGTTTAAACCGATTTGTAAGATTTATATGTCCCCTTATTGGGATGAGGAAGGACGAGATAAGTCTTTCGCAACTTTAGCCTACTGGATATTGGAGGAACATCTTGACGTCACTTACTCTATTCAGTTACATAAATGTATTTGGAATCCCAGAAAGAGAGGTGTTTAGTGGATGGTTTTGTGACTGTGAATCCCCATTGTGGCCCTTGTCATAATTATCTTCCTCTCCGTGGAGGGCCAGAAGAAATCAAGACGGTATGGTTAGCACCCACAGTTATAAAGAAAGGGTATTTTGGTATTAGAATCGTTTGGAGGTGTAACTATGGAAAGACTTGCCAAGCGAATTGTATATACGCGAAACCCGAAAACAAAGAAAAGGAAGAAATTGAAGATGAATAGTTCACAAGCTTTTGATGGAAAGCTAAGCTTGCATGATTTTCTACAGAGAGTAGAGATGAGTCATCAACGGCGGACGGGATTACTTGTTCGAAAGAATCAAGATTATTCTGAAGAAGTAGACCCCTTCTCAAACTTTAGGTGTTCTCAACAGATTTGTGCTCTTCTTGATATTGACGTAAGACGTTCTCCAAAAGATGTTGCACTCTTTTTCGTTGTGCACAAACTTGTCCGATTAGGAAACTTGTCTCAAAAAGATGTAAAGAACCCCGTAAATGAGTCCCTTCTTGATACTTTCGACGATGCGCATAATTATCTCGACCTCGCTGAAGGGTTGGAGTTCGAAAGGTTGGTGAAAAATGCTTCTTTTGATTCTAGACGGACCGAGTGTTCTATATAGGTGCTATCATGCCTTACCAAAGTTAACTACAAAGGAAGGTAGACCTACAGGAGCCCTCTTTGGTACCGCAAGGT
>Ga0172377_10006975_pt1 | contig 11639 bp, 8 predicted proteins | sample Pumphouse3metaG_FD_119749 | JGI IMG/M metagenome (GOLD analysis project Ga0172377, IMG submission 119749) | Leachate microbial communities from a municipal landfill in Southern Ontario, Canada - Pumphouse #3 metaG | ecosystem: Engineered > Solid waste > Landfill > Unclassified | place: Canada... | reverse complement strand
TACCGCGCCCGTGATTCAGGTCTACATAATTCTCATCTGCTAATTGTTTTATTGCTCGATTTGCCGTTACATAGCTAACGTTCCATTTTGCCGCAAGTTCCCGACAAGTAGGAAGTTTTGCGCCAACAGGATAAGTTCCATTGGTTATGGCCTTCGCTAATTCTTTTTTTATTTGCTGATATTTAGGAATCATTGAAATCCTTGCATTATGCTATGTGATATATATCTATTTTTTGTCTTATGTATCATATTATACTACCTAAAACGAGAAATGTCAATAGCAAAAATGAAATATTTTTTTTTTGTCCCATTTGAGTTTATTCTAAAATAAGCCTGAATTCTTTTCTTTTACCTAAGAAATAAAGCTGTATTAGGATCATTCATTCTCAGAAGTATAGTCTTTTGCTTACGGATAAATATATTTTTCGAAACCTTGATTTTTTTTGACTTGAGTTATAGTTGATATATATCTTATTTAATTGATTTGTCAAAACACCTGAATTAAAGCGAAAAAATGATAAAAAATAATGAATTTGAAAAATATGGAGAATTTTCTCCCGATGACCGTGAGTTTATTATCACTCGCATGGACACCCCGCGCCCGTGGCTTAATTATGCCTGGAGTGATCATTTATTAGTGCAGATGGATCAACGCGGGGAAGGAAATAATATGTATCGAAACGACGCGGGGGATCGTTCGATCGCCATTCAGAATCGTTTTGTTTATATAAGAGATCAGGAAAGTGGCGAATTTTGGACTGTTGGATGGGGCAAAATAAAACAAGAAAAAGCGCATTATAGTTGCCGTCATGGGCTCGGATATAGTGTTTTCGTTTGTGAATATCTTAATTGGTTGTGTGAATGGACGATAAGTGTTTCTGCGGATTCTGTTGAAGTTTGGGAAGTTAACGTAAAGAACAAGGCTGATCGGGATCGGAAAATTTCCATTTTTATCGGTGTTGTTTTTGAATTAGGTGGCTGGACACCTTATGGCACTCTGGAAAATTATTCTGAGGGGAAATATGATGATGCGCAACGGATTATTTATGCTGCGAATCATGCTCAAGGGCGTTCGGGGGTTCGCAACAATGCTTTTTTTGCTGTTTCTCCGGCTCCGGATCACACGGAATGCAGTTTGCAAGAATTTTTAGGCGGTTGTTATGGAGAATTTTCACTTCCGCGTTCGGTGGTAGATGGTAAACTCGGTGATCATGTGGCGATGAATGAAGCTTTAGCGGGTATCTGTGAATATGATATTACTTGTACTGCTCAGCAGAGTTCGTCTTTTTATATCGCAAACGCGCCTTGTTTTTCTTTCGAGGATGCTGTTAAACTTGCGAAAAACGCATCGTCCCGTGGAATGGAAAATGCGTTAGCGACAGCGAAAGATCGAACGAAAGAGTTCAAACGGCAGGATTTTCAGTTACCGGATCTGACCTGGAGTCGTTTTTTTAATATTTGGGGAAAACAGCAATTGATGCTTTTAAAAGATTACGCCCGAATTTTTCTGATTGGATTTCGAGATACCTTGCAGGACGCAATAACAATAGCTGGTTATTCTCCGGAAAAAGCAGCCGATTCCATTTCAAAGGCTTTGGCGTTTCAATATTCAAACGGCAGTGCATTACGCGGCTGGTGTCCCATTGACACTCATCTCTATGGTGACAGTGGAGTTTGGCTGCCGATGGCAGTTGCTGAATACTTACGGGAAACGGCCGATTATGATTTTCTAAATAAAAAACAACCATACTATGATAAAGGTTCCGGAACGGTATGGGAACATCTCTGTGGAGCATTAGAATGGTTTGAGAAAAATATAGGCGAGCATGGCTTACCCAAACTTTATTTTGGAGACTGGAACGATTCGCTGAATATTGGTCGTAACGGACGCGGTGAAAGTGTTTGGCTTGCGATGGCATTAGTTGTTGCATTTGATGATGCGGCGGCAATTGCTGAACATGTAAATTATAATAAGGAAGGCGTTCACTTTCGGAAGCAAGCTGAAAAAATGCGTTGCGCGATTGAAGAATGCGCATGGGATGGCCAATGGTATTTACGAGGATTTTCGGATGAAGGGAATCCAGTTGGTAGCAAAAGCAGTCCAGCTGGCAAAATTTTTAGTGAACCTCAGAGTTGGGCAGTCCTGGCACAACTTGCGCCAGAAAGGCTGGAAAAAACTTCTCATGCGGTGGATGAACATCTGCGCACGCCAAATGGTCTTGTTGTCTGTAACCCACCGTTTCGAGATTTTTTACCAGAATATGGACGAATTAGTACGATGCTTCCCGGCTGGGGAGAAAATGGCAGTTGCTATTGTCATGTAACGGCGTTTCAGGCAGTTGCGGATTGTATGCGTCGTGATGGAGAATCTGCCTTAAAAAGTCTAACATGTATTGTGCCTTTTAACCCAGCGACTTCTGTGGATGTGAGTTGCTTGGAACCCTACACCTTTAGCAATATGTTTCGAGGGCCCGATAATGAGCGCGCAGGAGAAACATTTAAAGGCTGGACGAGTGGTACTGTTCCGTGGGCAATGCGCTGTATGACTCATTATTTGTGTGGTGTGCGTCCGGATTTTGACGCGTTAATCATTGATCCTGTTCTACCAGCGAGTTGGCCTTCTGTCCGCATGAATCGGATTTTTCGAAATGCTGAAATAAAAATCGAGATTCATAATCCGCACGCGTTAAAAGCTTCGCGAGCAAAATCGATGATAAAACTGGATGGGGCCGTGGTTTCAGGAAATCGGATTCCCGTATCTATGTTAACAGCCGGCATTCACGATATTACAGTAGAGATTGTAGCGAAATAATTCAATGTTTTTATAGAATCAACGATGATATTAAAAATGGATTTATCGATCGGGAATCATGCGGTATTACAGCATTGCCAAAACAGATTGCTATGTGGAACCGCAATCCCAGATTATCACCTTTACTGTAAATCAGGCAACACGGAGATCACGATAAAAAGCGCCGAAAAGGGCAAAAAAAAGTTTTTAATACCGCCCTTTCTTCCAAGCGGCCTCTGGCCTTTATGATAAGCGATGAGGGCAGTCCCGAAACTTTAGCTTATGATGATCTTTATATCGACAATGTCTATTTTTTTTCCGGTCAATTCAATAGGGCTTTAACACTCGAGAGCGCGAACGATATTCAACCGGAAAAATCAGATTCTCTTATTGGAGCGGGCTGGAACTATTATTGTGAAACACATGGCGTTCCCTGCGGAGAAAAATAAGGAACGAAATCAGAGCCTATGAAAAGGAAACGCAACAAGAGGACTTGTTTTTTTATTCAAGGCTGTTCCGGGATATCTGTGAATGGAGAATGTTTTTTCAAAAAAGGATAAAAAAATTCACCGAAGTTTTTTCTTGATCGAATGCTACTGTTTTGATTTGGTTGGTACTACGTTTATCATATAAAAACGGAGCGCAATGTTGATTTTGTTGCATAAAAAGTAATTTTCACAATTTTGCGTTCGTGTTTTGAAAAGATTTTGGCAGAATTGGCACGTTAAAAAAAAATGCGATGCGCTTTCGTTTTGATTTCGAAAACACATCGCAAAAAATAAACTTATTGTTTATCGTTTAAAACAATCCTATTTTGTCGGAGTTTGTACGGGTGTTGCCGTTTTGAGCGTGTGATTTATTTTTGTTTTCTGGTGGTTTTTCATTTGTGTTCTGCGTGTTTTATAGTAATTTTGTAATTTTTTGGGCGCGTCTTGGGTTTCTTCATCGCTGATAATAAGGTCGCCATTGGCGTCAATGGCTTTGATTTCATTATAAGAACGCGATAAGAAGAAAACTTCTTCGGAGTCCGCAAATGTTTTTTCCATTGCTGCTTTTTCGGTTTCATTAAGAGTGCCATCTTTGTCTAAATCAAACTTGGCGATGATTTTAGTTGTATTTTGTTTCATGCTATTAATACGACTCACCATCACTCTATTTAACGGCCGCTCTTTCTTTACGGTGGTTTTGGCGGAGGTTTCTGTTTTTGCACATGTCTTGGCATCTGTGCAGGCTTCTGTTTTTGCACATGTCTTGGCATCTGTGCAGGCTTCTGTTTTTGCACATGTCTTGGCATCAGTGCAGGCTTCCGTGCTTGTTTTAGTCTTTGTAGTTGTTTCCAGTTGTGTGCCGGTTTGTGCATTCACTGTTGACAATAGACCAGAAAGGCTGATTAAACCGAGAATCATAAAATACTTTTTCATGTTATTTCCTTTTTTTTGTTTTTGGGAGACATTGACTTATAATATAGTTTTCAATTTTCAAACTGAACCGTTTTTTTTGACAGGATGGATAAAAAAAAGTTGCCTGAAATTAAATAATCCTATATAAAGGGAATGCAAAAGAAAGAATTAGGGGCTGTAAAAAAAATAACTTGACAATTTGCCGAAAAAATCGTGATTTGATTTTGGGGCCGACAACGAGGAGCATACCCTTAGGTATGGGACGAGGTTGGCGGCACAAAAAGCATTCACGAGAATCAGGCAAATGTAATGGTTATTTTTGAACAGCCCCTTACCCATAGAAAACTTTATTTTTTTCTTTCAATATACTGCGAGGATGCATAAATTTTAAAAAATAATTTTTTGTTTTGAATGAAAAAAGAAAAGGGGAATTACTGAATGGTATCAGTAATTCCCCTCTTTTTAAGTTCTAGAGATTAAAATTTAATCTTCTTCTTCTGGTTCTGGTTCTGGTTCTGGCCGGCGTTCGCGTTGTTGTTTCTTTTCGCGATTTCCGCCTTGTTTGTCTTTGCCCATTTCTTGTCTGCGTGCTTTTAGAAAGTCACCAATTTTTTTCGGAGCTTCTTTGGCTTCTTCGTCACTGATTACAAGATTTCCGTCTGTATCAACGACTTTGATGATTTCATAGACCCGATACATTTTAAGGACTTCTTTTGCATTTTCGATTGTGGTTTCCAAGCCTTCTTTTTCGGCTGCACTTAATGTGCCGTCTTTGTCAGTGTCAAATTTTTCAATAATTTTTGTTGCGCCGTCTTTAATTCTAGTAAGTTGTTTCTCTGCCATTTTAGCAGAGCGGTCTTTTCCGCCACGTTGTGCTTTTTCTGGCGCTTCTTGAGCTGATAGCAAGCCACAGATGCAGAATAAACCAAGAACGATTGTAAGAGTTTTTTTCATGTTCATATCCTTTTTTTCTGTTTGAAGCATGTCTTGCTTCTAATCTGTAAAACGAGGGGTTTTTTGTTTTATTGTATCTTATTTCAAAAAAAGATATTTTTTATTGAAATTATTTTCCAATACAGAATCTTGAAAAAATATCTCCGAGCAAATCTGGTGAAAATGTTTTGCCTGTGATTTTACCAAGATTCTCCAATGCGGTGCGGACGGGAATTGCGCCGAGTTCCCATTCTTCTTGCTGAACCCAAGGAATTGCTTCGAGCAAAGACGCGATGGCCTGTTTTAATAATGCTGCGTGACGGCTGCTTACAGCAATTTCGCTTTCGTGCTCGTGGTGGCCTTCCCAGACAGCCTGCTCAATGGCGTCAAAAAGAAGATCGAGACCATGTGGTAAAATGGTACTGGAGGGAATGCCCGATAGGATGGAATTTGCTGGAAGAAGGTCTGATTTATTTTGGACATGGAGTAATTTTCCCGCGCGTTTTATTGCTGGTGGCTCGGGCTGCTGCTCTTTCGAAAGAGACGCATCGGTTATCCACAGTGCTATATCTGCATTTTGTACGCATTGTGTGGCACGGGCAATGCCGGTTTTTTCTATGAGATCAGAGCTGCTGCGAATTCCTGCCGTATCGATGAGTTGTATTGGAATGCCGCGGATGGTGGCGTGTGCTTCAATTGTATCGCGGGTAGTGCCAGGAATATCTGAGACAATGGCGCGATCCTGTTTTAAAATGGCATTGAGAATGCTGGATTTTCCTACGTTGGGTGGGCCGGCAATTGCCAGTGTAACGCCGTCTCGGAGGATTTCGCCTTCGCTGCTGCTGTCGGCGAGGTCTTGTAACTTTAGTGCTGTTTGATGAAGTTGTTCTGCTTCGTCGTTCGCACTCATAAAATCAAGCTCTTCTTCTGGAAAATCCATTCGGGCTTCAATATTACTGAGATTTATTTGAATTTCATGATAAAAGGTCTCGATGCACTCTCTGAGTTTTCCAGAGAGCTGATGATTCGCCAGCGATAATGCGGCTTGGGATCCAGCGGAGATAATGTCGGAGACCGCCTCCGCTTGGGTTAAATCCATTTTTCCATTCAAAAATGCGCGGCGGGTAAATTCGCCTGGCTCGGCGAGGCGGGCACCGTGATCAAGGAGCGCTTCCAGACCAAGCCGGATATTTAAGGCACCGCCATGGCATTGAAATTCGACGGTCTCTTCGCCGGTATAGCTATGCGGCGCGGGCATCCGAACGGCAAGACATTGCTCATCAAAGACATGATTGGAGTCGAGAGCAAATTTTCCCAAAGCCAGATAGCGGGGGGGTGTTTGGGCCAGTGTCTTTTTGTTGTGCCATAGTTTGTCGGAAATGGTGACGGATTCTGGCCCGGATAGACGGATAATTGCCACTGCGCCACCTACGGCAGTTGCAATGGCACAAATTGTGTCTTCATTCGTGATTTCTTGATATTTCATAACGTGGATAACAATATTGATTTTTTTTAAATGAGAATTTAGCAGAGAAAAATATTTGGTTGTAATCAATGAAAATATAATACAGTTCTGAATAATAATGGAAAAATGGACAGAATATTATGAACAATTTAATGAAAGGGAGTTGTTTGTTCTTATTGAGAGTCCCTTTTATTTTAGAGAAAAACAGGGCTGTTTGTCATAAGGATCGATGTGCGGCCGTGCGTCACCAAAACAACGTTATGTTTGTACGCATGATAGACGCGTGAGAATGATTAACAACATCCATTTTAATAGAAAAATTGAAATCGCCTGAATGACGAATGAATCGATTAAAATTGTAGGGGCAGAATATTTTCTGCCCGTTCTTGCACGGCCGCTGATTTTTATATACGTACATCGCCAAGACAACGTTATGTTTGTACGCATGAGAGACGCGTGAGAATGATTAACAACACCCATTTTAACAGAAAAATTGAAATCGCCTGAATGACGAATGAATCGATTAAAATTGTAGGGGCAGAATATTTTCTGCCCGTTCTTGCACGGCTGTGAAAAAAATGGATTTTATTATTCTTTTGTAAAAAAGGTTATTTCTGAACAGCCCCTTATTACAATAATAAAAGAAGGCAGGAAAGAATACCCTTTCCCGCCTTCTTTATGAATCTTATTTTATAAGTACTTTTTTATTAAGCACTATAAGTATTTGCGGTAGTATCACCGCCATGTCCGGTCCAATTGGTATGGAAAAATTGGCCGCGGGGTTTGTCAACACGCTCGTAAGTATGGGCGCCAAAATAGTCGCGCTGTCCTTGAAGCAAGTTGGCTGGGAGACGATCACAGCGATAGCCGTCAAAATAGTTCAGTGCGGCATTAATACATGGCATTGGAACGCCCATATTAATTGCTGTGCTGGCAACTCTGCGCCATGCTGCCTGGCTGTCTTTCATGATTTTTTGGAAGAACGGATCCAAAAGGAGGTTCGGCAGTGCGGGGTTGTTATCGAAGGCCTCTTTTATTTTGCCGAGGAACTGTGAGCGGATAATGCAACCGCCGCGCCACATCAGGGCGATGCCGCCGTAGTTGAGATTCCAGCCGTATTCTTTGGCCGCAGCCATCATTAGCTGATATCCTTGCGCATAAGAAATGATTTTTGAAGCATAAAGAGCTTTGCTTAAATCATCTAAAAACTGTTTTTTGTCGCCGGTGAAGGCCTGGATCTTGCTGGTAAAAATTTTACTGGCGGCTACGCGTTCTTCTTTTATTGCGGATAAACAGCGGGCAAAAACAGCTTCGCCGATCAGGGTTAACGGCATACCGGCTTCCAATGCGGCAATGGCGGTCCATTTCCCCGTTCCTTTTTGTCCGGCAGTATCCAGAATGAGATCCACGACTTCGTTGCCATCTTCATCTTTTTTGCCCAGAATATCGCGGGTGATTTCGATTAAATAGCTGTTGAGTTCGCCCTTGTTCCAGTCGGTGAATACATCCTGCATTTCGGTATTGGAAAGTCCGATGGATTTCATCATATGGTATGTTTCGCAGATCATTTGCATATCACCATATTCAATGCCGTTATGAACCATTTTGACAAAATGTCCAGCGCCGTTTTCGCCAACCCAGTCGCAGCATGGCTCGCCGTTTTCGGTATGGGCACAGATTTTCTGAAGGATGCCTTTGACTTCCGGCCACGCTTTCGGGGAACCGCCGGGCATCATGCTCGGACCAAGCAAGGCACCGTCTTCTCCGCCGGAAACGCCTGTGCCGATGTAGAGAAAACCCTTGCTTTCAAGATATTTTGTACGACGGGTGGTGTCTGGGAAATGGCTGTTTCCGCCATCAATAATAATATCACCCGGCTCTAGCTCGGGAATTATTTTTTCAATAAAAGCATCAACGGCATCACCGGCTTTTACCATCAACATGATCTTATGTGGGCGTTTCAGCTTGGCAACGAGCTCTTTGATGCTATGAGCACCGATAATATTTTTGCCGACTGCACGGGTTTGCATAAAGTGATCCACTTTGCTGACGGTGCGGTTGAAACAAGCAACGGTAAATCCCTTGCTTTCCATGTTTAAAATTAAATTTTCACCCATTACGGCAAGACCAATAAGGCCAATATCTGCTAATTTATCCATTTTTTACCTTTCTTTGTCATTATTTAATGCTATCGGGGTACAAAAGACTTTTGAAATATTATTTTATAAAAATGCTGTTGTTTAGAATTTAGCTGGTTTCGTTGATTTTTCAAGTTAAAAATTTTACAAAGTTATCGAAATCGATGCAAAAAAAAGCCGGTTATTCAGAAAGTTATTTACAATGAGGAAATAAGATGTCAAAAGAAGTTGCAAAAAAAATTAAAATTCATTATATATGTAAGGATGCAAAAGGGGCAGTGTTGGAAAATACGGAAGAAGATGGTGCTCCTGTTGTTGTAGAAATCGGGCAGGAGCAATTGTTGCCGGCGTTGGAAACGGCGTATTTACAAATGAAACCGGGTGAAGAACGGACGCTTGTCTTGGAGCCGTTTGAAGCATTCGGTAAACACCAGAAGGATTTAGTCGGCTGGCTTGATATTGATGACTTGGGTCTTAATGATAATGAAGACCTAAAGCCGGGCATGAAATTAGAAGTCGAAGACGAAGAAGGTCAGATTATTCCAGCGATTATTTTAAATGTGAGGGATGATTGTGTGCAGGTTGACAGTAATCATCCTTATGCTGGGAAAAAACTGATTTTTGAATTAAAACGCGTGGAGTAATATTTTGGGGATACAAATTTTAGGTGACCGGGAATATATAGGAAAGCATCCCCAATATGGTGCCGCGTTTGTTGATCTAAGGAGACGCTCGTTTGTGCGCCTTTGCGTGCTTTGACAGGCGGTCGGAAGTTGTCCTTTTTGGAGAGACTACTGTTTAAGATGCATGCGTGTTCCTTTTTGCAAATTTAGGTGGATCATTCTGTGATGTGATTTTTTTTGTTAATTTGTTAAAAGATATTTTTTTATGAATAAATAAAATGTATGTTTTTTGAAAATCTTTTTTTTATAAGGAAAAATTAAAAATAAGCATCTTTTAAAAAGTTATAAATAAATAGATATTTTTATGTAATTATAGTATTTGTCAACGATTTATAAAGTAAATGGAGAGTGTGTAGAGAGGACTAAATATGAAAAAACATGTAAAAAAAGAACATTTCAGACATTTTTTTTTATTTGATTTTTATAGAATGGTAATTATATTACTTGCATTCTTTTTTATTGGTCTATAAATATATTTGGAGAAATCGGCTATGGCAGAAGAATTGCAAGCTTTATTAGATAAGATTAACGAGGATGGCTTGAAGAAAACGGAGACGGAGCGTGACGCATTATTAAGTCAGGCTCGCGTTGAGGCTGCCGCGTTGATAAAGGATGCGAAAAAGAAGTCTGCCGATATTATAAAAACGGCAAAATCAGAAGCTGAATTATTAGCAGAAAAGGCAAATCAGGCTTTGCGTCAGGCTTCCCGTGATATGTTGTTGGGGCTACGCAGTGAGTTGGAGAAGCGTGTGTCGGGTGCTGTGAAGGTTCTTTTGCAAGAAAATATTGATACAGCTGGCTGGGCGTCCTTGTTAAGTTCGGTGTGTACTGCTTATTTAAAGCAGGACGGCAACGAAGATGATTTGACGGTTCTTGTCCCAGAAAAACAGCTTGACGAGATCGAGAAAATGGTTCGTCAATCGTTGGCGAAGGATTTGCAAGCGCATTGCGAGTTAGCGCCATCGGCAAAGTTGAGCAGTGGTTTCCGGGTTGAAATCAAAGGTTCGGATGTGATGTATGATTTCAGCGACAAGGCATTAATGGGTGCTATTGCTGAATTTGTCAGTCCCCATATTGCGGCCATTATTACTGCAAAAGACGAAAAATAAAAGAACGAATCATGGCAACCAACTTTTTCTATTTTATCAGTTTTCTTCCGTCGTTGGAGCCGAAAGGCCCGGCGCCGTTTAAGACGTATGCTGAATTTTTAGAGTGTGCATCGTCGCATTTATCGGTGCAGGAAATGCAGATTTTATCTCGGGTGACGTTATGTCCGGATGCGGAAGCTGCAGAGAATGATGAAGGCGGAGTCTTATATCGCTGGGCGGGATTTGAGACGTATCTACGTGATTTTTTATTGGAGGCGCGTGGGCGTAAATTAAAGAAAGATGTGAATTCATACCGTCGCGAAAATTTGGATGTGTATCCTGGAGTGATTCATCGTCTTGAAGAAATAGTAGGAAATACAGATATTGCGGAGCGTGAAAGAGCGCTGGATTTATTACGTTGGCAGCAGTTGGATAATTTAGCTGCGGGCCACGAATTTGATTTTTCAGCGGTTTTGATTTATGCTTTGCGGTTATGTATTTTAATTCGTCATCATTCGGTCTATGAAAAGAATGATGGAAGCGTTATGACAAAGATATTGGAATCCGCTGTAGATGCGGCGATTGCAGTTCGTGTGAATGAGCATGCTGCGCAATAAAAGGAAGTCGTAAAACGATGAGTGGAAAATTACTAACAGGTGTCGTTACTGGTGTGAATGGCAATATGGTCAGTGTTGAATTCAAGGACCGTGTTATTCAAAATGAAGTCGCCTATGTTATCGGCCCAGAGGGAATCCGTTTAAAAGGCGAAGTGATACGGGTTCGCGGTCGCGAGGCTGATTTGCAGGTTTTTGAAAATACTGTCGGGGTTAAAGTTGGCGACAATGTTGAATTTTCCGGCGAGTTGTTATCGGTGGAATTAGGCCCGGGGTTATTAACCCAGGTTTATGATGGATTGCAGAATCCTCTTCCGGAGTTGGCAAAGCAGGCCGGTTATTTTTTGAAGCGCGGACTGTATGTCTATCCTTTGGATCGTGAAAAAGAGTGGGAATACACGCCGGTTGCGAAGGTTGGTGATGCGGTTCATGCAGGGGATATACTCGGAACGGTTCCGGAGGGCATTTTTAAGCATCGCATTATGGCGCCATTTCGGCTGCAGGGTGATCAATGGAAAATTATTCAG
>Ga0172377_10006973_pt1 | contig 11642 bp, 8 predicted proteins | sample Pumphouse3metaG_FD_119749 | JGI IMG/M metagenome (GOLD analysis project Ga0172377, IMG submission 119749) | Leachate microbial communities from a municipal landfill in Southern Ontario, Canada - Pumphouse #3 metaG | ecosystem: Engineered > Solid waste > Landfill > Unclassified | place: Canada... | reverse complement strand
TCAATGCCATATCGTAACATTGCTATGCGCTCAACTCCAATTCCAAAGGCGAATCCTTGGTAAATCTTGGAATCAAATCCTGCCATTTCCAACACATTTGGATGAACCATTCCAGCGCCTAGAATTTCAATCCATCCTGTTTGCTTGCATAAGGAACAGCCTTTTCCGTTGCATACATAACAGGAAACATCTACCTCGACAGAGGGTTCAGTAAAAGGAAAATACGAAGAACGCAAACGAATCGTACGTTTTTCTCCGAACATCTTTTTTGCCAACAAATCAAGGGTCCCTTTTAAATCTGCCATAGTGATATTCTTATCAACGACTAGGCCTTCAATTTGATAAAACTGATGGGAATGTGTGGCATCATCGTTATCACGACGATACACTTTCCCGGGGCACAAGATTTTGACTGGCCCTTTTCCTTGCTTCATTAAAAGGGTTCGAGCTTGAACAGGAGAGGTGTGAGTTCGTAACAACCATTTTTCATCCAAGTAAAAAGTATCTTGCATATCCCGTGCAGGATGGTCTTTAGGAAGATTGAGCATTTCGAAGTTATAATGATCGGTTTCAAGTTCGGGTCCTTCAGCAATCTCATACCCCAACCCCATCCCTAAAGATGTTATTTCATCAACAACGGCTTGAATCACACTTTTAGAACCAGCAGTAAATGTATCTCCTGGTAGAGAAATATCAACCTCTTCTTCAGCAAGTTTATTAGCTAGGTCCAATGCTTCTATTTCATCGTTTTTCAAAGCAAACTTTTCAGTAATAACCGTCTTTACCTGGTTGATTTGTTGTCCAAAAACAGCCCTCTCAGCAGCTGAAAGCTTTCCAAATTGTGACATTGCTTGTTGAACAACCGATTTTTTCCCTAAGTATTTTACACGGAGATCATTCAATTGTTGCCGAGAATGAACGGCAAGCAACTCAACTTCTAACTCGTTTATTAAAGATTGCAAATCCATATGGTTTCTCCTTCCATAAAAAAACATCATTCCCCAGGAACGATGTGAACTCGCGGTACCATCCTGATTCATGAAGTCAATCATGCTCTTAATTGACCGTAACGAGGTTAACGTTGGGGATTGCCCACACTCCGGGATGAATTCAAGGGGTCATGCAGACAAACAATCTCAATATCATGTTTGCTTCCTGTCAGCCGACAAATCACTCTACTACTTCCCATCATCGCTTTAATATCATCATTATAAATGCTTTACGAAGATTTGACAAGTCGACCTTAATAAAAGCATAGAAGCCAGAGATGATTCTCTGGCTTCTTAGTCTTTAATTGCTACACATTAGGATTTCGAACGAGCATTGCAAATCCTTGGCCGCCACCAATGCACATTGTAACAATACCATATTTTAATTTGTTACGGCGCATGTTGTGGATAATTTTTGTAGTTAGAATTGCGCCAGTTGCGCCAACAGGATGGCCAAGAGAGATTCCTGATCCATAAGGATTAATGCGGTCCATGTAAGGTTCTAATTGCAGTTCTTTGATGACAGACATTGCTTGAGAAGCGAAGGCTTCATTGAGTTCCCAAACATCAATTTGATCGGCAGTTAAGCCAGTCTTTTTAAACAACTTGCGAACTGCAGGCACTGGGCCAATGCCCATAATAAGGGGATCACAACCTGCGGAAGCAAAGCCGACAATTTCTGCCATCGGCTTTAAATTTAGTTCGTGAAGTTTTTCTTCCGATACGACTAGCAGTGCAGCGGCACCATCATTAATGGTGGAGGAATTCCCTGCAGTTACGATTCCATCTTTTTTAAAGGTGGGGCGAAGTTTTGCAAGAGTATCAACTGTTGTCTCAGGTTTGAATCCTTCATCTTTTGTGATGGTATATTCTTTTCCCCTCATTGTGTAGGTAAAAGGGATTAATTCGTCAGCAAAAACGTTGTTCTCCCATGCTTTTGTAGCTTTTCTTTGGCTTTCAACTGCAAATTGATCAAGTTCTTTGCGAGTGAGATTATATTTTTCAGCTAGGCGTTCAGCGGTCATTCCCATACCAACAAGAAGGTCAGTAAGCAAATCGCTCATCACGCCATCACCCATCCGATAGCCATATCGAGCATTTCGAAGTGCATAAGGAGTAGTTGACATACTTTCCATCCCTACGGCAACCATAACATCAGCTTCGCCAGCAAGAATCGTAGTTGCCGCAAGAGCCAAGGCTTTCGAACTTGATGCACAGTTTTTATTAACAGTATATCCAGGAACTTCAATTGGCATTCCTGCTTCAAGCCATGCTTCTCTTCCGGGGTTACCTTTTTGATCAAGTTGGACAATGTTTCCCACAACTACTTCATCAACCACATGTGGATCGATACCCGTGCGTTTCACTAATTCTTTAATGACAGCCGCCCCCATATCACGTGCAATCGTGTTGCGATAGAATCCCATGAAAGAACCTACTGGAAGACGAACACCATCAACAATATAAACTTTTTTCATTCACTTTTCTCCTTTTCTTGTTGAGTTAAAACAATTATAGCATAATTTGCCCTTCTATAAAAGGATGATGCAATCAAAAACCCCTTTGAATAAGGAGTTTTGATGATCAATTATTTTGATATTATAAAGATTTTTGAATGACAATACCGGGGTGTTTACCCGAATAAATGCTTTTGGATATCATTAATTCTCCATTGATGATGACATGTTCAATTCCTTTAGGAGTAGAGTTAGGCATGGCTTGATTCACAGCAATTTTGTTATAATCAAATATTGTGATATCCGCTACATAGCCTTCTTTTAAAAAGCCACGATTTGGAATATGAAAACGGTCTGCAGTTTTACCTGTCATTTTATGAATGGTGTGTTCAAGTGGAAGATTGTATGTTTTTGTTTTTTCAAGAAATAAAGGAAACGCTTGATAGGTACCACCATTTTGAGTACCACTCCATTCATACCATGCATCGGTCATAAATACGGACATATCATTTTCCATTAAGCGTCGAATTATGTCCTCATTGTAATAACGTCCCAGCATGATTCGAGCTTGCCCTTGAGAAAGATCAACTAACTTAAGATACATATCGAACCCAGATTTATTTTCTCGATCAGCAATTTGCTGAACTGTCATGCCCTCATAGTGTTCGTAACCCTTGCCAACATAACTGACAATCATATCGGAGAATTCAATGCCTAAAAGTTTTTTGGTAATGGTTATAATGGTGCGCAGTTTCAATAATGTCCAAGGAGCTTTACGTTTTTTTTCATCCAGCTTTAAATACCAATCCGGTAATACAACTGTAATGACACTCGCTCCATAGGTAAACGGGTATAAATCAAAGCCAATTTCATACCCCTCTTCTCGTGCCTTTTCAAACTTCTCTAGCATGTTATCAACGCACTTCCATGAAGATTTCCCGACGAATATTAAATGGGAATATTCCACTCGAACACCGGTTGCTTTCATAATATCGATAACTTCATCCAGCGCTTGTTCAATGTGCGGTTTCCCCAATAATGGATAACCAAGTGCAATACGCGAATTAGCGCGGGGGTGCACGGTAAGAATACCATCATAATCTTTAATGATCTTTGCAAATTTAATGAGTTCCTCCTTTGGGGCAAACATCCCAGGAACATACATCAGTCCCAATGAACCTCCAAATGCCCCTTGCTGGAGAGCTTCTCGAAGAACTGCTTCTTGGAGTTCGCTTTGCTCGGAAGTCAAAACCGATGCATCACGACCATTCACAGTAATCCTTGTGGTACCATGACCTACCAATGGGACTAGATTTAATAATAGATTTCCTTTGGTATTGTCCACAAATTGTTGTAAGGAAGTTGGCTTACCGCCACGAAACAAACCACCCCCAACGTAATGATTGAAGGTAGAATCTTCTTTAATACCATAAGCGCTAAACCCACAATTTCCAACAATTTGCGTCGTAATTCCTTGTTGCAAAAATGGCATAATTGCTTCATCAGAGCTGGAAACGTTAACAAAAAAATCATTATGAGAATGAGCATCGATAAAACCCGGCGAGATGCATTGCCCTTTACAATCAATGACATGCTCTCCTTCAATAACGGAAAGATTGGGAGCGATTTTATCAATCAATTTATCACGTATGCGAACATCAGCAGCCACTGGAGCTGATTGAGTCCCATCATAAACCAATCCATTTTTTAACAAGATATCCATATCTATCCACCTCGATGCTATTATATCAAAGCATAAGGAAATCGTGAATAATTAATGATGCATTTTCACCAATCATGGTATAATGAGAAAAAAGGAGGGTTTTTATGGAAAAGCATATCACTGCTCGTGATCATCCCCCTCGATATCTTCAAATTGCTATTGATTTTGCACGCAAAATTGCAGAACAACAATATGAAGTAGGTGATCGTGTCTTTGCACGAAGTGCAGTTGCTTCGCAATACAATGTATCCAGTGAAACCGCTCGCCGCGCAATGTGTGTGTTAGAAGATATGAAAATTGTTTCAGCCGAAAAAGGAAGTGGCGTTCATATCTTATCCATTGAAAATGCGGTTGCCTTTCTGCACCAATATCAAAGTATTCGCTCGTTAACCGATTTAAAAAGCGAATTAATGGATGATCTTAATGAACTGCAAAACATTAAAAATAAAATTTCCACCAACTTGGACCAATTGGTGGAAAAAACCGATCGTTTTAAAGACGTGAGCCCTTTTATTCCTTATGAATATCTTGTTCCTGATGATTCACCACTAAATGAAAAAACACTTGCCGAAACGAATTTCTGGCATCATACCATGGCAACCATTGTTGCGATTCAACGACAAGGAGAATTAATTCTCTCTCCTGGGCCGTATGCTCTAATCAAAGCAAAGGATATTTTATTCTTTATTGGGGAGCGTTCAAGTTACGATCGCGTTCATAAGTTTGTCTCAACCAATCAATAAAAAAGGTCATCCGGAGATGACCTTTTTCATTTAATTAGTTTTTGGAAGTTGCTTTTAGCATCCAAACATGTTTTTGAATGACTGCTTTCATACCAACAAACATATCGATGGTAACTTCATCGCCAACTTTGCCGGCGAGTTCAATTCCTTGAGTGAATTCTTTATCAAGCAATTGATAGTCAGCGAGAACTGCAGCAAACATTTCGCCACATGTTTCTTTTCCACTGGCTTCTTTAATCGAAGCATGCGTTAAGAAGTCCTTAAGGGTTGCAATTGGCTTTTCCCCAAGTTGGAGAACGCGTTCCGCAATCACATCAAATTGTTCGGTAACTTCGTCATATAATTTTTCATAAAGTTCATGAAGTTGATAAAATCTTGGACCTTCGACATACCAGTGGAAATTGTGCAACTTGGTGTATAATACGCCAAGATTTGCCACTTCTTTATTTAATAGTGCTACTAATTCTTTCATTTTATATCCTCCTATATACCGCTTGTATGCGGTTTTTTCATACTTCTATTATATCAAACTTAAGAGTTGTTCTCAATAAATTTGCTTACAGTGAATTTCTGACTCATTTGACACATGTAGCAACTTAATGGTATTATAGAGTTGCTACTTTAAAAGAAGGAGGTTTTTTCATTGATACGCTTTGAACATATACGAAAGCAATATAAAGAAAATGTTGTCCTTAACGACATATCTTTTGAAGTTCAACAAGGCGAATTGGTTGTTTTGATTGGAGAGTCAGGGTGTGGTAAAACCACAACTTTAAAGATGATCAATCGCCTAATCACCCCCACTGCGGGGACTATTTTTTTGCAAGGGAAAGATATCGCTCAAATGAATGTTATTGAATTACGACGTAATATTGGATACGTCATTCAACAAACTGGGCTCTTTCCTCATATGACTATTAAAGAGAACATTGAGATTATTCCCAAAGTAAGCAAGCGAAAACCTGAGGAAATTGCTGCTCGAACGACTCAATTAATGGAAATGATTGGTATGAATCCGGATCAATTTCTCAACCGTTATCCCACGGAACTATCAGGTGGACAGCAACAACGAATCGGGGTTGCTCGAGCCTTTGCTTTAGACCCTGATGTCATTTTAATGGATGAACCCTTTTCTGCCTTAGACCCTATCACACGCGCAACCCTTCAAGAAGAACTTGTCGAATTGCAAACAAAACTGAAAAAAACAATTGTATTTGTTACCCATGATATGGGTGAAGCAATCAAAATTGCCGATCGTATCTGCATTATGAATGATGGGAAAATCATTCAATATGATACCCCAGAAGAAGTGCTTAAACATCCAATTAATGATTTTGTCGCCTCATTTGTAGGTAAAAATCGAATTTGGTCGTCCCCCGAATACATTAAAGTAAACGATATTATGATTGAAGACCCGATTACCACCCAACGACATGCTACCTTGTTTCAAGCATTGGAGAAAATGCGTGAAGCACGGGTCGATAGTTTGCTAGTGATTGAACCGCGTTCTAGAAAGTTTTTAGGAATTATAAAAGCAAAACAAATCCGTCTTGAAGCCGATCGCTCGCAAAAGGTGGAATTGCTTATGAAAACAGATTGCATTTCTACGACCCCCAATGTATCAATTGTAGAGGCTTTAAAATTAATTAATGAACATCAGCAATCTCCTTTGCCAGTTCTTCAAGATGGTAAAGTCGTTGGTTTAATCACGAAAGGTAGTCTAGTAACTACTTTGAGTACGCCTTATCTAGCGGTGAAAGGAGATGATCTGGCATGAATTTCTGGCAATATGTTTCTCGAAATTATCCATTAATCTTCGATTTAATTGCTGATCACCTACGACTCACTGCCCTATCGGTGGGATTAGCTTTAGTCATAGGTATCCCATTAGGAATCTTTATTAGTTATATTCAACGAGCTAAAAAACCTGTGCTTGGTGTTGCTAATGTGATTCAAGCCATTCCTAGTATGGCGCTGCTTGGATTCGCAATCCCAATTTTGGGGATTGGCACCGTTCCTGCTGTAACCATTGTCATTCTCTATTCTTTGCTACCTATTATTAAGAATACCGTCACTGGAATTACGAATATCAATCCAGAGATGCTAGAAGCTGCCCATGGAATTGGCTTAACGAAATTTCAGGTATTACGAAAAATACAGATTCCATTGGCACTTCCCGTCATCATGGCTGGCGTTCGTATTGCAGCCGTAACTTCGGTAGGGCTTATGACAATTGCCGCCTATATTGGAGCCGATGGTCTTGGATATTTGGTATTTTCAGGAATTCGTACTCTCAATAACAATCAAATATTGGCAGGAGCTATTCCCGCTTGTTTGCTTGCCTTATTTGTTGATTTCTTAGGAAACCAATTTGAACAAGTCGTCACACCGATTAGCCTCCAAGGAGATGCTTTGCGTCACCGTGAAAAGCTGATTCATCGTCGTAATCGTCGTTATATCTATTTAGCAACTGCCACTTTGGTGATTATCTTCATCTTTGTGGGAGCAGCCTATTTCTAACAATCAATAAAGGAGTGATACATATGAAATTATTACAAAAAATGATATCAATGGGAGCAGCGGTGGCGATGCTTGTTGGCGCATCTGCTTGCTCTCCACAAGAAAAATTAGTCATTGGTGGAAAAGAATACACCGAACAACGAATTTTGGTTCACCTTATCTCAGAGTTGATTGAAGATCGAACCGACATTCAAGTGGAGCGAAAGGATGGTCTTGGTGGAACACTTGTTGTCTATAATGCTTTGAAAGCTGGTAGCATTGATCTCTATATTGAATACAGTGGAACAGTCTATGTAACCATCTTTGGAAACGAAACAAGCTCGGATATGGAATATGTTTATAATCAAGCAAAAACGCTTGTCAAAGACGAGAATAATTTTGATGTTTTGAGCCAGTTTGGTTTTAATAATACTTATGTGATGGCAGTTACTCAAGAATTTGCGCAACTCCACAATTTAGAAACGATCTCCGATCTTATCCCCATTGCCGATGAACTACATGGAGGATTTACTTACGAGTTTATCAATCGACAAGATGGTTTAATTGGCATGGAAGAAACTTATGGCTTTGAAGTTGGCGAAGTTAGTGCTTTTGAAGGGACGTTACGTTACCAAGCCTTGGAAAATGGAAACATTAATATCACAACGGCTTTTGGTACGGATTCCTTAATTCAAAAATTAAATCTTGTTGCACTAGAAGATGACTTAAGTTTCTTTCCACCTTATTATGCGTTTCCAATGCTTCGTGGTGGAATATTAGAAAAATACCCCATTTTAGCGGATCTCAGCGATGAATTAGCGGCGGTATTGAATAATGATGCGGCAATGATTGCCTTGAATTACCAAGTGGACGAGCTTCAACTAGAACCACGTGAAGTCGCCCGAGCTTTCTTGATCGAGCAAGGATTGATAGACGCTGACTAAACATCCTCATTCCATAGATTCCCAGGTTAGGGAATCTATTTTTTTATTTATATTTACACTCCCTACGTGCTCCCTTATAATAGAGTTACATGCAAAAAAGGAGTGATTTAAGTGCCCGACATTGCTATTGTGCAGAGCTTCTTAAACAACGCTTTACTCCTTTTCACCCTAGTATTAATCCAAGGATCGATGACCGTACGTATTGATCATGCACGAATTCGAAACCAAATCTTTATTGGATTCGTCATAGGGTTCATTGGATTATTTATTATGCTTTCGCCTTGGACAGTAACGGAAGGAATATTTTATGATACACGTACAGTTTTAATTAGCGTAACGGGTGCCTTTTTTGGATGGATTCCAACCATTCTTGTAACACTCATTACTGCAGTTTACCGAATATTCCATGGTGGAGATGGAATATACGCTGGTTTATTATCCATTCTGTTTTCTGCAGGATTTGGTCTAATTTTGCACGAAATTCTACGAAAAAAACGTTATCAAATACATTCCAACCTCCAATTTATCCTCACCTACCTCGTGTTTGGATTTATTGTCAATGTTGCGATGTTACTGAGTCAATATGCCATTATAAATACAGATGCTCACCTCATTATTCAACAAGTGTGGATGCCGGTTCTCATCATTAATCCGTTAGCTACTGCAATTCTTGCCTATGCAATGAAAAATCATTTGATGCAACTCACAGCAATCGAAGACATACGCCGATCCCAAACGCTTTTGTCGGCAGGAATTGAAGGACCGAAAACATTATGGATTCTTGCTGTTGACAATCAGATGCGCTACTTATTCTTTAATAGTGCCCATCGGGAATCGATGCAAAGGATGTATGGGAAAACCATTCAAGTAGGCGACTCCTTTATTCAACAACTTGACGCAGCAGAGGGTCAAAAAGCTGCGGAAGAGAGTTTGATTCGAGCTCTGAAAGGAGAGCATTTCTACACGGTTGATCGTTATGGAATGGAACAACATCGGGTTCTTCAAACATTCTTTAGTCCTATTCGTGACCACCAAAACACCATCATAGGTGCGATTACCTTTACGCTCGACATTACTCGAGAAACCGAACAAGCTCAACAATTAGAAGCAAGCGAACATGAATTAAACAACCTTATCAAAGCTATGAGTCTTGGCTTAGCTTCCTTCCGTGTACTTGAAAATGCAGAGGGCTCAATAGCAGATTTTCAAATAAGTCGATCTAACCCTCAATTTGCCTCTTTGTTCCAACTATCTCAGTTCACTGAGGGAGAAACACTTCTCCACTTGTTTCCCGATTTAAAGCCAGAGTGGTTTAAAATATTGCAGCAAGTTGCACAAACGGGTCAAGCTGCTGAACTCGATGTCTATGTTGAAGCCATGAATAAGCACTTATTTTTCAGCGCATATACTCCTGTTAAAGGAGAGTTAGCATTAATTGTTAGCGATGTAACGGAGCAAAAGGCTTATGAAGATCGGATTTTATATCTAAGCTATCACGACTACCTCACAGGACTTTATAATCGCCGTTATTATATGGAGCAAATGGATCTATTAAATACGAAAGAATCGCTTCCATTAACCCTTGTTCTCTTTGATATCAACGGCTTGAAGCTTGTTAATGATGCGTTTGGTCATTTTGAAGGCGACCGTGTCATTAATCAATTTGCCCAATTGCTGCAACGTGAATTTCGGGATACCGATGTGGTCGCTCGGATTGGCGGAGATGAATTTGTCATTCTTATGCCGAATTCCAATCGGTCCATTGTTGAACCTTTTCTTCATCGATTGAATCAGCAGGCTTCTCGTATCAGTTCGCATGGAATCCAGGTATCCGCCTCATATGGCATTGCTACTCGTCATCATCTAAGTGTAACGATGTCTGAGTTGCATAATGAAGCCGAAAAAGAAATGTATTACAAAAAACTTTACGAACTATCCAGCCAGCGCTCCGAAGCGATTAAGACCATACTAACTACCTTACATCTTAAGAGTCGACGCGAAGAATTGCATTCCTTCCGTGTTAGTGAATTGTGTCAAGAGATGGGTCGAGCCTATAATCTTTCTATCGATGAAGTAAAACAATTATCCGTCATTGGCAATCTTCATGATATTGGCAAAATTGCGGTCGATACGACCATCCTTGATAAGCCTGGTCGATTGAATGATTGGGAATGGGAAGAAATGAAGAAACATCCTGAAACGGGATATCGAATTCTATCAGCCTCTGCAGAATATGCACCTATCGCCCAAGATATTCTTTGCCATCATGAACGATGGGATGGAACAGGCTATCCTCAGGGATTGAAAGGCAATGATATTCCTTGGAGAGCTCGAGTGATCGCTTTGGCGGATGCCTATGATGCCATGACAGGCGAACGTCCCTATCGAAAAAGTCTTACCGAAAAGGAAGCTGTTGCCGAAATCATGCGATGTGCGGGCTCACAGTTTGATCCTGAACTTGCCAAAACTTTTGTTACTAAAGTATTGGGACGAGACTGGGATCCATTGATCGATAAAAAAGAAGAGAATTAACTCTTCTTTTTTTACTCCTAGGAATTCAATGAGGGTTCTTCGTTTTCTTCGAGAAGAAACTGAATGGAATCTTTTGTAGCCTCAATATAATAGGGGGAAGAAAATAAGTGATGTTCATTGGTTGGGTATGTTACAATCTTTGCATTTGTGCTTGGATTCTGCTCCAGAAGCAATCGAATGGCTTCGGGTTTGACATTAGGGTCAAAGTGCCCATAATAAATCCGCATAGGAACATCAATTTTAGTGCTAAACTTGTTACAATAGGCCAATAAACGCATCATATTGTAGACGCTTTCGGAAGAAAGATTTGTAAATTCTGGTGGCAAGATTCGCTTAACTCGATTAAACAATGAGCGATAAAGTTGCAAAGGTTTTGCCGTTTTTTTAATCTCTTCAGTTCGTTCATAGGTAATATTATCTTCACCAAAGGTTAAATCATCCGACTGAAAGTCATAATCTTGATATTTTTTATAGGCAATTTTTTTTACTAGACGAGCACCGGCTTCATCAATATTGGATAGTTCCTCTTCAAACAAGGTAACAATAGGAAATAAGAGAATGTTACTGGGGTTCATGAATGGACCTACTCGTACTCGGAAAAGCTGCCCAAGATTACGTCCAGGAGCTTGGGCAAAATCCTTTAAAAAGCGCAAGGTACGAACAGAGTTTACGGGGTCACTTTTTCCTTTTGATAATACAGTACTACGTACCATTCGGACTAGAGATGTTGTCGATTCATCAAAGGTTGCGTATTC
>Ga0172377_10006972_pt1 | contig 11642 bp, 12 predicted proteins | sample Pumphouse3metaG_FD_119749 | JGI IMG/M metagenome (GOLD analysis project Ga0172377, IMG submission 119749) | Leachate microbial communities from a municipal landfill in Southern Ontario, Canada - Pumphouse #3 metaG | ecosystem: Engineered > Solid waste > Landfill > Unclassified | place: Canada... | reverse complement strand
GATCCAAAAGGGCTTTACAAAAAAGCAAGACTCGGCGAGATAAAAAACTTCACGGGCATCGACAGCCCCTACGAAAAGCCTTGTACACCCGAAATCCATCTTATAAACGACAAAGCAAACATTAACGACAATGTAGATAAGATTTTGGACTATTTAACGAAAAACGGATATATATATGCTTGAACAGATAGATATAGAAAAGATTAAAAGCATCGCCCTTGAGGCGGGTGAAGCAATTATGAAAATATACGCCAAAGATTTCAATATAGAGTACAAAGATGACAAATCTCCTCTTACCGAAGCGGACATCCTTGCAAACGAGATCATCTGTTCTGCTCTGCAAAAACTTTACCCTTTGATCCCTTTAATGAGCGAAGAAAATAAAGAGACTCCATACGAGGTACGAAAGAACTGGGAATACTACTGGTGTATCGACCCGATAGACGGCACCAAAGAGTTCATCAAAAAAAACGACGAATTTACCGTAAATATTGCGCTTATTCATAAAGACACACCCGTACTTGGCGTAGTATATGCTCCTGCGCTCGGTGAGCTTTATCATGCCAAACAGGGTGAGGGAGCTTATTTGTCGGTGGTTGATAGTCAATGGTCGATTGTCGATAGTAAAAGACTGCCGTGTTACAAAAAAGATGAAAACGTACTCAACGTGGTCGCGTCTAAATCACATTTGTCGCAAGAAACCGAAGAGTTCATAAAAAATCTATCGACTAGCGACAAAAAACTATCGACTATCTCCAAAGGAAGCAGCTTGAAACTCTGTATGGTTGCAACCGGCGAAGCCGATATCTATCCCCGCCTTGCCCCCACTATGGAGTGGGATACCGCAGCGGCACATGCCATAGTGCTCGAAAGCGGCAAAAATGTGTATATATACGACCCAAACATTACCGACTATCAATTAGCAGCTAGTGACAATCGACCGCTAGCTATGCAATATAATAAAGAAAACTTATTAAATCCTTGGTTTGTGGTGGCTAAATGGTGAACTATATAAAAACATTTTACAGGTTTTTACGAGATATTTATAAAAGCAAAAGGCTTCTTATAGACCTTGCAAAGAATGATTTTAAATCAAGATATATGGGAAGTTATCTTGGTATTTTATGGGCATTTGTACAACCCTTGACTACTATTGCTATATTTTGGTTTGTGTTTCAAGTAGGTTTTAAAAGTAAACCCGTTGATGATTTCCCTTTTATTCTTTGGCTAATGGCGGGGATGATACCTTGGTTTTTCTTTTCTGAGAGTTTACAAAGTAGTACACAGTCTATTTTGACAAATAGCTTTTTAGTAAAAAAAGTAGTTTTTAGAGTTTCTTTATTACCTATAATACAAATAGTTTCTGCATTAGCTATTCACTTGTTTTTTATTTTATTTTTATTTGGCATGTTTCTTTTTTATGGAAATACTCCTACTGTATATTGGTTGCAAATACCATATTATATTTTTTGTATGGTAGTTTTAGTCCTTGGAGTGTCATGGATGACAAGTTCTACAGTCGTTTTCTTTAGAGATATTGGAAACATTGTAGGAATGTTTATACAGTTTGGTTTTTGGCTAACACCAATATTTTGGTCGATTAATATTCTTCCAGAACAATTTAAAAGTATCATAGAGTACAACCCAGTCTACTATATTATAGAAGGTTATAGAGATAGTCTTATAAATAATATATGGTTTTGGGAAAAAACCGGATTAACCATTCAATACTGGATCATAGCACTTGCGCTTTTCTTTTTTGGTGCAGTTGTATTTAGAAAATTAAGACCTCATTTTGCGGATGTATTGTAATGAATAATATTGCTATAAAGATACAAAACCTTACAAAAGTTTACAAACTTTATGATAGTACAAGAGATAGACTAAAGGAAGTTCTTAATCCTTTTAAAAAGAAGTATCATAAAGAGTTTTATGCTTTAAAAAATGTAAGTTTTGAGATTTACAAGGGTGAAACAGTTGGAATTGTTGGGAAAAATGGTGCAGGAAAATCTACTATTTTAAAAATTATTACAGGTGTTCTCACTCCTACAAGTGGACATGTTCATATCAATGGAAAAATCGCTTCTCTTCTTGAGCTTGGAGCCGGCTTTAATCCTGAATACACAGGAATAGAAAATATATATCTTCAAGGCTTGCTGATAGGTTATACGCGTGAAGAAACGGATAAAAAACTAGACAAGATACTACAGTTTGCAGATATAGGTGATTTTGTCTACCAGCCGGTAAAATCATATAGTAGTGGTATGTTTGCAAGGCTTGCATTTGCAATAGCTATCAATGTAGAGCCTGATATTTTAATAGTTGATGAGGCCTTAAGCGTAGGAGATGCTGTATTTCAAGCTAAATGTATGTTGGCGATGGAGAGAATAAAACAAAAAGGTGCAACTATTCTTTTTGTAAGTCATGATATCAATAGTGTAAGAAGCTTATGTGAACGAGGTATATTTCTAAAAAACGGTGTCTTACATGCCATAGGAAAAGCAGGAGATGTTGCTGAGTTATACATGAAAGAATCAAGAGATACTATGAATCAAAACTTAGCACATGAATATGCTGAAGCAGAAACGGATAATTCTGCTATCAAGTGTAACGACAACAATATTTTTAAAAACCCTGAATCTTTTTCAAAAAAAGTATCACACGAGAGGTATGGTTCAGGTGAAGCAAAAGTAACTTATGTAGAAGTCTTGGATATTGATGGTTATGAAGTTATAGAAGCAAAATTTAATCAAGAAGTAACCGTAAAAATCTATTTTGAAGCCTATAAAGATACAAATCTTGCAGTAGGATTTGGACTTTTTGATGATAAAAGAATTCAAATATCTGGTGGAAACTTCGCAAGTGTTGGACAAAAACAAATAAGTGTTACAAATGGAGAAAAGTATTGCGTATCATATAAGTTAAAACTCCCTTTACAAATGAACAACTATACCATCCAAACTTCAATAGCTAATGAATTGATAAAAGAGACAAATATAGCTTACTACGATGTGATTCCAAATGCCTATACTTTTACTATGGCAAGAAGAGAAAATGCTACACTTTGGGCTAAAGTTTGTTTGTTTCCATCTTTAGAGATAGAGAAATTTTAGTATGATAAACGTGACTAAAACATACTTACCAAATATTAACAAATATAAAAGCTATATTGATGAGATTTATGCAAGTGGGCAGATAACAAATAATGGTCAAATGGTACAAAAACTTGAAAGAAGACTTGCAGAGTATTTAGGGGTAAAAAATATTATATTAGTAGCCAATGGTACAGTTGCTCTTGAGATAGCTTATAGAACACTAGAGCTTAAAGGTTTTGCTATTACAACACCATTTAGTTTTGTAGCAACTACTAGTTCATTGGTTACAAATGGACTTTTACCTATTTTTGCCGATATCGACCCTCAAACTCTAAATATTGATCCAAAAAAGATAGAAGAGCAAATCACGCCAAATACATCTGCAATAGTAGCTACACATGTGTTTGGTAATCCTTGTGATGTAGAAGCTATAGAAGAGATAGCAAAAAAACATGATCTAAAAGTAGTTTATGATGGAGCACATACTTTTGGAGTAAATTATAAAAATAAAAATATAGCAAATTATGGAGATATTACAACTCTTAGTTTTCATGCTACAAAGCTTTTTCACACTATTGAAGGTGGAGCACTTATTATTAACGATGATGCGTTAGTTCAAAAAGCAAGATATCTTATAAACTTTGGTATTAAAAATCAAGAAGAGATCCCTCACTTAGGTACAAATGCCAAGATGAATGAGTTTGAAGCAGCGATGGGACTTTGTGTACTTGATGATATAGAAGAGATAAAAGAAAAACGAAAAGATATTTTAGAAAACTATAGAAAAGAACTTAGAGATTTAGTTCAGTTTCAAAAGCAAAATGAGAATGCAACAGAAAACTATAGTTACTTCCCTGTAGTTGTTGAAAATGAAGAACAACTTTTAAATGTACAAAAAGCTTTAAATGAAAAACAAATTTTTCCAAGAAGATATTTTTATCCATCGCTTGATACTTTAACTTACATTGAGCCAAAACAAGAGTGCAAAATATCAAGAGATATAAGTAAAAGAATACTTTGTTTGCCTATTTATGCTGAACTTGAAAAAGATGTGCAAGATGTTATCATTTCTACTGTTAGAGGTGCAATCAGATAATGAAAAAAGAACTTTTAATTACAGATCAAAACTTCACTACTTTTGTAAAAGAGATAAAAAGTAAAATACTTTCATCTCAGTATGAAGCATTAAAAGCTGTAAACAAAGAACTTATCAATCTTTATTGGGATATTGGTAAAAATATTGTGCAAAAACAAGATCAGTTTGGGTGGGGAAAATCTGTTGTTAAAAATCTCTCTCAAGAGCTTCAAAAAGAGTTTGTTGGAATGAAGGGTTTTAGTGAAAGAAACCTTTGGAATATGCGAAACTTTTATGTAGAATATCAAGATAATTCAAAACTGCAGACATTGTCTGCACAAATTGGATGGTCACACAATGTAGCTATTTTTCAGAAAGCAAAAGATAATCTTGAGCGAGAATTTTATATCAAAATGGTCATTAAATTTGGTTGGACTTATAGAGTATTAGACAATCATATAGATAACAAATCTTATGAAAAGTTTCTGCTCAATCAAACAAATTTTGATAAAACCGTAGAACTAAAGTATAAGGATCAAGCAAAACTAGCTGTAAAAGATGTATATAATTATGACTTTTTAGAACTAGGTGAAGAACACAGTGAACATCAATTAGAAATAGGACTCATCAACAAAATAAGAGAGTTTCTAAATGAGATGGGAACCGACTTTGCATTTTTGGGAAATCAATACAAACTAGAAGTAGATGATGAAGAGTACTTTATAGATATACTCTTGTATCACAGAAGACTTAAGTCTCTTATAGCGATAGAGTTAAAAATAGGAAAGTTTAAACCTGAATATGCTGGAAAAATGAACTTTTATCTTTCAGTGCTTAATGACACAATAAAACTGCCAGATGAAAACCCTTCAATTGGTATCATTATTTGTAAAGAGAAAAAACGAACCACAGTAGAGTATGCACTCAAAGAAAGCAATCAACCCATAGGTATAGCTACTTATAAACTCACAGAATCATTACCAAATGACCTAAAAGGATTGTTACCAACTCCTAGTGAGATAAGTAAGAAATTAGAAAGTTTACTTGAAGATACAAAAGATTAAATCTTATGGAAAAATTAAAATGACAAAACCAAAATAAGAGTGCAAAATATCAAGAGATATAAGCAAGATAATACTTTGTTTACCTATTTATGCTGAATTTGAAATAGAGATTCAAAATACTATTATCAACACTATGAAGGATAATTTATAATGACTTTGGCAATAATGCAACCATACCTTTTCCCATACATAGGTTATTGGCAACTTATAAATGCTGTTGATACTTTTGTGATTTATGACAATATTCAGTTTTCAAAGAAAGGTTGGTTCCATAGAAATAATATTGTATTAAATGGTAAAAAAATGCTTTTTTCTATCCCTTTAAAAAAAGATTCGGATAGTTTGGATGTAGTAGAAAGATACATATCTGATAGTGCGGAAAAAGAGATAAATAAAATAATCAGACAAATAGAAAATGGATATAAAAAAGCACCATACTTTGCAGACGTTTTTCCAGTGATAAAAGAAATTTTCCAAAATGATGAAAGAAATCTTTTTAAATATATTTATAATTCCGTAATAAAAATTTGTAATTATCTTGAGATAAATACAAATATTGTTATATCTTCTACAGTAAATATTGATCATACTCTGAAATCGCAAGATAAAGTAATAGCATTAAATAAAGCATTAAATGCAACAAAATATATAAATCCGATTGGTGGAACAGAACTTTATGATTGTGAAGAGTTTAAAAAAGAGAATATAGAACTTTGTTTTTTAAAATCAGATGTTCCAGAATATAAACAATTTAGTAGTGATTTTATACCATATCTCTCTATTGTTGATATTATGATGTTTAATAGTAAGAAAGATGTAAAACAGATGTTAAAGAGGTATGAATTGGTATGAAAGAAATAGGTGGATATTTTGAACTTGAACTTACAAAAGGTATTGAATATCATAGTGAACTTTTAAAATTAAATAGTGGAAGAAATGCTTTTAAATATATTTTAAAGACTAGAAATCCTAAAAAAGTTTTTATTCCAAATTTTATTTGTGATAGTGTTATTGAACCGTTGGATGAGTTGAAAATTAGCTATGAGTTTTTTAATATTGATGAAAATTTTGAAATTATTCAAAATGTGATATTAAAAGAGAATGAAATAATTTTTTATGTAAATTACTTTGCATTAAAATCAAAGTATATTGAAAAATTGACACATAAATATAACAATAATTTAATAATTGATAATACACAAGCTTTTTTTGAGAAGCCTATAAAAGATATTGATACTATTTATAGTCCTAGAAAGTTTTTTGGAGTTAGTGATGGTGGCTATCTAAGTACTAATAAGTTTTTAGATGAAGATTTAGAACAAGATGAATCTTGTAGTCATTCAATTCAACTTTTAGGAAGGATTGATAAAAATGCAAGTTCATTTTATAACGACTATCAAAAAGCAGAACAAAGACTTATAAATCAACCTATAAAACAAATGTCAAAATTAACAGAAAATATATTGTCGTCTATAGCTTATGAAAGTGTAATCAAAAAAAGAAAAGATAATTTTGTGTTTTTACATAATGAATTAAAAGATACGAATCTTTTAAATTTAGATGGAAAATTAGACTTTGTTCCATTTGTATATCCACTTATGATAGAAGATGAAAGTTTAAGACAAAAATTAATAGATAATAAAATTTATATTGCAAAATATTGGAATGAAGTTTTAGATAGAAAAAATGTCTCATATATAGAGAAAGATTTTGTAAATAGGATTCTTCCTTTACCAATAGATCAAAGGTATGATTTATATGATATGAAAAGAATAGTTGAAATCATAAAGGACAGTTTATAAATGTATAAAAAACAAGAAGAAATTAATAGAGTAGAAAAATTTAAAAGAAATAGTTCTTTAGAAGAATTTTTAGGTGAAATAAATAATGACTTATGGAATACAGAAGAAAAACTTTTGAGCTTGAAAGAACCAGAATATCCACTCATTTTTGTTATGGGTCCACATAGAAGTGGAAGCACTTTAATAATGCAGTGGTTGGCAAGCTTAGGGGTTGCATATCCTACAAACTTAATGTCAAGATTTTATAGATCACCTATTATTGCTAGTAAAATACAATTACTTCTTACTGATAAGAAGTATAATTATAGAAATGAACTGCGAGATTTTAATAGTATAATTGATTTTAAAAGTGAAAATGGTAAAACAAAAGGTGCATTGGCACCAAATGAGTTTTGGTATTTTTGGAGAAGATTTTTACCTTTTAAAGAGTTGGATTATCTTCCAACTCAAGAGCTTTTTGAAAAAGTAGATATAGATACTCTAAAATCAGAGTTTGCAGGTATTGTAGATGTATTTCAAAAACCATTTGCACTTAAAGGGATGATATTAAACTATAATATTGATTTTTTAGACAAAGTATTTGATAAAGCTATTTTTATTTACACAAAAAGAGATCCATTGACTAATATTGAGTCAGCTTTAAAAGCTAGAGAAAGGCAATTAGGAAGTATAGAAGAGTGGTATTCTTTTAAAATTCCTGAATATGAAGAATTAAAAAAATTAAATCCTTATGAGCAAGTTGCAAGTCAGATTTACTACATAAACAAAGCTGTTGAATCAGGACTTGAGAATGTTGCAGAACATAAAAAGATGATAGTAAATTATGAAGAGTTTTGTGAAAACCCAAAAAAATTTTATGATGAATTGAAAGAAAAATTAGAAAAACAAGGATATAAATTGGATAAAGAATATAATGGGGAAAAGAGTTTTGATGTAACACGAAAAAGTGTTACTGATGAAAATATAACAAAAGCTTATAAAAAATTTAATTAGGAGATAAGATTATGAGTTCAATGGTTATAGGTACTATATGAATACTTGGTATAAATTGATAAAAAAATATTCTTGGTTTAGACATATTTATAATTTAAAAGAAATTATAAAGAATAGTTTTATAGATGATTACAATGCAGAAAATAAAGTTTTTGTCATTGGTTTAAATAAAACTGGAACTACAACCATGGAAAAAGTTTTAAAAGATTTGGGATATAAACTCGGTAATCAAGCTGATGCAGAACTTTTAACTGATTATATTTTAAAAAAAAGGTATATATTTTTATATAAATATATTAAAACTGCAAATGCTTTTCAAGATCTTCCATTTAGTTTAAGAAATATATATAAATTAATTTATAAAAAATACCCACATGCTAAATATATTTTGACTGTTAGAAATGACGAAATGCAGTGGCTGAATAGTTTGGAAAATTTTACTAAAAAAAGATTTGAATCTGAATGTAAAGAAAAAATAGACTTAGATAATATTTTGCTAGAAGATATGAAAAAGTTAAATTATCGTTATAAGAATATGTCATATAATAACTTTAGAAGAATTTGGCATGGAGATAAAAATATTATCTTTAGTGATACAAAATTATTTGATGAAGAATATTGTAAATATTATTACAATAAGCATATAGAAGAAGTAAAAAATTTTTTTCAAGGTAAAAATAACTTGCTTATTATTAATGTTGAAAAAAAAGATTCATATAAAGAATTGTGTGAGTTCTTGGATAAAAAAACATTGTATGATGAATTTCCTCATTTAAATAGGACTAAAATATGACTCATAAGAATTCAATAAAAGTATCTGTATTATGCTTAACATATAATCATGAAATATTCATTAAAGATGCTTTAGAAGGGATTTTAAATCAACAAACAAATTTTTATTTTGAGTTGCTCATAAGAGATGATTGTTCAACTGATAGAACAGCAAACATAATTAAAGAGTATGAATTAAAATACCCAAATATAATTAAGCCAATATATTTGAAAGAAAATGAATATTCAAAAGGGTTAGCTCCACTTCATCAAATCCTAAAAGAAACTTTATTAGGAGAATATATTGCAATATGTGAAGGAGATGATTATTGGTGTGATCCTTTGAAACTTCAAAAACAAGTTGATTTTTTAGAAGTAAATCCAGAATTTATTGGATGTTCTCACAATACAAAGGTTTTGAGAGAAAATTCTAAAAATAATCAAGAAGAGTTTATTGTGAATAATCCTCAAAAAGATATTTTTACTATAGATGATTTTACAAAAGGAGAAGCATATTTCCACACTACTTCATATTTATATAGATATAAAGAAAATAGAGATGCAATTTGTAGAATTTTTTATAGATTTAGAGGAGATTGGTTTTTATCTATGGTTTTTGCTTCTTTTGGTCCTATAAAATATATTGATGAAGTGATGTCTGTGTATCGTATTCATGATAAGGGGGTATGGTCTGAGTTGAGTGCACAAGAACAAGTGATGAAAAATTTAGAAGGAGGATTACATATAAATAAAGCTTTTGATTATGCTTATGAAGAAAACCTTATGCAACTTTTTGCAAGAGTATTTATCACAAATGATTTTGATAAAAGTATTGCAAATTTGATGAAATTATTTGAAACACAAGATAAAAATGATTTAATAAAAATTATTTCTTATATAGAAAAATATATTTCTAAAGAGAGAAAAAGTATAGAAGAAGAGAGAAAAAGTATAGAAGAAGAGAGAAAAAGTATAGAAGAAGAGAGAAAAAGTATAGAAGAATATAAACAAAATATAAAAAATATACAATCAACAAAGCTTTATAAAATATATAATAAATTAAGATGGAAAAAATGAGATTAATTAGATTCATATATAGGATATTTAAAAATATTTATAAATTATTAGTACCAAAATTTATAAGAAAATATACTGATAGTAAAATTTTATTGTTTTTAAATCTTTTAAGAGAAATAAAATTCAAATCTACTGGTCAAAAGTATAGATTAGTTAAAAATATAAAAGATTTAGATATTAAGTATAAGTTATTTGAGAGTATTAAAAATAGAACTTCTGTATTAAATACTCAAACTTTATTAAATAAGGAAGGAAATTTTTCTTATATAAATTCAGTAGAAAATCCAGTACTTGATATAAATCTTTATTTGTTTAAAGATATAACTGTTCTAGGTGGAACAGACGCTTTAATAAATAAAACCAAAATATATCATCAAGAATTGTTGGCTATGGATGAGCATCATGATTTGAAACAACATGATATTTTCTTTTTTGATAAAAAAAATAAAAAGAATATTTTTTTGCACTCTACAAAAATAAGAAAACTTGATGATGAAAGAAATGTTTATATATCACTTTTAAAAGAGCATAGTTTAAATTATTATCATTGGATGACAGAGATTATGCCAAGAGCAATTTTCACATGCCAAACTCTTAAATATGATAATACCAAAATGGTAAAAGGGAAAAAGATAGTTTTTTTAATAGATGAACATATTCCCAAACAGTGTCTAGAAGCATTAACTTTCTGTATAGATTTACCATTTACAACAGAAGTTGTATACAAAAATGAACTACTTACTTGTAACAATTTAATTTATTGTTCACCTTTTTGGCAATCTTTGGATAATACAACAGGAAATATACCAAAACATGAAGAATTTTTTCTTGATATGTATGCTTTGAAACTTGTTCATGATGCTATTCAAAATAAATATAGTCAAATAGATAGTGAAAAAAAAGAACCTAAGAGAAAAATATATTTACAAAGAAAGCCTACTCAGATGCGTTCTATTATCAACTATCAGAAAGTTGAAAACTTTATGATTGAAGAAAGTTTTGAGATACTAGATACATCAAATTTATCTTTTATTGAACAAGTAAAACTTTTTTCGGAAGCCAAAATTGTCATAGGTGCATCAGGGGCTACGTTTACAAATCTTTTATATATGCAAAATAATACTGTAGCAATAAATTTTTATCCTAGCCATCCTGCAACAAATCATGGGATTTTCCAACCTCTTGCAGATGTATCAGGTGTAAAGCTAATCCATTATAAAACTATTCCAGTGGATGACAAAAGTCTACATAGCAACTTTATGGTTGATTTGAATATAATACAAAATATTTTAAAGGATTTAGATATATGAGTTATGAGTTAATAGATTTTAAAACATTAGGTGATGAAAGAGGCTCTCTTATAGCTATAGAAGAGGGATACAATGCTCCATTTCAGATAAAAAGAGTTTATTACATATTTGATACAAAAGAGGGAGTTGAGCGAGGTTTTCATGCTCATATAAATCTTAAGCAAATATGTATAGCTGTAAAAGGTAGCTGTACATTTGTACTTGATGATGGGAAAAAAAGAGAAGAGATAAAGTTGACTAATCCAAATAAAGGACTTTTTATAGAAGGTCTTATATGGAGAGAGATGAAAGATTTTAGCCCCGATTGTGTTTTAGTTGTATTAGCAAGTGAACATTATGATGAAAGTGATTATATAAGAGATTATGATAAATTTTTGGAAATAGTAAATAAATAAAAATATGCTAGATTCTTTTAAACTATATTCAATAAAAATATTGCCAAAACTCATTATTGT
>Ga0172377_10006971_pt1 | contig 11644 bp, 10 predicted proteins | sample Pumphouse3metaG_FD_119749 | JGI IMG/M metagenome (GOLD analysis project Ga0172377, IMG submission 119749) | Leachate microbial communities from a municipal landfill in Southern Ontario, Canada - Pumphouse #3 metaG | ecosystem: Engineered > Solid waste > Landfill > Unclassified | place: Canada... | reverse complement strand
CCCAAGCCATTGATGAAGCCACGATCAAACGGTTCCACTTGATTGGTTTAAAAGTAGCAGTTTATACTGTGAATGATAAGGAAGCTGCCGAGAAGCTGATCAAAATGGGTGTCGATTTTGTCACCACGGATATCTTGGAGTGATATGAAACAGATCTTGGTCGCAGGAGCGAATGCCATTGATTTGATTGGGGTATCAAAAGCCCCTTTGATCGAAAGCGATTCCAATATTGGACATGTATCCCTTGCCTTTGGTGGCGTAAGCCGCAATGTGGCGGAGAATCTGATATTGCTCGGTAATCGGATTACTTTCTTGACGCCCTTTGGGGATGACCATTTTTCAATAATGGCTCAATCCGATTTAACCAAAAAAGGGATTCCTCTTCTAAAGATAAGAAAACAAAAATGTTCACAAGATAGTTACTTGGCAATTCACGATCAAAATGGAATCTTGAAAACCGCAATCAATGATTTTTCACTTGCCGAAGCCGTCACCCCACATGATCTTCTCCCCTTTTTAGCCACGATCCAAGAGGTTGATGCATTGGTTTTGGATACCAACTTCTCCATAGATACTTTGAAATGGTTCATTGAGGCCTTTCAAGGAAAACTCATTTTCGTGGACGGTGTGAGCCAAACCAAAGTTCATCGACTAAAAGATTTCGTTTCCCAATTGACCTTGCTGAAGGTGAATCAAGCAGAATTAGAGTCTTTGGCAGGCAATCGACCTTTCCATCAATCCGAATATATTAAAGAATTATTACAGAAAGGGCTAAAAGAGATTGTTGTCTCTTCTGGCAAGCATCCCATTACTTATACCTTCGGTGGATCGATCCAGCAGCTTTCAGTGGAAACTCCACGAAAGGTCGTCTCCAGCAATGGAGCGGGAGATGCCCTGTTTTCGGGCATCATCCATCAATATTTGCGAGGGAAAAACATGCAAGAAGCTGTGAGTTTTGGCTTGAAGCTTGCCAGTTTGACGATGGAAGTCGCTTCCGCGATCCATCCGGAAGTGTCTCAATATGCCAGTAAATAAGAGAGGAGTGTCCGTGGATGAACCAAGCAATGATTGATCTAATTTGTGACCGCCGCAGCGTGAAGAGTTACTTATCCAAACCCGTAGCTGAAGAATTGATCCAACAAATCATCAAATGTGGGATCTATGCCCCTTCTGCGAGAAACAAGCAGAACTGGCATTTCACCGTGATTACAAATCCAGAAACGATTGAATTGATCAATACGCTCACACTCACTGGAATGGAAAAACTCGGGATTCAAAAAGAACCCGGATATCATCTGTTCTATCACGCTCCCGTGGTGATCGTGATGAGTTCGGCTATTGAAGGCTTCAGCGAACTGAATTGCGGCTGCGCGCTAGAAAACATGTCTCTAGCCGCCAAAGCTTTAGGACTCGATTCCTGCATCATCGGCCAAACGCGCTATATGTATCATCAAGCGGATGTCAATGATCTGAATCGGCTTTTAAAGATTCCGGAAGGGTATCAACACGATGCCTCGCTGATCATCGGGTATCGACAAGGAGAAAATCCCGAACCGAAAGCTCGACGTGACGATATCGTCGATTATATTCGTTAACCAAAAACAATACTTTTGAAACCAAAAGTATTTTTTCTATCAGATAAGGTTTTTTTGGAGGGCCAGCTATGTGGATGGATGAATACGAGAAATGGGCTTCTAACCCCAATCTCCCGATGGATCTCAAAGAAGATCTGGAAGGTAAAACGCTCGCAGAACTCGAAGAACGCTTTTTTTCGTCTTTGGAATTTGGAACCGGCGGTATGCGGGGAATCTTAGGTGCAGGACTCAATCGCTTGAACATCTATACCATCCGGAAAGCCAATGATGGACTTGCCCGGTATCTGGTCAAGCATTATTCCCCTGCCGATTTGAATAGAGGCGTGGTCATCGCCCATGACAACCGCCGCTATTCGCGGGAGTTCGCACTGGAATCTGCGAAAGTTTTAGGTGTCTATGGCATCAAGTCGTATCTTTTCCCTAGTCTTCGTCCCACGCCAGAGCTTTCCTATGCGACAAGAGCTTTGAAAGCCATTTCTGGAATCGTGATCACTGCCAGCCACAATCCGCCGAATTATAATGGGTATAAGATCTATGATGAGTATGGTTGCCAGTATACGCCCCAATATGCAACAGAAATCGTTGCCCTCGTCAACAAAACCACCGATGTCTTTCGTATCCCGACCAAAACGCTCGAAGAATTGAGGCTTCAAGGGCTCTTGGAAGTGCTCGATGAGACCATCGATACAGACTATCTCGCAATGGTGAAATCGATCCAACTCCATCCGGAGATCCAAAAACCCTTAAAAATTGTCTTTACACCCTTACACGGCACGAGTGCCGTGTTGGGTCAAAGGTTACTGAAAGAAACCGGATATGACGTGACACCCGTTGAAAGTCAACTCGTTCCCGATCCCTTCTTTTCCACGGTGACATCACCCAATCCCGAAAACCCGAAAGCCTTTGAACTCGCTCGGGCGTTGGGAGACAAAATCGGTGCTGAATTGTTGATTGCGACCGATCCCGATGCCGATCGTTTGGGCATCGTCGTGAAAGATTCGGGGGATTATCATTATCTCTCAGGGAATCAGACCGGAGCGATTTTGATCTATTATCTCCTCAGTGAGAAGAAACGCTTGGGACTCTTGCCGAAAAAAGGAGTGGTCTTCAATACGATCGTGACCTCCGAGCTCGGAGCGAAGATTGCTAGATCTTTCGGATTCGAAGTCGTGAGTACCTTGACCGGCTTCAAATTCATCGGCGAACAAGCGCGCCTCTTGGAGGGGACTGACAAAAAGTTTCTCTTTGGCTATGAAGAATCCTTTGGTTACGTCGTCAACGATGCCGTGAGAGACAAAGATGCGCTGCAGGCGATGCTCTTGGCTTCCGAAGCCGCGAACTTCTATCACCTGAGTGAAGGAAAGACCTTGGTCCAGAAACTGATGGATCTTTACCAGGAATTTGGGTTTCACAGCGAACGGTTGGAAAGTATCGAGCTTGTTGGTTTGGATGGGAAAAAGCGAATCAATCGGATCATGGCATATTTTCATGCTCATACGCCGACTGTCGTCGCCTCCATTCGCATCAAGTCAAAAGCCGATTATTTGAAAGGCGTCATCCAGACAGCTTCCGAAGAGTCTCCCACGGGGTACCCTTCATCGGATGTCGTAAAATATACCCTTGAAGACGATTCTTGGTTTGTGCTACGTCCCTCCGGGACCGAGCCCAAACTGAAAGTCTATGTGGCAGGAAGTGCGGAGTCGCTAGCGAAGGCCAATCAGAAAACCCAAGCGATTCTTCTGGAAGTCAAAGCCATGATCGACGCAATCGACTGACAAAAAAAAGAAGGGATTCACATGGAAATCGCCATTGGTATTGGACTCCTTGTCGCGCTCATTGCCCTCTATGTCCTCTCTCAGTATTTTAATCAAAAAACGGAGATTCCCGAAGGTTGTCAAGACCTAACGGATTTTTCGCATTGTCCCGGTTGTGCCAATAGGCACTGCGGAATCAAAAAAAGCATTGAAAAAGAGGATCGGCATGTTAAATAATGACTGGGACGAATTGCTTCAAGAAGAATTTCAAAAACCGTATTTCAAGACCCTGACCGAAAGAGTCAAAGCCGAATACCGACAATATTCGTGCTATCCACCGATCAATCAGGTCTTTAATGCGCTTAGGCTGACAAGTTTTGATGCCACCAAAGTCTTGATTTTGGGACAAGATCCCTATCATAATCCCCTCCAAGCGATGGGGCTCGCTTTTTCGGTTGCGCCGGGGATCCCGATTCCCGCATCGCTCCAAAACATCTTTACAGAGCTCGTATCCGATATCAACTGCGCGATGCCCACTATCGGGGACTTGACCGCTTGGGGACGTCAGGGAGTCTTGCTACTCAATGCGATCTTGTCGGTAAGAAAAAACCAACCGCTCTCCCATCAAGATCTTGGTTGGCAGACCTTTACCGACCACATCATTTGCCGCTTGAATGAAAAAACGACCCCGATGGTTTTTGTGCTCTGGGGAGCCTCTGCTCGGAAAAAGGTCAGTCTGATCACGAATCCGATCCATTTGGTGATTGAAAATGTGCATCCATCACCGCTTTCCGCCAACCGTGGTTTCTTTGGATCCAAGCCCTTTTCAACCATCAATCGTTTTTTGGAAGCGAATCAGTTATCCCCAATCGATTTCTCTTTGAAAGAAGGGAGATAGAAATGGTTCGCTCACAAGTACAAAAAATGATCTTTACCGGACTCATGGTCGCTATCGGCATTTTACTGAATCAATTCATCGTGATCACCTTGCCCACCCCCTCGGACCCCATCATCAAATTTGGCATCGGATATCTGCCGATCATGTTGACAAGCATTCTTTACGGACCCGTTTATGGACTGATGGCGGGCATCAGCCAGGATCTCCTCGGCTTCTTTTTGATTGGCTCCGGACTTGGACAAACCTTTCATTTGGGATTCACCTTGAACTCCGTGCTTTATGGCCTTATTCCCGGCCTTATTTTCCATCTCAAGTTTAAAAAGGACCAATGGGTTTACTTTGGTTTGAATGTCTTGTTGTCAATAGCACTGGTCTTCGGCTCGTTTTGGTATTTCTTTCATTTGGACCAAGTGATCGCGGACACATTGACACTGACCCAAAAAACGCTCCTTTCAGGACTTGGCATTGGCGGAGCGATGGCGCTCCTAGGGGCCAATTTTATGGTGTTCTTTTCTAAAAAAATCGGACCATCCGGTCCCAAACTCCTTTTTTCCATTGCTTTGTTATATATTCTGGTATCGCTCATTTTGACACCGATCTGGGTGACGCAAATAAATCCTGGGATTCCGTTTTGGACCCGGATCCCTCTGCGAATCGTGAAGATGCCGATTGAAACCAGCGTCTATGTGGTTCTTTGTTCCATTCTCTTGAAACTGCTCAATACCTTGATGGGAAAGGTGGAAGAATCCGCCTAATCCACAAAAAAAGCCGATCGTTGCGATTGGCTTTTTCTTTGGGTTAGAATTCGATGATCTTGACCTCTCCAGGCTCGAGATAGACGCTTAGGTCACCATGATCCGAAAATGCGGTGAAAGGCCCTCCGAACGAATACGTCGCATAGAGCAACTCTCCCTTGACATTTTGATTGTTGGCCTTTTGGCGCAATGGGGTTAAGGAGATTGAAGCGGCCGTTCCTTGGAAGGGGTGGCTATTGGCAAGGATCAACAGGCAACGATGCGTTTTTTTCTGCCAATACCCCAAAGCGATCACCAGAGAGCCTTCCTCTTGGATCGATAGAGGTTGATAGGCATCGATATTTGTCAAGGCATCGATCCATTTTAAACGGATCGCTTTGATGCCGTCCAAATGATCCGCAAGCTCCCAGCGGTCAGCTGCGAGGTAGTGAAACGCGTATTTGTCAAAAAGAGCGAGTTTCCCGTGTTGCGGATCGTCCTTTGGCAGGACAAAGCGGTCATTGGCACTGGTGTCGACGCCGGTATTCATCGGCTGGAGTTCATAGACTTCCTGACCGGAATTGATAAATGGCACGAGATTCGGCAAGAAGAAGTTCAAGACCGCAAGCATCCTTGCTAAGACCTTCCCGCCCTCGCGAGATGCAATCCGGGGCGAATCATGCGTCTCTGCGGCCGCAAACATCGGAATTGCGAGATGAGGCGCTTGCGCGATGAAGTGCTGGAGATGCCTTTCCCAAATCCGGGGCTCCATCCAGAAGCCGTTGCCGATGATCACATTATACCCGAGACGCTTGGCGAACTCGGTCCGGTCCGGACTCAACTCTTCGGCAATAAAGGCAAAGTCGGGATCGATCGATCTGGCTTTGTCAATGATTTTCTTCAACAGGGCTTCGGGCAAGGCATGGCCCATGTCGATCCGGGCGCCATCGATGCCAAAGCGCTGTTGATAAGAAGGGATGATTTCGGAGAGATGTTCCCAAAGGGGCTGGTTGGGGAGCTGACCGGGAAAGCGGTTGGCTTTGATCGTATCAAAAAGAATATACGGGGCAGCCGCTTGATTCGCAAGCCAGGGAATGGATGCGGCTGGGTGATCAAGGAAGAGTCGAAAAAAGGTAATATCGGTCCAAGGAGGCTGGGTATCGTTGATGTGGTCGGAAAATGCGGGAGCGACAGAAAGACCATATTCCTGTTCGATTGCATCGAGGAAATTGCTGGGGCGAGAAGCTTTCAGAGCTTTGAACCGCTTCGGATCTTGATCTCGCGGGTTTTCTCGGAAACGCTGGATGTGCTGTTTGACATCTTCTGAGGCATACACCAAGGGCAAATGCTCCAATTCGGGAGACACCGTCTCCCCCATTCCCGGCACCCGGGGCGGATGATAAGTCGCCAAGTTTTTGGAATCGATCCAGTAAAACCAATCGGGATGATCTTGAATCAAGTCGCTATGAATGGAGTTAGTCCTCGGGATAATGTCAATCACGACTCGGATGCCTAGCAGATGACAAGCCTCAACCAGAGCGGAAAACTCGGCTTCCACCGTCGAGTCGTTTCCGGTCAAATCATCCTTGAGATCGCCATCGAGCTCCACAAAAGACGCGATGGCGTAAGGGCTTCCCAAATCGCCTTTTTTATGGTCGCGGGAATAGCGGGAGATGGGGAGTAGATAGATTGTATCCACGCCCATTTTTTTAAGCAAGGGCAACAGCGCGATCGTTTTGATGAACGAACCTGTTTCTTTCAATCCATCAAAATTTTTTATATCAAGGGAATAGGATCGGTCGTGATCCCAGGTGGTGGAGGTGCGGATCATCAGCGAGTACAGAACGCTCCGACGGATCCAATTCCCCCCTTGACCTTGACTTTCTTTTTTCTTCTCACTTTGAGAGAGCGAGGCGGGAGAAGATTGATTGAGGGGGGTGCCATTTGCCAAGATATGATTGATTGCGGATTGATAAAACCGGTAGGGATTGACGAGCAATTCCCCACTCGGCAGCTTGCGACACTCCTTTCCGTCATAATCCCAGGCATTCCAAAGGTCGGGAACGACGTAGTTCAACCGGCCTTCGGGGATCTTGGATTCGAAGAGACGGGCAATTCTTTCTAATTGGGTCAACGCCATTAGTAACCACCTCGCTCCTATTATACCAAACTATTCGACTTTTCAGCTGATAATTCTTTGTTCATGAAAAGGGTTACACCCAATCTTTCGACTTTCAAAAAATGAATGAATAGTGTATAATACAGTACGGGTTGAGGTGACACAATGAAAAAACCGATGGTACTCATGGTCTTAGATGGAATGGCATTTGGCGAACCAGGGGAAGGCAACGCCTTTTACTTGGCGAAGAAGCCCTATCTTGACTATTTATTCAGCGAATATCCACATACGGAGATCCAAGCCTCTGGCGAAGCCGTCGGGCTGCCGGAAGGACAAATGGGCAACAGCGAAGTCGGTCATTTGAACTTGGGTGCCGGACGCGTCGTCTATCAATCATTCACGCGGGTGAATGTGGCGATCAAAGACGGCTCTTTCAAAGAAAATCCAGCGTATAAACAAGCCTTTGAACACACCTTGAAACATCAGTCCAAACTCCATGTTTTCGGACTGCTTTCCGATGGCGGCGTCCACTCGCACATCCGCCACATCAAAGCCTTGATTCGGGCGGCGAAAGAGCGTGGTGTGACACGCACCTTTTTCCATGCCTTTTTGGATGGACGAGATGTCCCACCCCAATCTGCCGGCACTTATATCAAAGACTTAGAAGCGGATTTTTCGGAAAACCAATACGGCAAGATCGCAACTGTTTCTGGACGATACTATGCGATGGATCGGGATAAGAACTGGGCCAGACTCCAACTCGCTTATGATTGTATGTCCTTTGGAAATGCCAAAGAATATCCTTCGGCTTTGGCCGGGCTCGAAGAAAGTTACCTCCAAGGCATCACCGATGAATTCGTGCTTCCCTATCTCGTCGATCGCGAAGGCTTGATTCAATCGAACGATGCGATCATTTTTGCGAACTTCCGTCCGGATCGGGCGATTGAAATTGGCACCGCCTATTCCAATCCGCTCGCCTTGCCGTTGTTATCGACGACAAACGGTCCAGAGAATATTTTATTCGTCTCGACGATGAAATATGCGGATTCAGTCAAAGGCCCCTTAGCGTTCGAACAAACCGATTTGAGCGATACCTTGGGCGATTATCTTGCGAGTCTCAATAAAACCCAACTTCGGATCGCGGAAACCGAAAAATATGCACACGTCACTTTCTTTTTCGATGGCGGCGTGGACAAAGAGATCTTGGGAGCGAAACGCGTCTTGATTCCGTCTCCGAAAGTCGCGACTTATGACTTGAAACCCGAGATGAGCGCGTTAGAAATCGCCGATCAGTTGATCGAGGAACTCGGCACGGGTCATCACGACGTGGTGGTCGTCAATTTCGCCAATGGCGATATGGTCGGTCACACCGGCATCATTCCGGCAGCGATCAAAGCGGTGGAGACCGTGGATAATTGCGTTGGGCGAGTGGTGGATAAGGTCCTCGAGATGGGCGGCGTTGCCTTCATCACGAGCGATCATGGCAATTGCGAAAAGATGTTATCCGAAACGGGGAAACCCTTTACCGCCCATACGACGAATCCCGTGTTCTTACTCGTGACAAAAAAAGGAATCGATTTGAAAGCAGGCGGCGCACTGTGTGACATTGTTCCGTCGATGCTCGAACTCATGAAGGTGGAACAACCCAAAGCGATGACGGGTCGCTCGCTGATACTTCCTCATGCTTGAGAAATCACTGAAAGCCATTCGCTTAAAAGATCTCCTATTTGTCATTCTTTACGGGGTATTCTTACCGACTCTCTTAGGAATTCTGGTCGGACTGATTGATTATTTTTTAAGAGATGCCTTAAACTTTACGTTGGGAAATATCCTTTTCTGGGGTGTTGCGATTTTTACGGGAAAATGGGTCCGTCGTCAATACGAGACGCCGCATCTTCTCTACGCGATTCTTGCAGGGATCGGGATCTTCTTTTCCGCCATGATCATCCACACGATTCCGGTGTTCTATGCGTTGAATGGTGTGGGCTTTCAAGAAATCTTTGATCTACGGGTGTATTTCAGTGTGATGATCCTGGTGATGAATCCGATCAGTTGGATTCAAAACTTTTCCTTGGATTTAGCGTTATGGCTGCTTATCTTGTTTGTAGGGACTTACCTCGGGGTCAAGCGGACCATCGAGTAACTTTATAGAAGATTTGAAAGAAAAAGGAGATAGAAACTATGCCAAACATCAGTAGTATTTATGCAAGAGAAGTATTGGACTCAAGAGGAAATCCCACGGTAGAAGTCGAAGTATATACCGAATCCGGAGCGTTTGGCCGGGCAATCGTACCGAGTGGCGCTTCGACCGGCGAAAGAGAAGCGATTGAACTAAGAGATGGCGATAAGAGCCGCTTTTTAGGGAAAGGCGTCTTGAAAGCCGTTAAGAACGTCAATGAAGTGATCGCTCCGGAATTGATTGGCTACGACGTGACGATGCAAGCGTATATCGACAAAATCATGATCGATTTGGACGGCACGCCAAACAAATCCAAATTGGGTGCCAACGCCATTTTGGGTGTGTCGATGGCTTGTGCCAGAGCCGCTGCGGAATGGGCGGGATTACCCCTTTATATCTATTTGGGCGGATTCAATGCCAAACAGCTACCCACCCCGATGATGAACATCTTAAACGGTGGATCCCATGCCGACAACAACATCGATTTCCAAGAATTCATGATCATGCCGATCGGGGCCACCACTTTCCGCGAAGCACTCCGGATGGGGGCGGAAGTCTTCCATAACCTGAAAAAAGTTCTCCATGCAAAAGGCTTCAACACGAGTGTCGGTGATGAAGGTGGTTTTGCGCCAAACATGGATAGTAACGAAGCAGGATTGGAAGTCATCGTCGAAGCAATCAAAAAAGCGGGATATGTGCCCGGAAAAGATGTGGCGCTTGCCATGGACGTCGCGGCGAGTGAATTCTATGATGCCGATAAGAAAAAATATGTTTTGGGCAGCGATAACTTGGAACTCACCGGTGCCCAACTCGTGGATTTGTATGAAAAACTCGTCGACAAATATCCAATCGTGTCGATTGAAGACGGCCATGACCAAAACGATTGGGAAGGCTGGAAATTAATGACCGAACGCCTTGGCAAGAAAATCCAAATCGTTGGTGATGATCTTTTTGTGACGAACACCGCTATTTTGGAAAAAGGCATTCAAGCAGGTGTGGCCAACTCCATCCTGATCAAAGTCAATCAAATCGGGACCTTGACCGAAACCTTCAACGCGATCGAAATGGCCAAACGCGCGGGTTATACCGCCGTCGTCAGTCATCGTTCCGGCGAAACGGAAGATTCCACGATCGCCGACATCTCGGTGGCGACCAATGCCGGACAGATCAAGACTGGATCGCTCTCCAGAACCGATCGGATTGCCAAATACAACCAATTGCTTCGCATTGAGGAAGAATTGGGCGAAGTAGCCGAGTACAAAGGGCTTAAATCGTTTTATAACCTGCGCTAGTTCCTTTGGTGTTTTTAGCAAGCTCAATCGGAGCCCTGAGGGCTCCGTTTGTTTATTTGGGGATGTCAATGGCATTGACTTGACACGAGTTCTCATATCATTATTGACAATGACCTTGTAATTCGCTTATGATATGAGTAATGAATCGACCGAATTCCACCATCATCCCTAATTCGGTACTAATGTGTTCCAAATTGAGGTGTCATGCGAATGGTACATCGCAAAAATGTTAAAATGAAGGATATCGCTGAGGCGATTGGTGTTAGCACCGTGACTGTCTCGAAAGCTTTGGCCAATAAGGAAGGCGTCAGCGAGGAGTTACGAAACGCCATCAAAGACAAAGCCGCTGAACTGGGGTATGTCTATAATCCCATCCCGAAATCCATGCTCAATGGCCTCGTCAACAACGTCGGGATCTTGGTCTCCAAGAAGTTTCTGGTGCGCGGATACGATGTCTATTTTCAGATCTATGAGACAATTGTTGAAAAATTGACCGAATACGGCTATTTCGGTTTGTTAGAAGTGTTGACCAAGCAAGAGGAGTTTGACTGTGAAATGCCAAGAGTGCTCCGCGAATCCAAGGTCGATGGCCTCATTTTGCTCGGTCAAATCTCTTATCCTTATATTCAAATGATTGAGACGAGTGACATTCCCTTTGTTCTTCTCGACTTTTATGGCAGTTACGAAGGCGTCACTTCGGTGGTTGCGGATAATTTCTATGGCAGTTACTTGTTGACGAGTTACCTGATCAAAAAGGGACATCGGAAAATCGGCTTTGTGGGGAATTACCGGGCGACCAGCAGCATCATGGACCGGTACATGGGGTATCTTAAGAGCTTAATTGAAAATGGCATCGAAGAGAAAGTCCAGGATTATCTCATCATGGACCGAGATAATCATAACGCCAATATCGAACTGACATTTCCGAGGGAGATGCCAACGTCGTTTGTCTGTAATAACGATGAAGTAGCGAACACGTTGATTGGAAAACTGATCCAAAGCGGTTATAAGGTTCCTGATGATGTCTCGGTCGTCGGGTTCGACAATTTCGACAAGAACTATAGTTCACAGAT
>Ga0172377_10006970_pt1 | contig 11644 bp, 8 predicted proteins | sample Pumphouse3metaG_FD_119749 | JGI IMG/M metagenome (GOLD analysis project Ga0172377, IMG submission 119749) | Leachate microbial communities from a municipal landfill in Southern Ontario, Canada - Pumphouse #3 metaG | ecosystem: Engineered > Solid waste > Landfill > Unclassified | place: Canada... | reverse complement strand
TTTTATCTTTGGTGAATTTTAATAATTCACTTGGCGGTGCGATGTCCAAGAAAATAAAATAGAATTCTTTTTTTAAATTGTGTGCATAATCTAGTCCTACACGTAATTTACGCGCAATTTGGTCATGTGTTTTATTTTTAGATTCATCGACCAAGCTTATCGAACTATACAATTTAGCCTCAAAGAATATTATTTTGTCAGGCAACTCAATACTTGCATCGACTTCTGTATCCTCATTTATAGAATCACCGTGATATTCCTTGCCAACAAAAACTTGAACATCGTTATCCTTGTAAGCTTTATCCAAAAACTTAAAATTGCATTTATCATCTTGGAATGAATCTTCAAGTATCTCGTCTAAAGCTTTTATCTTTTTTGGAAATGATAATTGAGAAATAATATCAAAGCAAGACCAAGTCAAAGCATCTTCGCTATTTGAACTAAAGCCATTTTTCCATTTATGATTCATCCCTTTATAATCCTTTTTCAGGAAAGATTCCAGAGCTTTTTCACGTCCTGGCAGAATCACATGATTGCGTTGATAGTTATCGTATTTCATTATAGTCAGTTTTCAATGGTTCGTGGCCGTCTTTTTAAATTGTGCACAACGGACGGCGGTATGGTTAGTTGCCGATTTCGAAGCACTTTCCTATCAAGTTACAACTACTTTTGATACGAGCTGTACCGCTCGAATACACACTGCATCGGCAATTAACTATACCGCGTGTTATGCACAGGGTTTTTGTCAATTTATCCATGATATTTCTGTTTTTCTTTCCGGTATACTGTGTAATTTAATTGAAGGAAAACCAATTGTCATAGCTGCATAGCATTTATGTCCATTTGGAATTTTCAAAAATTCTGACATCTTTTTAAAATTCTTTATATAATCTCCTGCTGCTGCTCCTTGTATGATTCCATTCCAACATGTTCCCAATCCATTTGCTTCAGCATATAATTGAATCAACATACAAGCTGCATCGCAATCTGTCTGAGGCGTAGATGATTTAATCGGTGCATGAAGAAAAATTGCGGCAGGTGCATTGTAAGTTATTAAATCGTTTCCTGTTTTATACTCATTTAGTGAATACTTGAAACTCGGTATAATTCCCAATGCGGCTTTTGCCCTGTCGTCATATTTAGCTGCTAATTTCATGTACCAACTACCTAGCGTTTTTATCATTTTAGTCATATAATCAGCAGAAATATCTGAAACAATTTTCATATTGTCATATCCTGAAACTATAGTAATATTTCTTATCCAACCAACTCTGTGATGGGGTCCACTGGGTGCGAATCCGGCAATATTTGCTATTTTTTCTAATATTTCATTTGAAGGTATTTCTTTTCGATAATTTCTCACTGACCGTCTTTGTGTTAAGAAGACAAAAGCATTATTGGTATCAATTTTACTTTTATTTTGAATTTTTATAAAGTTCGATTTATCAAATCCACTATGATTAATTGAATTTGTTGGACAAACACATAAACATTGACCACATAATACACATTCATCATTGTTTTGAATAACTGGTATTTCCTCTTTTCTAAAATCAAATACCCTAATTGGACAAATTTTTGAGCAAAGACCACATTTATTGCATGTGGTACTGTCAATAGATATTATTGGTACATCTAAAAATCTGTTTTCCATATTTAGTCTTATTTAGTTGTATTGTCTTTCATGAACCTTGTGCATAACGGACAGCGGTATGCGCAGTACGGGATTTCGAAGCCACTTCATTATCAAGATGCAGAAAGGCTGAAACGAGCCACAGACGCTGAATTACGCTGTATCCCCCGTATTGCGTATGACCGCATGTTACCGCCTGGTGTTTGTTCATTATCAATTAGTTATCTATTTTATCAAAATCTAAAAACCGCTCAATCGAAGCACTGCCGTTTCCGAAAAAATTAGTTTTTAGGGTCGGTAAAAAAGCGTTGGCAGACAGACAAGCTCTATTGCAATTTTTGGTTTGAGCGTTGGCTCGTGCGAATTGCAATTGTGCTTGGCTGTGAGGGCTGGAATTAATCCTCAAATCCATATTTCTTTAATGTTTTCAAATTCATTAATGCAAATTTCTTTGCCCTGTCATTTAAGGGATGTTTTCCCTCAGCCACATTCCACATAAATCTGAAATGATGGTCTTTCAGTCGTTTATTCTTTTTATCCCAATCAACTATTTTTTTAATTAAATCAATTGTCACATCTTGTGTAACATCTTGTTCTTGGTTGATTTGCTTTTCAATTTCATCAATTTCAAATAGTAAATCAGGCGCATTATCAATTACCTTATCAATAATCTCAATTGCTTTTTTTCTGTCGCTGTCTGAAATAAATGATTTATTACGTACTTTTCCCGCCATGTTAAAGGCTATGCCTGTCATGTAATTTGATAATTCTCCGGTTTCACTGCCCCAGTTTTCTATTTTATGCCAAATCTGTGATGGAATTGCTTTTATCCTGGCAATTTCTTCCTCTATTTCAATTTTTAATTGTTCATCTTCAGTAATACTTTTTCTTTTTGGCGAAGAAGGATTAGTATAGTCGGCTTTTATTTTATTAAAATCAATTGTAAAATCAGCCTCTTTTATTGCATTCCAGCACTCTTCTTTTTTCGCCCATTCACCATACAAAGCACGGGGCGCATTTGACTTCATGAAGTTTTCAACTATTTCCATTAAGTCGAACAAAACAGATTTCAAGTTTTCACTAAGTGATTGGTTTTTCCAAATTCTATAGAGGTCAATTTTATAATCAGTTTTTAGATTAATGAGTGACAAGGAATATGGAACTGTTATATATCTCATATCACCAATTGCATTTGGACTAACCCCATATAATTTTTCAGCAGTTTTAAACATTATAGCTTTAGCAACTGTATCTTCATAAAAAACATTGTCAGGTTTATCAGGCATATTGTAATTTAGAAACTGCACATAGTTTTTCTGACTGCCACGTACAACAATGTGTGGCCCTATCGCAAGCTTTTTCCCATTCCATATTTCCTGATAGGTGTTTAAATATTTTGCCAAAAGTTCCTTTGTTATAACTTGACCTCTTGGATTTTTGAGGTCAAACGCTTTTCTTCTTGAAGGAGTGAATCCTTCTTTTAAGCGAGCATTTTTATATTGACCTCTTGCACGTTCATAAAACCAGCGAGTTTGAATGTTAGTTCCCTCGATAGGCTGAGCCCATACAGACCTGGAAATTTTTTCAAGCTCAACGTGGAATGGTTTATTTGAACTTAAATCGGATGTTGAAACCTTATTTTGGGTGTTAGCGTATTCCGCAATACGGTTAACAATTTCATTGAAATTGTCTCTCTTTTTTACAACAGTTAGTTTTGTTTGAACAAATATGTTATCGATTTCTGCTTTATCCTTTTTCCAGGTATGATAAACAGATGCTGTTGTCTGACCACCATTAACAATCTGAAAATCTTTAGCCCATACGATTGCTTTTCCTCCATCATCCAAATTTTTTAATTCCAACTCATCAGCTGTTGCTGCAATCCCGTTATTAAATGCAAGAAACATATGGGGTTCTTCTTTTATTGTTTTTCTTATACCCTTGTTAATCTTTCCTGTGAATTGTAAAAAGGAGCGAACATTCTGTTCAAGAAGACGAGACCCATATTCTTCATAAATATTTGCAAGAGTTGTACCTGGTATAAGAGCAAGGTAGGATTCATAATCTTCATTTACAGAAGGTGATTCCAAACATGGAAGTATTCCTCCATAATCCTCAAAATTTATTTCTATTGGAACATGTGTTTGGTCAGAAAGATTAAATAAATACTCAACATCAATTATTCTTGTAAAAATTGAATAACCAGAAATTGTTTTATTGGCTTTAATTTCTGATTTAAAAATACCATTGCTTAAAACAAAAATATTTACTCTTGATAGAAATTCTTTTACTTCTTTGACTTCGGCAAGAGTATGAGCCAAATCAAAAACCTCGGAAGATTCTTCAAGTTCTTTAATATAGTCTTTATATACAGCATTTCTAAAAAAACGTTCAACCTGATTTATTGATGATTCTGCGTCCTGCTTGTTTAAAGTAAATGGTTCATCAACTCCTTTAAATACGGTTACAAATAAGTCAAGTGTTTCATAGTTTTCTGATAAAGCATAACCATTCAATTTGTGCATGGTTCTACCTAGTTTATCTTCTTTACGATCGAAACAAATACGTGCATTTTCTGTTTCCCCAGCGTCTGCAAGCAAATCAATGGCTATCTGAGTAAAAATTTGCTCTTGTATTCCACCATCTTCTTCTGTTGCTTGTTCTGATTTTATTTCCTGAAACAGTTCTTTATAAAAATCTTCAATTTTCATTATAGATTCAACTTTTCAATTACGTTAGATATACTGGCTTTAAATGTTTCTGTTTCAGCAGTTAGAATAATTGAATATTTCACATCACCAACTCCCTTCATTAGGTCTTTTTCTTCAATTCTTGGAAAATTTTCCGTTACTGTATAAAAATCTTTACCTCTAATCATGTAAGAGATATTTTCATAATAAGACTCATGATGTTTAAAATATCCGACACTGATTAGTTTTCGATTTAGCATATTGCTTAATAGCATATTATCACCGATAATTGAAAAGAATGCAGAAACAATTTTATTAAGTGAATTCTCATTTCCGTTTCGCTTTTCTAAGGACAAATGAAAAAGGAATAAATTTTCCAGTAAAGATGTATCTAACTGCCTTTCACTACTGATTCTGATTCTTTGATGATTATGTGTTTGTGTTGTTTTAACCTCAATTGCGGTATTATTTTTCTCAAAATCTCTTATTCCTGTGTCAGGACCTACCCAGATATTAAGACATTCTTCAATCCTACCTGTTGCTTCAATAAGTTCTTTTAGTAAAAACAACTCCCCAAATAAACCTATTTGTTTTTCAGGTGATAGTCCAGGGCTTTTAGCTAACTCAAATAATTCCTTCCATTTTAAAAATCTGTTTTGCAATGATTTGACAAGTTCTTTATCTTCATTTATGTTTGAAATGTAGTTAAATAAATCTTCACATAAAACCGCAAAAATTGAAGAAAGAGAATTGTCAGCAAGACTTATCAACAAAAGCATTTTATCAGCCTGTGTTTCATCGGGTAATATCTCAGTTATAATATCTTTTAGATCATTTAATGCGGAAACATCTACATTACCTTTTGAAAGCCTGAATGCAATGCATTTTACTTTCTCCGGCATCCTCATAGCAACAAAACAAGCTGGCATTATATCAGGAGAAAACCTTTTTAAAACAACACCTGATTTTAAGGCATCATTCAATTCAAAATCATTCCAGATATTTTCAATCTTCGTAGTCATAATCTTCAGGGTCTTCATTTACTTCAAATTTATCCAAGAGTTGTTCGTGAACAGCATATGTAATAGTTCTGTTTTTATTACTTCCAGGAAATCGGATAGCAAAACCTACTATTGGATTTTCTGAAACAGGCAATCCTGCTTTCTCAGGATTTAAAAGATATAATAATAACAAAGGGAACCTTGCACTTTTTATTTCTAAATCGTTCCTTACCAGGTTTCCGTTAGGATAATTTGGCATTTGAGCCGCACCAGGATATTCTTCATTTTCTTTCTTTTGTTCAAATGTTTTTCTTTTTGCCAATTCATATTCATCTTCTGATAAATCAATGAATTCATGATTTGGACTGATAATATGAGATTTTCTTATATAGTAAATTTCATCGCTATTGTTTCTTTCGTCGTCTGTCCTGTCAAATAACCATATTCGTTTTGAATCTGAAAGAATAAAATCTTTGGTTTTTGCATTACTGCTCATCAATGCAACATGCCAAATGTCAAGTTCATCATCTTTTTGTTTTTCCATTATAAACTCCGCCAATCTATCTGGAGAAGCTATTGGATTTTCTGGTGCAATAAAACTTCCAATAAAAGAGATGATATTAGTTGCTGGGATGTTATTCCACAATATGTTTCCTTTTTTATCTATGGGCTCAGAATTGAATGAAGATAATAATTTATTTAGATTGTTAAGGTTTGCATTAATGTCCTGAGTTCTTTTACTTAACTTGTATGATTCAATCAATACGCCTGACCAGGAAATATTTACATTTACCGCAGTTCTGATTTTATTGGTAGCGGAAATTTGTAACACACCCGGATGTGTTCTGACTTTTAGCGCATACTGTTCAGGTGTGCTTCCAGCAATATCCGACATATAATTGAATTCTTTGCGTAATTCCTCAGATGCCATTGTAATGTGACAGAACCATTCGTTAAGTTCTCTTGAGGTAAACAAACGACATAAATCTACATATCCTGGTCTATATCCGAACCAACGCCCCATTTGCATAAGCGTGTCATACATTTTAGAAGCACGGAGATAATAACTTACTGATAATCCTTCGAGTGTTAAACCTCTTGATAATTTGTTACCACCAATAGCGATAACTGAAAGACCGGCTTCTTCACCTTCTTTAATATATTTCTTATCGTATGCTTGATAATCCAACACATCTTTTGCCCCTCCATGGATTTCTTTTACCTGAATTTTTGTGGCTGCAGGATGAAGAAAAGAAAGAACTTCATTCCATGTGTGAACTTTTATTGCTGGGTCAAGCCCGGTAAGTTGCGAATCAAGAATTTGACTTGAAATTGTAATGTAAGACCGATAATTTTCCGCATCAATTTCAAATGTTTGCTTTATTTCATCAATAATTCTTGCATTATTCTGTTCAATCCCTAATCTATAGAAATTGAAAACATTTTCGACAAGCTCTTTAATTCTGCCTTGCCATACTTGAAAGCGGGATACATGAATAAGCATGGAGTTATGTTCATCACCTTGTCCTCGCAAACGTCTGATTGCACAAGTAAGAATAAAACACTTAATTGCGGTTTTAAGTGATTCAGGAATACTTGCGGGTAGTTGGTCATCTCGTTTGTGCTTGTCCGGAACAAATTCCTGATAATCGTCTATTCTGTGAACAACCGGCAGGGTGTCGTTTGGCTCTTCACCATCTTCCAATGGTTCAAAACCAAATATTTTATCAGGACCAATGTAATTAGATGGGGCAGGGATATTGGTAATAAAATCCCGTGGAAAAAGATTGTCATCATTAAGCGGAATAAAAATATTTGCAAATGGCGTGGCCGTGTATCCAACATAAGCACTTTTTTGAAACAGCCTCAAAAGATTTCTTATTTGTCCGTTAATTTTTGTTGGATTCAGATCGTCTCTTTTAGTGTTAATTGATGCATTATCCGCTTCGTCATCAATTATTAACAATGGTTTATTTCTAATAATTTTATCGCCATTATTTGTTTCAGAAGATTGTGCAGAAAGCCATTGTTCTAGTCTGTTTAACACATAGGCATTCTTTTTAACTACTGCAATTATTGGGTCATTGGTGTTGAAATTCAGAGCAAGTGCGTTTGCTGCACCTGCATTAAAATCACCGTTATCTGAACTTGAAGTTAAAGAGTGTGCAATAAGATTTCGGTTACTTCTTGGTTCTCCAACACCAATCCAAAGATTATTGTTTCTGTTTACTCTTTCCTGTTGTGTATCAAAACCTAAAAAACCTTCATCAAGTCGCAATTGTGTTTGGCTTCGAAGATTTTTATGGATACCCGCAAGTACAATTATCATTTTGAAGCCTGCATCGGCTGCTTTACAGATTAATCCGGTATAGTTTGCAGTTTTCCCAGACTGAACCTGACCGACAACCATTCCTCTTTTGTCAATTTGTGCTTTTTGTGTTGGTTCAAAAAGTGCATCAAGTGTTCTGTCTGTTAGTTTTTCAATGGATTGAACAGTTTTTGGAGGAAACTTTTTCTTTTCTTCCAAATACCATTTGTATCTATTCCAAAATCCCCAATTAATTTTGGATTTGTTTGCTGCAAGCCAAGGTCTTCGGGCTTCTTCTTTTTCAATAATTCTGAAATCATCAACCCATATTTTATACTCTGATTCTAAATGTCTTTTAAGTTCTTCTCGATCAATTTCAGGATGTATAAGAATTGTTTTTTCTATTGCATCTGTTATTTGCTTTTCAGTAGCAGTATCACTACAACCAGCATCTCTTAAAAAGAATAAAGCTAATTCTTTGGCTTTGTTATTCATTGTCATCAATTAAATGTTCAACATACTCAGGATATCTATCGAATGGTTCGATTGATAATAATGTGGCAATCGCTTCATCTTTGGACTTTCCATTATCTGTCAGTGATTTAAAAATACTTCTCATTCTTTCTACAAGTAGCTCGTGTTCAAGATTTTCAAATGGAATACCATGAGATTCGGGTTCTTCACTTTCAGTTATTGTTATTAAAGGAACGGGGATAGTCTCCTCAATAAAACTGATTAATTCATTTAGATTTTGTTTAGTTGGTTCTTCTAATAATTCGCTAATAACCGGATGTTTTCGGTTAATTGCATAAAATCGTTTACCGTGTCTTTGTTTTTCCTGCCAAACAGGAGTAAACTTAAAAGATGGATATTTTCTTTGTAACACTTTTCCTTTATGTCGATATACATTTACAGCCTGATTTCTTATATTTTTAGCATATGCCTTTAGCTGAGTTTGTATTTTTAGAGGTGGTCTCGCAATGGACTTTTTAATATCAATTTGCCATTTATCATCAACGGTATTTGGTAAATCTATCATTATCCGGCAAAGCTTATAATGCTCTTCTTTTCGAAACATTCCCAACCAGTTTCCAGCAACTAAAAGTCTTTCATTTCTGTATATATAAAAACCTTGCTGTTCATTCCAACCTTTAGGTCCGGAAGCCTTTTTATATGTTTGTTCTGAAACTTTTGATTTATGAGGTAAAACATATCCTTTAACAATAATATCACCATTACCAAGAAATTCTTCTGCATTGGATTGTATACCATTTTCTCCTCTAAGGAACGGATCCCATGCTTCAATTTTTCTATCTTGAAACCATATTTTGATTTTCCCTTGTTCCAAAAATCTATGAAATACCATTTCAAGGTGTTTTTTAACCCCTTCCATTAATTCCATAAATTTCCCCAAGGCTTCTGTGTCTTCTTCTTTTGTGTTTTTTAATGTCCTGTCCAGAGAATACCAAATTACACTTGTACCTGACTCTTGATTATCAATTGTTTCCAATTCGGATTCCAATGGGGTATATTGGACTAATTCCCATGATTGGACTTTTTGAACATGGTCTAAATCCCAAGCCCAAAATGCAGGTGAATAATCCTTTTTTTTTGAAATCACAGAAAACTTTCTTGTTTGTGAAAAAGATGCTGTCTTTAAGCCAAGTCCGAATCTTCCCAAATCTTTTATTGAGCGCTCATCAGATGGATGTTTACTGCCAGGCCGCATTGCCTGAACCAATTCATCATGGTTCATTCCATGTCCATCGTCTTTTATTATGATAAATGTGTTTTCTCCTTTCCAATCATAATTAATCCAGATATTCTTTGCTTCTGCAGAAATTGAATTATCAATAATATCTGCAATTGCAGTCTCAATTGAATAACCGATTGCACGAAAAGTTTCTATCATTGAACTTGCATCGGGTTCAGCTTTTATCGTTTGTAATTGAAAATTAGTCATTGAGCATTATTTCTTTGAGCTTTTTGGCAATTGCTTCAGCCATTAATGGAGGTACTGCATTTCCGATTTGTTTGAAAGCAGCTGTCCTGCTAGGTTTTTCCGACACACCTTCAAAATAAAAGTCATCAGGAAAAGTTTGCAATCTTGCGGCTTCTCTTGGAGTTAATGAACGATTTTGTTTGATATCAGGGTGTATGTAATAATGCCCATCTTTGCAAATATGAGCAACAATGGTTTGGGAATAAGGTAAATCATCTGCTACTACCTTAAAGCGGTCAACAAAAGACTTTTTATTTTTATGGGTTTGCCATTCAGCTGGAATATCATTGTAATTTAGTCGTTGGTGTCCATTTCTCCATTTTTTTACAGCTAGTTTATAAATATTTTTATCCTGTTCAGTATGTGGTCTTGCAATATGCTGGGTTGTAAAATCTAATCCATTACGAATTTGACTTTCAAAGAGATAACTACCGTTATAAGGCTTGTAACTGGTTTTATAAAAATCTCCTGAACCAGCTGAGATTTCGGGTAAGTCCTTAAATATTTCAGAAACAGTAACATTTATCCCAACATTTTTAAATTCAGGATAAAACCCTTTTTCTCCATTTTTCTTTCCTATCAGGATAACTCTCCTGCGGTTTTGCAGAACTCCGAAACTCCTGGCTTCCAAAACCTTGTATTCTGTATGATATCCTTTCTTCTCAAACAAATCAAGCATCATTTGAAGATAAGAATCTCCTTCTTTGGTTTTTGCAGATAGGAGTCCAATTACATTTTCAAAAACAAAATATTGTGGTTGGTAGTATTCTAAAAATTTCGCATATTCTTTAAACAAATAATTTCTGGAATCTCCCTGCATTCTGTTTTCATCTCTTGACCTTCCAACAACTGAATATGCCTGGCATGGTGGCCCACCAATAATAAAATCAATTGATTCATTACCTATTAGTGAATTAATTTTATTGAAGATTGTTTTATTATTTTCATCTCCAATTGATAAATTGATTACAGATTCTTTTTCTCTATCAGGAATTAGGGAGTAAAATTCTTTTCTGGTTATTTTGTTTTGGATATAATCAAAATAAGGTTTGATATTATTTGTCTTTTTTAAATAATGGTATGCAGCTCTGGTAATCAAAGTATTACAAGCTGCTTTATCTATTTCCACATGTGCAATAGGTTTAAAACCTGCCCTAATAAAACCTTCGGACAAGCCACCCGCGCCTGAAAATAAATCTATAAAATTCATTTATTCAATCTTTTATTCAAAAATACAATTAAATCATTTAAAATCAGGTCTCTTTTTTTAGATTTTAATTCACATTCCCAAATAACTTTTACACTCCAGTCAAGTGATTCAAGCCCTTTTATTTTCAATTTATCACGATGTTTTGTTCCATTAATTTTATCAAGCCACCATTCTGTTTTAGTTTTTGGAACAACAAAATATTTACAATTCTCATGTCCATGCCAGAAACATCCATTTATAAAAATTACCGTTTTGTATTTTGGTAAAACTATATCTGGTTTTCCAGGCAATTTTGAATAGTTTAACCTATAACGGAATCCATTTTTATGTAAAAACTGTCGGACAAGGATTTCTGGTTTTGTATTTTTCCCTTTAATCCTTGACATGTTATAGCTCCTGGTTTTTTTATCATGTACATCAGCCATAGTATGCACCTCCGAGCGTTGGCAAAAATTGCACTCTTTTGCAAATTTTGGTTTGAGCGTCAGCCTGAGCGATTTGCAAATGTGTGCAATGTGCGCTGGCTTCCCTAACTGTCCCGAAGGGCAGAAGCGGGCGGGCAAAAACTAATTTTTTCTTGCAGTATCTTTCAATCAGTGCTAATATTTTTTTTTCTTGTTTTTTCAATTTTCACAATCAGTTTTTCAATGTTCGTTACGGTCTTTACACTTGGCGGTAACGTTTTACGGTAAGAAATCGTTGCGCATTTCGGAGCACCTTCCTATCAAACCGTTACGCCGTTTATTAAATGTTATATTGCTCAAATATAGCACTTTCCGCGCAATGTTTTTTACCGTGTG
>Ga0172377_10006969_pt1 | contig 11645 bp, 8 predicted proteins | sample Pumphouse3metaG_FD_119749 | JGI IMG/M metagenome (GOLD analysis project Ga0172377, IMG submission 119749) | Leachate microbial communities from a municipal landfill in Southern Ontario, Canada - Pumphouse #3 metaG | ecosystem: Engineered > Solid waste > Landfill > Unclassified | place: Canada... | reverse complement strand
TGGACTGGAATGTTCACTGAGGTCACTCACTGGTTTTTATTCGTGGTCTAGCTGGCTTTCACGTCGCCGGGGTAAGGCGGAGTGGGGGATATGGTGTGATTGAGGGGTGAGGGGCTGGTAATCGTCAAGTGTACATATCCATCACACGAAATTCACGAAAAATTCCACGAAAACACGAAAAAGAAAGAATCGGCTGGATGGGACCCATGTAGTACCCTCCCCCGTCCCCCACGCGAAATTTTCGAAAATCAACGAAATGCACGAAAAGGGGGACAGGGGCGGGGAAAGGGAACGGTGAAGATTGGACGGGAATGTTCACTGGGTCTCGTCATTGATATTTGTTCGTGGTCTAGCTGGTAATGGCGTTGCCATACCACGGCGGAGTCGAATCCAGCTAGACCGCGAGTCCACAAATAAAGACCACCCAGCTAGACCAACAAAAAACGCGCATGTGTTTTGTGAATGAAAACTAGATTGAATAACCCAGATAGACATTTTCTAACGAATTTGAGCTGTCTGTTAAACAAATTTGTCTTTAATACGCTAAATAAATCAAATAACATGAGTAATGCTTATGATTGGATAAATCAACCTTATCATTTATATGAATAGTGAAAAAGGAGTTGCAGTTCTAAATGAATTCCGTCTCTACGTTACTATCTCAAAAAAGTTAGATTATATCTCCGTCTGGGCTGGGGCGGCCCGTGCAAAAATACGATTTTCTAATGATATTTATACAATAACTCCAGACTCAACTGTCCTGTGCTATGTGGATAAAACGGATGCTGCACTAAAATTATCTAAGGAAAATCAAATAAGAAAGGAATATCTGACCCCCCATCCAAAGGATTCGAATATACTTCTAGTTAAAGACAAAATAAAATGTATCTGCTTAAGTGATGCCTTAAACATAATTATTGGAAAAGAACATCCAATACCTTATAACTCATTTCAATCCCTTCCTGATTCTAAGTATCAATATTCCATTGCCTTAACAGACACGATTAATGGTCAATTAGTTACACGAGATCTTTGTCCCGTCACTTCTAAAAAGACTCGCCAGCGAACGATAAAAGAGCTCACAATATCCACTAAACCAAACCCAGGAAGAGCTGATTCCTGGATTGTGACCTGTGGAAATTTGATTTCAACTGTCAAATTACTCTATATGAGCAATTTAGTTTATGTAATCTCCAAAGGTTCGAAAATGCTAAATCGTGATTTCGGTCTTCCAGAGGAGATACTTTCAACAAGAAAGAAGCTGCTTGATACCGGACAGATTAAACTGATTTCTTCCGGCGTATACACAGTAGTTAAGCCATTGAGGATTCCTAATCAGCAAACTGTTTTGCAAATTCTCACTGGTTACCCCATTTTCGACATGATAGACGCCTTTGACGATAGTGAAAAAAGTTGGACATATACTATTGATGAAGCCGCTCCTTCTGAAAATCAGAATTATGAGGCCAATATAATAACAACAATACTACCGCAACCGATTGCAATTCTAAAAAATCCTGAAGACAATGAATTTATGGTGGGATACGGGGATGCAGTATCTACCGTACGTTGTAAAAGGGAGGTTTACAGTCTTTTATCAGATTCTACGATTTCTGCAGTAAGCAGCTCTTCATCAGAAGCATTACTTAAACACAAAAATGATTTGCTGACGGCGGGTGTTCTCCAGCCTCATCCTGACAATTTCAATTTATTAGTCGTTACTGATAAAATACGCTTTCAATCATTGAATTCGTTATTGGAGATGGTGACTGGTAAAATATGTGATTTTCCGTATAATACCTACGAAGAACTTCCTGATTCATATAATTATCAGATATAATTGCATAAATATAAGGAACATGGTATATTACATGTTAACATGCCGAAGTTGAATACAAAATGAAAGTAACTGAACATCCTCCATATGCCCCTGCACTCATGGAATCAACACGGGCAATTGGTTATTCCCTTGAAGCTGCAATTTCAGATATCATTGATAACAGTATTTCAGCCAATGCCAAAAAAGTATGTGTGGATTATTTCCCCACTCACGATTTGGGTCCGTATATCTCTATTCTAGATGATGGAACAGGTATGTCTGAAGATCATCTGCAAGAAGCCATGAGATATGGGTGCCAGAATCCCAATGATCTACGTGATTCTAACGACCTCGGAAGATACGGTTTAGGGTTGAAAACAGCATCACTGTCTCAGTGCCGAAAGTTGATCGTATTAACAAAACAGAATGGAATAATTTACGGGCGGAGCTGGGATTTAGATTATGTAAAAGAGCATAATTCCTGGGCTCTACTAATATTAGAACATGAAGATATGATTTCTCTTCCGGGATATGAAAAACTGGATGAAATGGAACACGGAACCTTAGTCCTCTGGCAAAATTTAGATAAATTATTTATTGGTGAAAGTGACCTGAAGAATGTCTTTGCAAAGAAGATGGGTCCAGTTAGGGAACATCTGGCACTCGTATTTCACCGGTATTTAACTGGTGAACCGGGACTCAAAAAGGTGGACTTACTTATCAATAATCGGCAAGTAGAACCGGCAAACCCATTTTTATCTGGTAAAAATATCCAGCTGATGGATGAAGAAGTTATTGATATTCACGGTGAAAAAGTAATAATTAAGCCATTTATTCTCCCGCATATTTCCAAACTAACCAAAAAGGAGATTGATATGCTAGGGGGTAAAGACGGATTAAGACGCCAGCAGGGATTCTATGTCTACAGAAATAAGCGTCTTTTGGTTTGGGGAACTTGGTTTAGATTAATGCGGCAGGGTGATTTGTCGAAACTTTCCCGTGTTCAGGTAGATATCCCCAACTCACTTGATGATTTATGGACACTTGATGTTAAAAAATCAACGGCAACTCCGCCCGAAGAAGTTCGTAAAAACTTGTCCCTCATTATTAAACAGATTGCAGAAGGCAGCAAACGAACATGGACATACCGCGGAAAAAAGGAAGTCTGTGATCCAGAAAATAAATTATGGAATCGTATAATTTCGAGAGATAAAGAAATATTATATGAGATTAACACAGCACATCCTCTCATTGAAGAATTATTCATTTCTTGCCCTAATAAAAAAAGACTTATTCAGTCTATATTTTTACAAATCCAAGGAAGTCTTCCTCTCAATCATTTATATATTGACTTGACAAATGATGAAAAAATAGAAAATGATTCAAGTATATCTGAGGAAAATATCATAGAACGGCTTAAATCTTCTTTGGACGAGATGGATTCACTAAACAAGAGAGCAGAATTTCTTGAAATCCTTAAAAAAACTGAACCGTTTTGCGAGTATATTGAGGTTATAGATAAAGCCGTTGAACTTGGAGAACTACCATGAATGAAAATGTAAAAATATTAAAATCTCTCTCTCTTGCACTCATTCAAATCAAATATGAGGATGAGGTCCCGACCCTTGAACAATTGATCCAAGTAGCTAAAAAAACCAGAGACAATCAAAAAGAAGATTATCCGATTTCAGATGAAGAATTTGATCAGTTAGTCAACTCGCTGCGGGAAACCGTCGAAGTATCAATTGGAAATCCGCATTCGTTACGAATGCCGGATCCAGATCATCAGTCTTGGTATCCTATTCACAAGAACGATGGATTTTACTGGAATAGATATCGTACATATTTACAGACTAAGAAACACTGGAATTCCGACGTCATAAAGAAGCTGAATGAGACGACAGACTCCATCATGGATGATTTGGGTGATCCAACAAATCCTAATAAAGATTTCGCACGCAGAGGATTATTGCTGGGAGATGTCCAATCTGGGAAAACTGCCGCATACACTGCAATTTGCAATAAAGCAGCTGATGCTGGTTACAGGGTTATAATTGTTCTTTCAGGAATGATGGAAAATCTTCGTTTCCAGACTCAAGAAAGGCTGGATGCAGAGTTCGCTGGACGTGAGAGTAAATATGCATTAGATACAAAAGCAGACACCAAAATAAAAAATAAATCTCTTGGTGTTGGGAAAATACCTCCAGTTAATAGAGATAAAAGAATCTCTTGTTTTACTTCAGTAAGTACGGATTTTAATAAAAGAGTTCTTAAAACAAATGATTTGACACTGCGAAATTTGACAGGAACAGCCCTATTTGTTGTTAAGAAGAATAAGAGTATCCTCAATCACCTTCATACATGGTTGGTCGAAAATAATGCTGATGAAAACAATAAAATCGATTTACCTCTTCTTCTCATAGATGATGAGGCAGATAATGCATCTGTTAATACACAGACGCCGGATCATGATCCTACCGCCATAAATATAGCAATACGAAATATTTTAAACAGTTTTTATCAGTCTTCATATCTTGGGATTACTGCAACTCCTTTTGCAAATATTTTCATTAATCCGGAAACTAAAGATGGATTGCCTGATGACCTATTCCCACGAGATTTTATTACCGTACTTCCGACGCCGTCAAATTACATTGGGGCTGACCGTATTTTTGGTAATGGAGATGAAGAAAACTGGAATATTAGAAAGAATGCAGAATACTCCAGCACACTCATTCCAATTTCTAACGATGAGATGAGAAATTACTTTGCATTCGGCCATCGAAAAGAGTTAGCATTTAGTTTAGCTGACTTTCCTGCTTCATTGAAAGAAGCACTCTCATATTTCATTTTGGCTACAGCAATCCGTGATTTTCGTGGTGATGAAAATGAACATTGTTCAATGATGATCAATGTCAGCAGATTTACTGATGTACAGAATAAACTTGCTGAATTGATTAAAAGTTGGCTTAGTGACGTTAAATCCGACATTGAAGAATACTGCATGCTCGATCCGTCTGAATCTTTAAAAATAAAAAATATCCGGAACTTAAAGAGCGTATGGGATAAACACGAGTTGATGAAGGAATCTAAATGTGACTGGCAGTTTGTGCAGCAGGAATTATTATTTGATGCAGTTAAACGTATAGAAGTCCAGGCCGTTAACCAAAAAACCGGCGCTGCAAGTCTTGATTATTATAAGTATAAAAATATTGGAAAGCGTGTTATAACTGTCGGCGGGAACAGTTTATCCCGCGGTTTAACAATAGAAGGGTTATGCGTGAGTTATTTCTATCGAAATACTATGATGTATGATACGCTTCTTCAAATGGGAAGGTGGTTTGGCTATCGTCCTAATTATGATGATATCTTTAAGATTTGGATGGCTGAAGATGCTGTAGACTGGTATGGATACATATGTGATGCAACAAATGAACTGAAATCTGAATTATGTGAGATGGAACGTTTGAAGAAGACACCAGAAGAATTTGGTTTAAGAGTTCGGCAGGATCCAAATTCATTGATCGTAACTGCCAGAAATAAAATGCGGACTGGAACCAAGATCTCAGTCCCGGTAACATTATCAAGCCGTCTTATTGAAACACCTCGTTTAAAAAACGATTTATTCATACTTGAAAATAATCAGAAAATCTGCAAAAACCTTATAGCTGAACTGGACAGCATCCCTGGAGTTAGCAGGATAGAACAAAATGAAAAACCGTCTGCTGTTATCTGGTATGATGTACCTCGCAAATACGTGATAGAACTTGTCAATTCATTCGAAGTCCATCCTTGGCATTTAAATTATCAGTCAAAGGCACTCTGTGATTATATCTCAAGTTATTCCAATCTTGAAATGTGGGATGTCGCGATACCAAATGGTTCTATTGATGAAAAATACACTTTTAAATGTTTTTCAGATGCAATACACATTAAACCTGAAGATCGTTATATAAAAGAAGATTCAAAAATGCTGCGGGTTAGCGGAACTCATCTTAAGGTTGGTTCGGGAAATTCAACACGCTTTGGACTAAATCAATCTCAAATAGAGAAAATTGATGAAAATGTGCATGATGGTAAAAAAACCGATCGAACTTACCTCATTCGAGGGAGGAAACCTATTCTCATAATTCATGTTCTGAAAACTAAACCGGAAAATGAGAATGAATGCCTTGTCCAATGTCCGCCGTATCTATTTGCCTTGGGTCTTGGGTTCCCATCCACAGGCGAAAAGGAACAAACAGTAGATTATATTGTTAATATCCAAGATTTAAGAAACTGGATTGATTATCCGGAGGAGGATGAATATGATGATGACGTATAATCAGTTAAGAGAAAAATGGAATTCCATCAAAAAAGGAGATTCAGTATTCTGCTTAGTGGATCAGCATCATCATGTAGATATCAATATTGGTTATACTAATTTGTCTCAAAAGACATTGCTCATTAGAAATACAGGGACCTTTTTGGACATCCCTTCATCCAGATCAATAATTGCAGAAAATTATCAGCTGGATAATAATACCTGGATATTATCATTTCGGCTGATCGATCCAGAAAATGAGGAAGTTTTCATAAAACTATGCTGGGACATTATCGAATCATCACGTGATGAAAAAGACAATGTTGTTGAATTTATTGTTGGGAGATATCTAAAATGGCAGCGGCTCTTAGAATTTCGTCCGTTGGATATTTTATCTTCAGCTCGTCAAAAAGGACTAATTGGGGAATTGCTCTATTTACAAAAACTCATCCCTGTTCTTGGGGCAGAGGGCAGCGTTTTGAGCTGGTCAGGTCCAGAATGGTCAGATCATGATTTTGTATATGACAATACATGGGCTGAAATAAAAACAGTTCATTTTTCTGCATCACAGGTTACCATTTCATCTCTTGAACAGCTTGATAATCCGGCAAATATTAGTCTTCTGGTAGTTTATTTTATTGAAAAGACAACCCAAAATGATGAATCAGGGCTGACGCTTACAGAAATCGTGAACCAAACCAGAAAACTCATAGGACATACGAATAAATCAATATTCGATTTTGAGAGAAAACTTTGTGAATATGGATATTCAGGTGATAAAACTGAATATAATGTTCAGAAGTATCTTATTGGAAATACAAAGACCTACGAAATTTCAAACTCATTTCCAAAACTGCTTCGGTCTTCCATACATCCGGCAATTATATCAGCTAAATATACTCTTAGTTTTGCTGCTGTTGAAGATTTTCAAATAAAGGGTGATTAAAATAGATTTTACAGATTTCAAAAAGGAAATATGGACTGATATTAAGACAACAGCCTGTATTGACGGAGATGGATCATCGGCTGCATTTGTGAAAATTATTGCCAAATACTTGTGTGATGCTGACGTCCTTCCAGAATTAATCTCTTCATTTTATCTTGGAAAGGGGAGAAAAAATCGAAATCTCAGAGTGGACGGCTATAGTTATGAAGAAATTGATAATTCTATGACTTTAGTCATATGTGATTATCAGGACGAGGAAAAACGCGATGCACTGATAAAAACTGAGGCTGAAAAACATTTTGACAAATTGAAGTATTTTATCGAGGAGGGACTGGAGAGTAGGCTTGAGGTTGAAGAAAGTACTCCTGTCTCGGATTTGGTGAATTATCTTACATCAGATGCTACGCGGAAAAATATTCGTAAATTTCGATTGTTCCTCATAACTAACACAGTTATGAGTGCCAGAATCAAAGAACTTCCTTCAGATGCTATTTTGGGAATTCCGGTTGAACTGCAAATCTGGGATTTAGACCGTGTTTTCCAATTATATACATCAGATACTGGAAGGGAAAATATTGAAATCGATTTTCAGGAATTAGCCGGCGGAATCCCATGTATGGAAGCTAGTGACTTGAACACAGAAAATTATAAAAGTTATCTCTGTATTATCCCGGGTAAAACATTGGCAGATATTTATGATAAGTACGGAGGGAGACTTCTGGAAGAAAATGTTCGTATGTTTTTATCTAATAAATCATCCGTTAATAAAAAGATAAACAAAACAATTGTGGAAATGCCCGGAAATTTTTTCGCATATAATAATGGCATTTCTGTTACTGTACGCGATTTACTAATTGAAACAAGAAATGACGGCAGATACATTACATATGCCCATGATTTTCAAATTATAAACGGAGGTCAGACAACAGCGTCTATATCAACTGCCCGCTACAAGGACAAAGTAGGACTGGATAATATCTATGTTCCCATGAAATTAACATGGATGATCGATCGGGATCAGGATAATGCCAACAAATTGATCCGTGATATTTCTTATTCTGCAAACAGTCAAAATAAAGTCACAGAAGCAGATTTTTTCTCTACACATCCGTTCCATATCCGTATGGAAAAAATATCCCGCGAAATCTTTGCTCCAGCAATAGGAGGAACTCAATATGCAACACAATGGTTTTACGAACGTGTTCGCGGGCAGTATCTCCAAAGTCAGGCTCGTATGACTAAAGCCAGCAAAGATAAATTCATTCTTCGCAATCCAAAGAGTCAAGTAATCAACAAAACGGATATTGCCAAAGTTCAGAACACTTGGGCGATGAAACCGGACATAGTAAGCAAAGGGGCGCAGAGTAATTTTAAAGATTTTGCAAAGGACATCACAAATGCCTGGGAGATAAATAATGATGTTTATGACGGTCAATATTACAAAGAAACAGTTGCACTGTATATTTTGTTTAAATATGCAGAAGATATGATTACGCATCAAAGCTGGTATGAAGGTGGTTTTAGAGCGAATATTGTCACATATTCATTAGCATTTTTCCATAAATGCATAAATGAGCAGTTCCCTAATCAAAAATTGAATTTCATGCTTATTTGGAGCAGACAATCTGTGCCCGATGTCATAAAAGATGATCTAATATCTATCTCTAAACTTGTATATGATACAATTACTGATGAAGATAGACCAACTGAAAACGTTACTCAATGGTGTAAGCGTTCAAAATGCTGGGAACAAGTTCAGCAGAGCTATTTATCACTGAATGAAAAAATTAAGGTTTTATTAATCCCAAAATAAACTGAAATATTTGAACATTGAAACGTCAAAATGTGACAATCTAATATCAGTTGCAGCCAAATACATGACCATGAGGAAATACAGCGTAGTTGATCTATTTGCTGGAGCCGGAGGTCTCAGCCTAGGCTTTCTTCAGACAGAGAGATACACTGTTGAAGCCTTTGTTGAAAATAACAGTTTTGCTCGTGAAACATATGTAAAAAATCACCCAAATGTGGATGTATATGAGAATGTCATCGGATTAGATTACAGCCGACTGCTCAAAAAATCAAAGAAAATTGATGTTGTAATCGGCGGTCCGCCCTGTCAGGGATTTTCTAATGCTAACAGACAGCGTAACCAGCTTATTAATATGAATAATCAGCTGGTAAAAGAGTATGTGCGTGCAGTTTGTGAACTTAAGCCGAAGGCTTTTGTTATGGAAAATGTCAAGATGCTGAAATCAGACGTTCATGTTTTTTATTATACTGAAGATGATGCAGAATCTGGAATAATTGATAAGTATTCCATAAAACTCAATGATATTTCTCTAGATTTGTTGGCCGACAAATATTGCTCTGCTGAGCTCGCTGATGCCTGCAATAATTTAGAATTACTCAAGAATATCAGATTGCCCGATAAATCATTTACAATATTGAATAACCTGCATCGTTATATTACAAATCCGGATAAATTCAAAAAGTCATATCTAAAATATTCGAAAGAGCTCAAAGCTATTTGTGACGAGATGAAATCTGACACTGAATCATCAGTTCCAGAGTTCATCAGAAGGAATTACTCTCAGTTGTCAAAAGAAATTAAAAAATATGGTGAGACTTTTGATTCTGAGAACCTGATTTCAGAATTGACAATGACAATTCCTATTCAGCAGATGATGAAAAACATAGCTGAACTTACTGATAAAAAAATTCATTTTGAACTTGATTTCAGCAAAGGAATAAAAGCAAAAGTCAAGTCATACTCTGTTTCTGATTACATCAAAAAGATTCTCTCATCTCCGGATTACAATTACAAAATAGCAGAAGGAGTATTGAACGCTGCCGAGTTTGGAGCCCCGCAGAAAAGACAGCGGTTTATTCTAATTGGAGTGAAAGATGCAGGAGATACAGATGTAACTCTTCCAAAAGGTACATTTACCAAAGATAATTTCAGAACAGTAAAAGATGCAATCAGTGATTTAGAGAGGGTTCCTGTCCATTATGATGTTGCTGATTCACCAGTTGCAGTAGAAATAACAGAACATAAAAAAGGTTCCCTTCAGGCTGATCTGCGTGATTATAATGTAATCAGTAATCACGTTGCTACAAATACACGTGAAGTTGCATTGAAACGTTTTTCAGTATTGAAACAAGGTCAAAACTTCCATGATCTTAATACGGAGCTGAAAGAAAACACCTACACAGACACTGCAAGAACTCAGAATACGATTTATCAGAGATTAAAATATGATGAACCGTCGGGAACCGTACTTAATGTTCGAAAATCAATGTGGATTCATCCAACAATAGACAGGGCAATTAGTATTCGCGAAGCAGCAAGACTCCAAACATTTCCGGACAGTTATATTTTCTATGGTAAGAAAGATGCTCAATATCAGCAGATTGGAAATGCAGTTCCGCCAATACTTGGAAAAGCAATCGCTGAAAAAATTGCAGAGATGTTAGAGAATAGGCAGTAATTAGAGGTGTTATAATAATGAAAAAAGGTTCTTCATGGTCATTTGATGAATGTTATCTCGCGGTATGGATATATGATACACTTGATTCTAGTCCATCCCCTGGAACAAAAACATCCCTCTACAATAAGATTGCAGATATTATTCGCCGCACTCCAGATTCAGTAGAATTCAAAGTTCAAAATGTTGCAGCAATTGATAAGAGACAGGCAAATGAAAAACCAATTGCGGGGCTAAATCACTATCAGGTACTTTTGAAGACAGTATATGAGTGGTATTGGGTTGATCGAAAGTCATCTAGATTGTTGTATGATTTAGTCGCCTTGAGAATTACAAATCAAAAGGATGATTCATCCAATTCAGTTGAATAAACATCCACCATTAAAATATCTTTTATTAATTCTTTTAACCTGAATTTTGAATCTTTTCCCAGTTCACATTCCCAAATTACGAATACACGCCAGCCATTTTCTTTTAAAATCTGATATGCCGCCTCATCCCTTTCAACATTCCTTTGAAATTTAGCAAGCCAGTATTCAGTATTTGTTTTTGGTGTAGTTGCCCTTTTGCATCCTTCATGCCTATGCCAGAAGCAGCCGTTTACAAAAATAACTGCATGATATTTAGATAAAACAAAATCCGGTTTGCCCGGCAAATCTTTTGAGTATCTTCGATATCCCATATGGTTTTCTCGAAGGTATGAAGCTACAATCTGCTCAGGTTTTGTCTTTTTCGACCTGATGCGGCTCATATTCCAGCTTCTTTTCGCGGGGCTGACAGTATCCATAACTTATCCTGAGTTATGATGATATTCGTATTCATAAGCATAAGTGTGATGGAAAGTTACGTTCGCCCTTCTCCATACTCACTGTCTTCACAGATAAAGATGATAGAAACATACGAAAAATGGAGCCGCTGGGGTGACGACAGGATTTGCCCGAACGCTCTCGCAAATCAAATATCCGTAGCTTTACCCCTCGGTTCTGAAAAAATATGAACATCCTCCGAATGAATTGTTCTTCTGGAATACAAAAGAGAAGAAATTCGGATAAGGTCTGTTTTTCCATTCTTTTTTTCTAATAGGACTTA
>Ga0172377_10006967_pt1 | contig 11646 bp, 11 predicted proteins | sample Pumphouse3metaG_FD_119749 | JGI IMG/M metagenome (GOLD analysis project Ga0172377, IMG submission 119749) | Leachate microbial communities from a municipal landfill in Southern Ontario, Canada - Pumphouse #3 metaG | ecosystem: Engineered > Solid waste > Landfill > Unclassified | place: Canada... | reverse complement strand
GGAATCGCATTTTACGGTGTCAATACCCTCAGTGAAACTCTGGATATTTTACGCGCGCAAACGCTTCCTCCTGCCGCTGCCAATACCTCGGAATTTAGTTTCCATCATATACGGCACAATGAAATAAAATACTACTATGACGAAAACTATCCACTCGATTTTAACGATATTAAAGGGCAGGAACACGCTAAACGCTCTGCGCTGATTGCGGCGGCGGGAATGCATAATCTTTTGCTCGAAGGTTCGCCCGGAAGCGGAAAATCAATGATTGCCAAACGTTTACGCCACATCATGCCTCCGCTGCACAATGACGAACTTCTTGAATGTGCCAAGTTGGAAATTTTGGAAGGAAAAGAGCCTTCTTTTACCCCTGTTCGCCCGTTTCGCTCTCCTCATCACTCCAGTACGGGAGCCAGTATCTTCGGAGGGGGAACGCATAAAGCACAAATCGGGGAAGTCGGATTAGCCCATGGAGGAATCCTCTTTTTCGATGAGCTTCCCCATTTTTCCAAACCCGTGCTCGAAGCGCTTCGGGAGCCTTTGGAAGATCGACATATCCGTATCTCGCGCGTCAATGCCAAGGTGACGTATGATGCAAACTTTTTATTCGTTGCGGCAATGAATCCTTGTCCATGCGGCAATCTCTTTAATACCGCGATACCGTGTCGATGCTCGGATGTTGAGATAGCGCGTTATAAAAGCCGTCTATCCGACCCCTTTTTGGATCGGATAGATCTGTATGTCCAAATGCACCCTATCAGTTCCGACGACAAACCTACCGTTACCTCACGCGAACTGCACGAAAAGGTCAGACAGGCATTTTTACGTCAAAAACAGCGTGGGCAAAGACAGTTAAACGGTGCGCTCGAAGATATGGAAATCGCGCGGTTTTGCCGATTGGATGAAGAATCGCAACGGACAATCGATCAGGCGATAGGGCGATTCGGACTCTCGTTTCGTGCCGTGAGTCGGGTTTTGAAAGTTGCCCGAACCATTGCGGATATTGAGGGGGAAGAAGATATCTGCAAAGGGCATCTTCTTGAAGCGTTGAGTTACCGGAAGCGTTAGTGCGACGCCTGATTTTTGTACTCATCATCCTGACGATAGCCATGATACTTTTTAAGACCATTACGACACCGAAGAAACACCTCCCCTATTTTCGTCCTGACGAACGTATTTTGGCTTTTGGAGACAGTCTGACCTTCGGATACGGAGCCGCACGCTCAGAGAGTTATCCTGATAACCTGCAGCGCACTCTTAAACGTAGAGTGATCAATGACGGCATTCCGGGAGAACTCTCCGAACAGGGTCTTATACGATTACGCACGAGTATTTCCCGTTATCGTCCCCGCTTACTGCTGTTATGCCACGGGGGAAACGATATTTTACATAATATCGATGACCGCCGACTGCGTTATAATCTTGAGCAAATGATCATATATGCGCATGCCCACGGTGTTGACGTAATTTTAATCGGCGTACCGAAATTTTCTCTTCTGCACCTTTCCGAACATCCGGTATACGTAGAACTGGCAAAGCAATACAACCTTCCCATCGAAGGCGATATCTTAAGCACCATCCTTCACGACAACCGCTACAAGAGCGATTATGTCCATCCCAATAAAGCCGGATACGTGATTATGGCTGCCGCCGTCGAAAAAGTGGTTCGGGAAAAATACCGTTTTGAAGAATAGGAGGCATACGCCTCCTATAAAAGGAGGTTAGAATGTTGCCACAACCCATTGGGTGATGATAAAGCCGCCGAATACCAGCCAAAGAAACATAGACCCCGCCGCATAGATCGGTGCCAAACCAAGTCCTTTAAACTTGGCAAAGCGTGTCCCCATCCCCAGCGCCGTCATCGCCATCGTCAATAAGAACGTATCGATCACATTGATATTTGCGATTGTCGATTGGATCATAGTGGCAACCGATTCTCCCGCATGAGCATCGGTAAACTGAAGCAATAACGAATTCACCCCTGCCATACCGATAAAATAGACGGCGAACCACGGGATAACCAATTTAACGCCCCCTCCGGCCGTACCCGTTTTTTTGGCAGCGTATGAGAGATAAATTCCCAAAATAATCAACATCGGTGCGATCATGATGACGCGGGTAATTTTGACGATAACCGCCGTATTTGCCATATCGGCATCCGCGCCCGGGATCGATGCCGGAACGGCAACGACCTGTGCTACCTCATGAATCGTACCGCCGACATACATTCCGAACGTTGTCGGCTCCATATGCAAAAATCCGGTTGCCGGCTGAATGATCGCCGCGTACAACACCGGATACAAAAACATCGAAATCGTTCCGAAAAGGACGACCATCGATACGGCAACCGCCGCTTTATGCTCTTCTGAACGTAATACCGGTTCGGTAGCCAATACCGCTGCGGCGCCGCATACCGATGCTCCAGCCGCCGTCAGCATCGACGTATCGCGATCAAGTCTAAAAAACTTTTGAGCCAAAAATGTTCCGAGGATAAACGTCGTCGAAAGCATGATCAAAGAGACCATGAATCCTTGCAGCCCTACTTGCTCGATTTGCTGAAACGTGATTCTAAATCCGTAAAAAACGATCGCAAAGCGTAAAATCTTTTTCCCGGAGAAAACGATTCCGCTCTCCCATGCCGAAGGGAATTTGTTGTGAAGCGTGTTTGCGTAAAAAATACCCAGTACAATCCCAACAACGAGGGGAGAGATACCCAAATTTTTAATGAAACCGATATCGGCGATCATCGTCGCCGCTGCGGCAAAAATAGCAACGAAAAGGATACCGCTGATGGTTCCCGCACGTTTTTGAGGTGAAAACGGCATAAAATCTCCTTTAATTAATTTAAATGCAATTATAGGGAGATTTATCCGATTTTAAAAATCAGCCCGATTGAATGAAATATTCACTTTTACGGTACAACAATCTCCATACGGACCGGAACATCCCCCGATTTTGCGGTACTGACCGCCTCTTCGTTTTTAATGACGATACGCGAAGCCAATCCTTCATTTTTCGCCAATTGCGCGCGGATATTCTCGGCACGCTTATGTGCCAACATCTGTAATTCCTGCGGCGCAAGCGGCTGTTTGGCGATGAGTTTATCGATGAGGGCATCCGAATAATGGCGTACAAATGCCGCTTCTTCGGGATACTGTTCCTCAAGTTTCTTTTTAAGGAGCTTGACCTCTTTGCCATCGAGCATATCATCCGCCATCTCTTCAAGCAGCTCCATGGTGATGGCCTGAGAAGAATCGATTTTAAGCTCTTTATTGCGTTTGAGAGCTTCTTGCACCAGTTTCGCCCCCTTAAGCGCATACGCATCGCCCTGCTCGTCCCATCCGCCATAGATTTCGAGCATCAGCTTCGGCCGTTTGGAGAGCATAGTCGTAAGCTGATCGAGTTTCTCGATCTGCGGAGGGAGCAATACGGCCGAGCCTGCTTCGAAATCGATGGAAGAGAGCTTATCGCTCTCGATCCCCATCAAAGAGCCCAATAGGCGAAACGGCGAGGTAACAGCCTTGGTAAAGAGGTTGCTGATTACCTGCCAAACCACTTTTCCGTATTTGAAATCGGGATTATTCACATCCCCTTCTATCGGCAAGTCGATGTCGATGACGCCGTCAGAGTCTTCCAAAAGAGCGACAACCAGACGCATCGGCCACGGCGATCCCCCCTCTTTTTCGGCACCCAGTTCAATTTGTTTAATGACAACCTGATTCGCTCCGTTTAGTTTGCCTCCATCGATCTTATATCCCAGATTCAAAAAAAGTTTCCCGCCGTCAATTTTATATCCTAGGAATTGGAGCGAGTACGGAGTGTAATGCTGTAATTCCAGATTGTCGAATGCCACTTTGATGTCGGTAAACTCTTTAGGGGCTTTGGTATTAATAGAACCGTCGACTTTTGCCAAACCGTACTGATCGACTCCTCCTCGCAGCTTCACAAACGTTCTGACGTCTTTCGTCGTCGAAATCCCCAAAACTGACCCCTCGAGATCATGGATATACGTTTTAAACGGCAGAGGAAGAGATTGGTCGCTAAACGTGGCGCTGCTGTTGCGTACCAATAATTTTACGATATCGATTCCAAACGGATTGGAGGCAGGTTTCGTAGTGTCCGTATCCGCACTCGAATGTTTTGAGAGCGTTGAGTAATTAAATACTTTTTGGGCATCGATGAGGGCATTGGCATATAAACCGTCAATTGCGAGCTGATTGATCTTTAGCCGATTGTCGGGATAGCTATAAGTAAACGGTGTCGCCCCGATATTTTGCCATCCGAGCAATACCGACTGATCACGGGAATCGTCGATGACCCAGTCGCTGAGAGCTACTTTCCCTTTGACCGATGCTTTGGTATTTACATAGTCGTAATGAGCGCTTACCGAAGCGCTTCCGCGATGCAGTGAAGCATAACTGCTCGGCTCGATATACGGATCGAACAAAGCGACGTTTAACCGTTTTAGCGTCAGATCACCGCTGCTGCGCATTGATGAACGGGTTATGTCGCTTTTAAGTTCCAGCGTACTTTTTTCATTAATCCGGGTATCAAACGTCAGATAATTTTTGACCTCCGGATTACTTTCGAATCCGCGCAGGTTCAAATGCATCTGATCGAATTTGAGTGCTACCGCTCTTTTCGGTACCTCATCTCTGAACGCAACGGATCCTTGACTCAAATCGATCTCATCGAGGCGGTATCCCCACGGCGCCTCTTGCGTCGAAGGTTTCGGTGTCGATTTAGAGGCATACGCATATCGGGAGAGATCAATAGAGCCGTCATTAAGCCGTTTGAGAGAAACGCTGGGCTGTTGAAGAGCGATTCTTTTCACGGATGCAAACCGTCCCGCTCGATCTACCGATACCCCTTCAATTGAGCTTCCCTGCAGTGCAATGACTCTCGCATCGTCTTTTTGGCGCGCTACCTGAACGGTATCGGTGGCTATCTCGACATCGAGCGGCGTTGCCTCGTCACTGCTGATCGTGCCGCAGTGCAGTCTCAGATTGGCAACCGAAGCATGATACGGTTCGGCAGGAGCACTGTCTCTCCATTGCACCCCTACCCCTTCTATTGCGGCATGTCCGATCGTATAGTTCCACGGTTCTTTCGTCTCATTTTCATCGTCCGGGAACGCTTTTTGAATCTCTTCGATATAGTTTAGCCAATCGATCGTACCGTTCTTACCACGCTCCGCCGCTACGTTCAATCCGTTTACGTTCACGTTCCGGGCATTAAAAATTTTGCGCATCGGCAGCACGTTTCCGCCCTCAAGTTTTAAAGAGGCCAGTGTCAGAAGATTGCGCTGTTCCCCTTTAGGGATGATCCGAAGCTTCTCTACCCCTACGTAGAGGTTGGAGAGTTCCGTCGCATTGACATCATCGCTGTTAAACCGATAATCAAATCCGAACTGCGCGTCTCCGTCCGCCACTTCGATCGGAAATTTCTCCCGAAAATAGCTCCACGGGGTATACAGTTTCCCCGATTTGAACGCAATACTCCCTCCGATATCGAAAGGGGCAAGGGCATCGATCTTCCCGCGGATGTCGAGGAAACCTCCATCGTTGATCGTTGCGTACAGGCGCATTTTGCCGTCTGCACTTGAAAGGTTCCGAAGATCGATATTGTCGATTTTAAACCCTATCGGCCCTACCCCTTGTGCAAACGACTTCCCATCCGATACGTCGCTGTAATCCAATGAACCGTCTTGAAGGGTAAAATGACGGATAATCAATCCCATCGGTTCGGAAGAGGATTTCTCTTCTTGGGTATCGGAGCCGAGGTTGCTCAGCCATTTGAAGTTAAAATCTCCCTGCTCGTCACGCCGTATAGTGATTTTGGGTTCACTCAGCGTGATATCGCCGATAACCAGGCCCCCTTTCCACAGATACGCCGTCGGATCGACATTGATCGAGAACTTTCGAAGGGTAAACAAATCACCGTGTTTCGGTGTTTTAAACGCAACCCCTTTCATTCTCAGATGAAACGTAAAAGGATTAAAAGCGACCCATTGAACCGAGAATTCTCCCCCCTTTGTCGCTTCGGCAATCTTTTTCGGGGCAACGTTTTTTAAAAGATAGGGAACTCCCCAGAAACCCGCCGTGCCATAGACCGCAACTGCCGCTGCCAATGATTTGAGGATCAGCCCTTTTTTCATCTTGTATACCCCTGCCAAAATCTGTTTTCATTTTATCATAGTTAAATCTATATTTAGACATAATCATTTACTTTAATCTACAGAGGGATAGCCGAAATGAAGCGCAAACAAATTTACAATCCTACCTCCAACGAACACGTAAACGACCGTCAGGTTTTCGGCGGCAATCCTACCGGTATTTTCGAACTTAACAATATCAAATATCAATGGGCCTATAACCTCTGGGAGATGATGCTGAACAACACATGGTTCCCCAAAGAGGTCGATATGACCCGCGATGCCGTAGACTATAAATTTCTCACCGAGATGGAAAAAACGGCTTACGACAAAGCCCTCTCGCAGCTTATTTTCATGGACTCCCTCCAAACCAACAATCTGATGGACAACATCAACCCTTACGTAACCGCCCCGGAGATCAATCTGATTTTGGTACGCCAAAGCTTTGAAGAAGCGCTTCACTCCCAAAGCTATGCCGTCATGGTCGATTCCATCAGCCAAAACAGCGAAGAGATTTACGATCTCTGGCGCCGGGACATGATGCTCAAAACCAAAAACGACTCGATTGCGGCCCGCTATGATGCCCTCGCCCACGATCCGTCCGAGAGCGCTTTCGTAAAAGCGTGTTTCGCCAACCAAATCCTGGAGGGGATCTATTTTTACAGCGGATTCACCTATATCTATACCCTCGCGCGTTCGGGCAAAATGCTCGGCTCCGCACAGATGATCCGCTTTATCCAACGTGACGAAGTAACCCACCTCGTTTTATTCCAAAACATCATCAACACCCTGCGCCGTGAACGTCCCGATCTTTTCACCGAAGCGTTGATCGAAGAGGTTTACGATATGTTCCGCAAAGCGGTCGAGCTCGAAGTCGCATGGGGTCAATACATCACGCAGGGGCAGATTCTGGGTCTGACCAACGAAATCGTGGAACAATATATCCAGCATCTGGCCGACAACCGTCTCAATGCGGTTGGGCTCAAACCTTTGTACAATGTTACCAATCCGATCAAATGGGTCGATGATTTCTCCAAATTCAACGACCAAAAAACCAATTTCTTCGAAAGTACCGTCACCAACTATTCCAAAGGAAGCCTCAGTTTTGACGACTTCTAAGACCCGTCCCGTCGTTTCGTTGAGCTTTGAAACGGATACCGATTTTCATGCCAACCTGAATCAACTGCTCCGACTGATTGAGCGATCCGAAGAGGATGCGATCATCGTAGCTCCCGAAGTCGCCCTGAGCGGATTTGCCTACGAACGCTTCGACGAAGCGGCCGCATTTACCGACCATGCACTTCAACAACTTCAAGAGCGCATCGGCAACCGCCTTCTGATTTTTACCGCGATTTCCAAAAAAGGAGATGCGTTTTATAACACGGCTTATGCACTTCACAACGGTATCATCCTGCACAGCCAGGACAAATCGAAGCTTTTCGCTCTGGGAGCGGAGCATGAGCATTTCCAACCGGGAGAAGAGGGGGAGATCGCCCCTTTTGAGTTTGACGGAATTAAAATAGGGATTCTTATCTGTTTCGAACTCCGTTTTAAAGCGCTTTGGCAGCAGCTGGAGGGGTGTGACATCATCGCCGTTCCGGCACAATGGGGAAAACTGCGTCTGGATCACTTTGTCACCCTGACCAACGCTCTTGCCCTGATGAATCAGTGTTTTGTTATCGCCAGTGATGCCGCCAACGAAGAGACTACCGGCATAAGCGGTATCATTACCCCCTTCGGCGGTGAAATCCGCAACCACGGAAATCTCTCAACAACATCGCGTTATGAAGAGCGTACCGTCCTCTCCATGCGCCGATACCTCAACGTAGGAATAGTATGAATATCGATAAAATTACGGCGATCAAGACCACCCGCATGGCCGAAGAGATCAGCAAAAAATTCCCTCTCCGCCCGATCGTCAAAAATGCCATTATCCAAACCAATCGCGAAGAGTTCGTCCCTATCGCCATGCGCCACAACGCCTACCGCCTCGATGCCCTTCCGATAGGTGCACAACAATACATCTCTTCGCCTCTTACGGTTGCAAAAATGACCCAATACCTCAGCCCGGAGGGGTGTGACAGCGTTCTGGAAATAGGGTGCGGAAGCGGCTATCAGGCCGCCGTTCTTTCCCAAATCTTCCGCCGTGTATTCACCATCGAACGGATCGAAGCGCTGCTGCTGGAAGCCAAAGAGCGCTTCCGTCACCTGCGTTTGGGCAATATCCACACCCGTACTGATGACGGACAAAACGGCTGGGAGCAATACGCCCCGTTTGATCGGATTTTATTCTCAGCATCCGCACGCGAGATTCCCCAAAAACTGTTTCACCAACTCGCAGAGGGGGGAATATTGATCGCTCCGATCGACAAAGGTCGGGAGCAGGTCATTACCCGTTTTACGAAGCAGGGGGGAAAAATCCACGAAGACCCTCTCGAAGTATGTGATTTCGTTCCGGTATTGGACGGAGTGGTACGACGATGAGCGATCAAAGAGAATTTTGGAACGAGCGCTTCGCCAAAGAAGGGTACTTTTACGGTTTGGAACCAAACCTTTACGTCGCATCCATCATCGATACGTTAGATGAGAACTGTAAAATCCTTTTTTTAGGGGAAGGGGAAGGGCGTAATGCCATCTATGCCGCCCGTGCAGGACATCAGGTCACCGCACTGGATGCCAGTGATATCGGCTTGGCCAAATGTGCCGAACGTGCCCGCAGCGAAGACCTCGCGATAGAACTGATTCATACTGATCTGGAAGAGTGGAGTCCGTCCGATTCCTATGATGCGGTTCTCTGTTCTTTTCTCCACCTCGCCGAGCCTCTGCGTAGCGACGTTTTTGCCAAAGTGCTGGATGTCCTTTCAACAGGAGGCCTTTTCGGCGGCGAATTTTTCTCCGTTCATCAGCTCCCCCGTACGACCGGAGGACCCAAAGACGAAACGCTCCTCTACACCGCCTCCGCACTCGAATCGATTTTTTCAGGATTGTCGTGCGAGATCGCCGAACTGCACGAATGCGATGCCGAACTCTTCGAGGGAAGAGGGCATAACGGTATCGCTTCAGTAGTGCGGATGCAGGTACGACGCCGATGAGTCTTCCCGAAGCCTTTACACAGCGGCTGGAGCAGATTGTTCCACGTGAACGCTTCGGAAATGTTCTCTCTACCTTTGATCTTCCCAAACAGGTCACGTTCCGTGTTAATCCCCTCCAAACAACTCCCGAGGCTCTCGAAGCCGAACTGACCGCCTCGGCAATAGCGTTTGAACGGATAGAGTGGGGCGTTTTACAAGGGGTTTACCGTATCGATCCCGCAGACAAGCTTCGTCTCACCCAAACCGAAGCGTTTTACAGGGGGCATTTCTATATCCAAAACCTCTCATCGATGATCGCTCCCGTTTTGCTGGCTCCTGAACCCGAAGAGACCGTTCTTGATCTCGCCGCCGCACCGGGAGGCAAAACGCTGATCCTCGCTTCGATGATGCAAAATACGGGATGGCTCTCCGCCGTGGAGCCCTCACGGGAGCGTTTTTTCCGCATGTGCGATAATCTAAAATCCCAAGGTGTGACCAACGCCCATACCTACATGACCGACGGACGCAGTGTAGGGAAAAAATGTCCTCTGATGTTCGATCGCATTCTTCTCGATGCACCATGCTCGTCCGAAGCACGCTTCAAAAGCTTCGATGAAAAATCGACAATGTTCTGGACCCTTCACAAGGTCAAAGAGACCTCCAAACTCCAGCGCCGCCTCCTCCTGTCGGCATTCGATGCCCTCAAACCCGGCGGGAAACTCCTCTATTCGACCTGTTCTTTCTCTCCTGAAGAAAATGAATCACCCCTTCAGCACCTTTTAGAGCGCCATGGAGAGCATTTAAAGACACTTCCTCTGGTCTTACCCTTCGATAACGTTCAAAAGCCTCTGACACGCTGGGGAAAAGAGATTTTCGATGAACGAATCCAAAATGCCGTACGAATTTTGCCGACCGATACGATCGACGGATTTTTTATCTGTTTGCTGGAGAAATCTAAAAATGCTTAAATTTTTAAAATGTGAATTTTCTTCTTTTGTCCAATTTTTATTTACTCTGTTTGGCATCTATCTGGTCGTTACATTTTTTAAACCCGACCCGTTTATCTCTATGATTGCATTCGGGGCTGTTATTGTTATTTACGCCGTTTTCTTTATCGTTCAATTCATTCGTATGCTGACGATCCCAAATTATGATGATTTCCCTTGCGATGAAATTAATTTCGATAATTTTTTTACCTGGATTTGGGCAAGATGAAGATGGAGATACAATGAAATCGATCCTCTTCGTCTGTCTCGGAAATATCTGCCGCTCACCGATCGCTGAGGGGGTGGCCCGTCGGCTGATAGAGCAGGAGGGTCACGGTATTACCGTCGATTCGGCGGGAACCGGAAGTTGGCATATCGGCGAGGCTCCCTGCCGCCATTCGATCACCGTTGCACGGAACAATGGCGTGGATATCTCTTCTCTGCGTGCGCGCCAGGTGCATAAAAACGATTTTCAGAAGTTTGATCTCATCGTAGCTCTCGATCAAAGCAACTACAACGATTTACAAGCGATGGGAGCTAAAAATCTGGTAAAACTCGGAGAATTCGGATGTGGGGGAGCCGATGTCCCCGATCCCTATTTTTTCGACGGTTTTGAAGGATTCGAACAGGTTTTTAGCATGATCGTATCATGCGTCACGCAGCTTTTAAACGAACGCGGTTAAAAATTCTTTTCGATATAGATCATATCATAATTCGAGCCGCCGTGATTGACCCCGTTAATCAAACCGAAAACCCCCGAACGGTGTTTGAGCGCATACCCGATATAAGTATTCCTCCAATCAGGAACTCTGAGCAAGCGCCCGATATCGATGTCGGCACTGATGTCTAGGTAGTTAAGGAACTTGGAGGTATTGCTCCCTTTTTCTCTTGCGTCGATCACTTCGGTAATCGGAATCTGTTCGGCTAACGAAATCCCTTCCGCTCCCCCGATACGCAGACGATTGTCCCACACATCGATGTTATAGTACGCTTTGACATACACTGTTCCTTCCCAGAAACTCTCTTGATGATGATTCTCCAAAAAACGGTAAATGGAAGCTTTCAGATAAATGTCGATCGGCAGATCGTATATCCCTCTGGCGAGTAAATATCCTCCATCGATCCCTAACACATGGGTTTTGGCACCGCTAAATTCCCCTTCGCCGCTTAAAATCTGCCCCAGATCGTTTTTATCGGCGATCCCCCATCCTAAACGTACCGAATAAAGATCGTCGCTTCCAAACGCGACCGCTCCCAATATCCCTAGTGCAACTATGGCTTTTCGTATCATTTCTCTCCTATCCGCTGTACGGAAGTTCTTCGTACCCGATGGAAGCCCCTATGATATAAAGCGGGGCCTCTTTTGCGCGGCCATTATAACTGCCGATTGTTAATGCATTGTGCGAGGGTGTTAGTTCCACCGTGATCCCATCGG
>Ga0172377_10006966_pt1 | contig 11646 bp, 9 predicted proteins | sample Pumphouse3metaG_FD_119749 | JGI IMG/M metagenome (GOLD analysis project Ga0172377, IMG submission 119749) | Leachate microbial communities from a municipal landfill in Southern Ontario, Canada - Pumphouse #3 metaG | ecosystem: Engineered > Solid waste > Landfill > Unclassified | place: Canada... | reverse complement strand
CGCTGCAAGCTCGGATGCAACAACGGATTCATAAACAGTCCCCAGATTAATGCTTTTTGCATCGTCCAGAATGGCGCGGATATTGTTATGGTAAAGAATTCCGGTCAGAATTCCGACATCATTCAGATACAGCTTGAGCAGATTCTTACTTTCAGATTCAATAAGCGGAAAGCATGGATTTGTAATTGCTTTTACTTCGAGTGCAATTCCGGAATTGATAAGGTATTCAAATTCGTCAGAATAATCTGCAAAACGCTTGCCACGTTTGTTTTCAATGTTCTGTGCAACAATTCTTTTCTTTTTGTTTTCAAGCGTGGACGGAATCATATCATAGATCCTGCGGATCTTGAGCCTGCGTTCCCCGTCATATTTTGATGCGTCAGCCGCGTAGAAATCGTGAATCTGATTTTGAATACCCCTGACAGTTACGATGTTTTTGTCGGAAAGGTAAGAGTTGACAGCATCAGGCATGCCACCCACAAGCAGATATTTTCTGAAAAGATCCATAGTTCTGACGTGCGTGGCTTCGTCAAGGCTTTCAGATGCTTCAAACTTTTTTCTAAGACAGTTGACAGTAAAGTCATTGAAACCGTTTGCATAAAGCCATTCTTCAAAATCCAGAGGAAACATTTTTTTGATTTCTATACTGCCGATGGGAATAGAACTCGTCTGTGCAAGTGTGAGGCCGAGCAATGAGCCGCTTGCGATATATGTGAAGCGGGCGTCCTGCCTGAGAAATTTAAGCAAAGTGAGCAAACCCGGATAAGCCTGTATTTCATCAAGGAAAACAAGCGTATTATCCCTGTCTTTCATTCTGTCTCCGGCTATCATACTGACTTGCAGATAGAAGTCATCAACAGTTCTGGTATTGGCGAAAAGCCTCTGTCCGATGGAGTCCTCAATAAAGTTTATCTCTATATAGTTTGGGAACAGCTTTTTGCCAACGTGGCTTATGCTGTATGTTTTGCCGACCTGCCTTGCGCCGTCTATGACGAGAATCTTATTGGAATCGGATTTGAGATAATCTTCAATGTACTTATCAATTTTGCGATATAGCATGAGAGCCTCCCACACATTTGCATAGTTGAAGTGACAGATAACGGCACATTTCAACATATTAGTCAAAACAAATATAACACATTTCAATATATAAATTAAGAATATTATTACACATTTCAATATAAATATATTGCCGATGTACACACAAGTCAACATGAGTTAAAATATACAAATCAGAAAATTACAGAAAGAGAAGAAAGGAAGCATATGTTTCTTCGGTATCTTAACCACTATATTGCGTTCCCCGGGATGGTACTGTTCCTGGCTGTTACCACCGGCGTTGTGATCGCGGCTATGTCGGTCTGCCTTGCGGTGGGCATTAGGAAATCAAAACAATATTATCCGGAGGATCAGTTTGATGCTGCGATGTCTTATGCTGAGCGGTTCTCGGAACTGATCTTCTCGTCTACAGCTGTCCTTGGATTCGTGAGTGTCTATTCTCTTATAAATCTTTTCGAGACTGATCCGGCGGCACTGGAAGTCTGGAACAAATGGAAGGATTTCCTTCTGCTGCTGTTTCTTGCTCTTGCCGTGGGATTAAACTCATTCTTTGATCATGTGATAGTGCCGCTAAGACACCTTACAACAAGGGAACGCAGCGGAATACGTATGATCGGAATGCTCTATATGCTGGTCATATTTGCGTATATAAAGTTTATATATAATGATGACAACTATGACAGGATAATCCTGTATTTCCTCACTCTTGTCATCGGACGTTTTGTTTACTTTGATGTAAGCCTCTCCGATGCCGCGGGAGCCATAAAGGACGCCGCATCTAACCTCCCATATCTTTTGCTCGCGCTATGCTGCACGGGAATCCTTGCATGGTACGGATTCAGCACTGAATATCTTCTCAAATCAAACAGTGTTGTTATAAGCCTTTTTATTGCGCACATCTTCATGGTCACCGTAATCTTTATTCTGATGCGGACGGGAATTGTTGCGGGATTAGTGAAGAGAAAGACAGAAATAAATACACAGTGATGGTAAAATTATAACTGTATCAGAAATAAAATTTGTTTTGCGGAAGGCGTGTAAATGCAGGATGAATTTGATGAACTGAGGAAGGGTCTTGATACGGCTTTCATTAATGGCCACAATGATTCAGACCTTGCCTATAAGCCGCAGTTCATTTCAAATGATTACGAAAAGGGCCAGAAAGTGCTCTCCTCGGTTGAAGGAGAGCTTTTGACATGCAGTGAATTTGCCATAAGCGTCGCTTTCATCACAAAGAGCGGGATAACTCCGCTGCTTCAGACACTTGCGGAGCTTGAGAGCAGGCATATACCGGGCAAAATTCTGACAACAGATTATCTGAATTTCAGCGAGCCTGAGGCGATGGATAAACTCGCTTGTCTCAGCAATATCGAGCTTCGCATGTACAGGACCGGTGAGGATGCCGGCTTCCACACGAAGGGCTACATTTTTAAAAATGCGGATTTTTTCCATATCATCATCGGCAGTTCCAATATGACGATGAGTGCGCTCACAAGGAACAAAGAGTGGAACGCAAAACTTGTTTCGACGGACAAGGGACAGTTCGCCGGAGATATTCTGCAGGAATTTGAATCTCTGTGGAACGATGAACATACCTTTGTTTATAAGGATTTCATAGATCAATACAAAACTGCCTACGACATATCGAAGCAACAGAAAGCAATAGCAAGAAAAGCTCTCGGAAACGGCACGATCGCGGACTTCGAGGCCTTTAGGCTCAAACCGAATTTAATGCAGACCGGTTTCATAAATAATATGCGGGCGTTGATTGCGGATGGCGCTGACAAGGCACTCCTTATATCAGCAACGGGAACCGGCAAAACATATGCGTCCGCATTTGCGCTTCGCGATGAGGGACCGAAAAAAGTTCTGTTTGTTGTTCACAGAGAACAGATAGCCAGGCAGGCAATGGCAAGCTATAAGCGGGTTTTCGGAAACACCAGGACCTTTGCACTTCTGTCGGGAAATTCCAGGGGACAAGAGGGAGATTACCTTTTTGCAACGATGCAGATGATGTCCAAAGACGAGGTCATGCATGGCTTCAGACCTGATTCCTTTGATACGATAGTGATCGATGAGGTGCACCGCGCGGGGGCTGAGAGTTATCAGAAAATAATGAGTTACTTCAGGCCTCACATGTGGCTTGGGATGACAGCCAGTCCTGACAGGACAGACGGTTTTGATATATACAAATTGTTCGATCACAATATTGCTTATGAAATAAGGCTTCAGCAGGCACTTGAAGAGAATCTGCTATGCCCGTTCCATTATTTTGGAATTACCGATATCACGATAGACGGAGTGATTTCAGATGATGCACTTGATTCTGAGAATGAAAAAGACCCGAATGTAAAACTGCGTCATTTCAATTACCTTACAAGTGATGCGAGAGTTGGTTACATTATTGACAAAGCCGAGTATTACGGGCATAGCGGCAGCAGCGTCAAAGGCCTCATATTCTGCAGCCGAAAGGATATAGGACAGGAACTCTCGGCGAAATTCAACGCAAGGGGTCTTCATACAGTGTTCCTCTCAGGAGATGATTCTCAGGACAAAAGGGATCGGTGCATTGACCGCCTTACGAGCGATGATACCGATGATCCTCTGGATTACATTGTCACAGTGGACATCTTTAACGAGGGTGTCGACATTCCCGAGATCAACCAGGTGATAATGCTGCGTCCGACTGAGAGCCCGGTTATTTTCATCCAGCAGTTGGGGCGGGGACTGCGAAAAGCGGATAACAAGGAGTATGTTGTCATCCTGGATTTCATTGGAAATTATGCTAATAATTACATGATACCGATCGCTCTTTCGGACGACAGATCATACAACAAAGATAATATGCGAAGATATGTGGCCGATGGCACGCGGATAATTCCAGGCAGTTCGACGATACATTTTGACGAAATTTCACGCAGCAGAATATATGAGTCAATAGATCTGGCCAAAACTCAGACGAAAAGATTGCTGGTGGATTCATACAGGCAACTGAAATACCGCCTTGGCCGAATACCTGATATTGGAGATTTTGACAGATGCGGATCAATTGATGTTCAGAAGATTATTGATTACTGTGGTTCTTATTACAATTTTCTCGTGGCAAACGAGTCTGACTATAATGTGAGGATAAGTGATGCAGAAGTTACTGTTATCGAATTCCTTTCACGCAAGTTATCAAAAGGGAAACGTCCTCAGGAGTTGCTGCTTCTTAGAAGGCTGATCGCACAACAGGGAAGGATCCTCAGCTATTATGATGCCTGGCAGGGACGACACACTCCTGAACTTGAAAGCTCAGTTGAGAGGATGCTCACCAATCAGTTCCCAAAGAATGCTGACCGGAAGAAATACCAGCACTGTGTGCTGATATGCAGAAAGAACAATGGGTATTGCCTGACCGATGAATTCCTGCAAATGCTCAGGGACGATGGGTTCTCAAAAATGGTGACGGAACTCATAGAGTATGGACTCGATCAGAACAAAAAGAACTATTCAAAAGTCTACAGGGACACTTGTTTTGAATTATATTGCAAGTATACATATGAGGATGTGTGCAGGCTGCTGAACTGGCAACAGAATCAGAATGCTCAGAATCTCGGCGGATATTTCTATGATGAGAGGACGCACACGCTGCCGGTCTTCATTAATTATGACAAAGCAGGAGACGCGATTGCATATGAGGACCGTTTCAACAGCCCGGATGACCTGATAGCTCTGTCAAAACATCCGCGCCGGGTCTCATCTTCTGATGCCGATCATTTTTACAAACGTACGGAGGCTGACAGGGAGAATCGGATATACCTGTTCGTTAGAAAGAATAAAGAAGATAACGAGGCAAAAGAGTTTTATTTTCTCGGAGAGATCAATGCATATGGAAATCCCACAGCGATAAAGATGAGTGTCGCAGACAAGAACGGGACTAAGACGGATGATGCTTTTGAAATCAATTATCACCTGGAGACGCCGGTAAGAGATGATATTTATGAGTACATAACTGGTTAAAACTTTCTATTGGAGGGATACATGAAGACAGTCAAGGTAGTCTGCGCGGCAATAACTGAGGGGAAAAAGCTGTTTGCAACGCAGCGCGGGTATGGTGAATACAAGGATGGATGGGAATTCCCCGGTGGAAAGGTCGAGGATGGCGAAACACCGGAACAGGCGCTTATCAGGGAAATAAAAGAGGAACTTACGGCTGAGATAGAGGTCGATAAGTATCTGATGGATGTGGAGTATGACTATCGGGACTTCCATCTCTCAATGAAATGTTATTTATGTCATGTAAAGAACGGCAGCCTTAAGCTGCTGGAGCATGAAGCAGCAAGATGGCTCGATATTGAACACATAATGGACGTAGATTGGCTGCCGGCAGACAAGGCCATTGCGGTGAAATTGAAATCATTGTTGGCAGGAAATTATTACGGATGTTGATATACGGAGGCGGCAAAAGGGCCGCTACGCAAAATTATCATATGGAGGGCAGTATGAATTATCAGGTAGCGAATGAGATTATTAAGTTGGTGGTGTCAGATCATGGTGCTGAGATGCAGTCGATCACAAAGGACGGGCATGAATATCTGTGGAGCGGTGATGCGAAGTACTGGAAGGAACATGCGCCTGTGCTGTTCCCATACGTCGGAAGATTTACAGATGGGAAGTACACTCTGAACGGAACTGAATATGAGATGGGTATTCACGGGTTCGCAAAGAGAAATGAATTTACTGTTATTCGGCAGGAGGATAACAAGCTGGTCTTCGAACTGCGCGATAATGAAGAGACCAGAAAAGAGTACCCGTGTGCATTTGTTTTGACTGTTACTTATGAACTGAAAGGCAATATGATCGCCATTGAGTACAAGGTGAACAACCCGTCGGATGAGCGCATGTTCTTTGGAATAGGTGCACACCCGGGATTCAGTGTGCCGCTCGAAGAGGAACTTTCATTCGAGGATTATTATCTGGAATTTTCCAGGAACAGCAGACCGTACAGGATAGGAATGTCTGAAACCTGCTTCCTCAATGGGAAAGACAGCGAATATGAGCTGGCTGGCGGCAACAGAATAAACCTGAAGCATGACCTCTTTGATAACGATGCCATAGTGCTGAAGGATATTGCGGATGAGGTCACAATAGGGTCTGATAAGGGCAGCAGAAAAGTGACAGTATCATATCCGGATTTCCCCTATATCGGTTTCTGGCATGCGCCGAAGAAGGACGCACCTTACGTTTGTGTAGAGCCATGGGTGTCACTTCCTTCGAGACAGGGTATTGTCGAGGAATTCATGGATAAGTGTGATATGGTAAGACTTGATGCACATAAGGAATACAGCAATAAGTGGAGCATAAAGATCGATTAGTTGCCAGATTGTCCTTTTTGACTTGTGTTTCGTATAAATATAGAAAGACTTTTCACATCTGAAGAAAGCTTATTTACCCAGGGAGAGTTTTGAATGAAAAAGGAATTGCTTGATAAAGAAGTAATCTGTATTTATGACACAAGGGCAATACAAAAATTCATATTTTCCAATAACTATAATATAGACATAATTGGAGCCGGCAACATTGTGAGCGATGTTTTGCAGGAAGCCTTGAGGTATGCTATTGAGAATAATCAGGGGATGCCTCTTGGCAGGGATGAGTACTGTATGTCTGAGATGGAAGACCTGGACAATGTTCCCTATTTTGATGATCAGAAGATCAGGGCACAGGTAGTAACGATAGGGGGCGGCAACGCCTTTATGCTGTATAGGACAGGGAGACTTTGCAGTGAAGTAAGCAAGGCTTTTTCCCGCTATATTCTGGAGCACACATATTCACTTCAGGTCGCTGTTGCCGCAGTCGCGAAGACCGAAAACATGGATAATGATATAAATCAGTTGTATCTGAAACTTGACAGAATCAAGAATACCGAAGCTTTTTCACATCCACTTGGAACATTGCCGATCATAAAAAAAGAAAAAACGAGCGGAGCACCTGTCATAGGTACAGATAAGGATACAGGAGAAGAAATCTCCATGCAGACTTTTTTCAGAAGGGAAAAAGTCAGGACAGATAAGCATCTTCAAAATAAGGTCAGGACACTCGGTGAACTGAGCAAATACAATGATAAACTCGCATATATCCATATGGATGGGAACAGTATGGGGCTGACTATTGGCAGAATTATGGGTTCCATAAGTGATTACAAAGAAGGAATTATCGCCAGGCGCAGGTTGAATATGAATATTATGAATCAATATATGCAGACACTGGCCGTTTCCAGAGACTGGCTGTTAACACGAATGGTCGATGATGGTATTCCGGCAGAAGAGTCAGAAAGGTATTTTCAGGAACTCCATGCAGGCGGAGATGATATAAATATTGCGATGAATGCCAGATATAGTTTTATGTTTGTAGAGCATTTTATAAAGGAAGTCTCCAAAAAAACACTGTGGAATGACGACAGATTGGGAATAATCTATTTCAGTGTCTGCGCAGGGATAGCATTAGTTTCAGCTGATGTTTCCTGCGGAATGGGCTTATGGCTTGCGGAAAGCTGCTGTGAAACAGCCAAGAATGAGGCGAAAAAACCGATCAATCTGATTAATGGTAATGTCGGAAACTGGATAGATTTTCACATAAATGAAGATTCCTATATAAATGATATTGATACAATAAGGGAGGACAGGTTCAAAACAGATACCAATACTTATCTTTGTCTGCGTCCTTATTGTGTTGACAGGGAGCGATCGGACACACCTACATATTATGAAAAATTCAAGACACTTTGTCGTATGCTTCAAAACGGGATTTATGAAGAAAAAGTCACCAGGATGCTGTTGGATGGATATGGAGTCGGAATGTCATATATGGATAATCAGCTGAAGAGTTTTGAACTCCTTGGTGGGGAAATACCGGACTCAATCGGAAAAGCTTACGTGAGAGTTGCAGGAAGAGAAGGCAATTACGCCAATTGGTTCGACGCTCTGCAGGTTATGGATTATATGGGAAAAGCCAGAATATGATCATGTTTATCAGTTTTGAAAAAATGGAGTGTGAATATGCCTTTACTTAGAATAGAGCTTTTAGAGAACTGCTATATTACATCTGGGGATACGTATAATTCATACATAAAGGAAGATGTCTTTTTTGATCGTTTTGGTTTCCCATTCGTGCCAGCTGTCTACATAAAGAAAAGACTCAGCGATGTTGCACAAAGTGTTATAAGCAGTACTCAGATCGAGCAGATATTCGGCCGGAATCATGAGAGGGGCTGTCTTGTTCTGGACAATGCGCTTGTTGAAAACAGAGACAGTATGCTCATGGAAATAACAGGCAGTGATGATCCATATATCAGTAACGCTTCTAACATACTTGGTCAGTTTACTTCATACTACACATATTACAGACGCGGTAAGGAATACAGGGCACGCTACCTGAAAAGTTCGTTGATATTTGAATCATATTTTGAACTTGAGAAGGAATACAGGGAGCCATTTGAGCAATGTGTGAATTTGCTCGACATACTGAGCTATGATCGAAAGAGCCACGTCACGTGCAGTATAGATTGGGAATATCAGAAACCGCGTTAAGGCAGCGCTGTGAGTGATATGGATATACAGGAGACAGAAGACGCATATCGGCTGGAGTACAGCCTGCAGTTACTGTCAATAACCTGTATAAGTAATACGATCGATAACAATTCATTGACAGTACCATATATCCCCGGAAGAGAGATCCGCAGGATTCTGGAGAAGAGATTCGGAGAAAAGCTCGAAAACGGATCAGGTGGGGACTGCGTTAAGTGCTCCTATGCTTACTGTGATATTGGTGGCAGAAGAGGAGTCCCGATGCCTGCAAGCTATTCTGTTACCAAGACGGATAAGAAGCAGCTCCGGGATAAATTATCGAATGGCAGACGACCTGATGATTATGCCCAGTTAAAAAATATCTCGGGATCATTTGTGAGGGACATCGATGAAGAGAATATTAGATCAATGTCAGTAAGCACATGCAGGGGAAATCTATCATATCCAAATGACCGTGGAGATAATGCCCCGGAAAAAAGACTATATGTAGGATTGAATCTTGAACAGAGTTTTCGTGGATTCATCGAAGGTAACAGAAAGCAGATAATGAAGATATACAGATCAATTGCTGCTGACGGGAATGTAAGGATAGGCGGTCATTCGGAAATCGGATTTGGTAATGCTTATATATCCGTAGACAGAGTATCAATAAAGCAGACGGAACCAGAATATGCCACTGAAATAACGGTACTTGCCGTTTCTCCGCTGGTACTTAAGAATGACAGAGGATTGTACAGCGATAATACAGAATACCTTGTTAAGGAACTGGAAAGGCAACTGAATTGTCCGGGTAGCCTTGAACTTGTAAAGTGCTATAAATCATACGTTCCACTGATTGAAAAGAATGATAAATGGAATGAAGTGAATCCGGTAATGTACGGTTCAGCAAGCGGATCCATATTCAGAATCAGAAGAAAGGACGGGGAAAAGTTCGATTTCTCCAAAATTTCCAGCACATTTATAGGCTCTGATGTGGCTGACGGCCGCGGAGAAATAATGACACATCCCGCAGTTGATATTTATTATCGGACAATAGCCAAGGAGGAACAGGGGACAGATGGAATCAGGAAACGCAGGTGCGATGACCCCAAGCCGGGAATACATTTGGTAAGGCATCTTCAACAGGAACACATATATGAAACCGCCAATCTGATGGGACGGGTAGATGCGGAGGAATTTTTCAACAATAATTACAGGAACCTCGCAAAACTGCTGAAAGACATGTATGGCAATAACTGGAATAATGAAGATGTTATGAAATATTACATGAACGGTATAACAGAAGCTGTGAAATGCATGAACGTGGAGGACAACGGTGAACATTGAGATAATACCTGTAAAGGGTCATATACTTGCATATTCATATGAATCTCTTCTTTTTGACCGTTATATAGTAGAAAACGGCAGAATTGTATTGAGCACGGGAATGTGTTTTGAAGATAAAGGGTATTATGAGATTCATTGTTTTGATGAGATGAACGAATACCGCTTCCTTAGCGATGATGGCAAAACAAATGAATTTGTCCTCAGTGCCGACGAAGAAACTGATGATGCTGATTCCTTTGTATATACTGAGAAGCAACTGATTAAGGACAGATATACGGAAGATAATAACAGAGCATATCTTACAGTTGTAAATCGTTTTAAATTTACAGAAGACGATGCAATTTATCTGGATGATTACAGACTCGCGGGGGTTACACATGAATAAGAAGGTATGGAAAGAAATGGTAAGCATAGCCGGCCCGGCAATCGTAGAAAGCCTGTTCATGATTTTTATTGCATGATAGATACAAAGATGGTCGCTGGAATGGGGAGGCGGGCTGTATCTGCGGTTTCTCTGACAAATCAGCCGAAACTTTTCTTCTTCACAATTTATTTCGCACTGGCAACTTGCCTGACTATATGTGTTTCTAACAGTTATGGCAAAAAGGACAGCGCAGAAGCGAGCAAATAACTCGTTGCCATCATGAGGCTCACTGCAGTTATTGCCATAGCAGGCGGTGTGATACTGTATTTCTGCGCAAGACCGGTAATGATAGTGTGCAGTAATCAGAAAGATACAATGGACATGTCAGTCGAGTATTTCAGAATAATAATGGGAGAAATGGTGTTCCAATCCCTCACGCTGATGATGAATGCAGCGTTGCGTGGCATAGGCAAAACAAAGATCACCCTGTTATCAAATTCTGTCATTGGTGTGACGGATATTATCTTTAATTATTTCCTTATAGGCGGCGAAGCCGGGTTCCCGGCATTGGGAGTTGCCGGTGCAGCATATGCGACAGTCATCGGGACAGCATTTGGCTTTGTCGTGAGTCTTATTCCTTTCCTCAGTCATAAGGGCTTTATGAGCCTTACTGACAAAGAAAAGCTCAAAGGATTCAGTGAAAGGGAAATGCTACGGAAGATCAGGCCGACAGTGCTTAATCTTTTCGGAGAGAATTTCCTTATGCGTATTGGTTTTCTGATATCGGGAGTTATTGTCGCCCATATAGGATCATTTAATACCGCCGTATATTCAATCGGAATGATCCTCATGAATATTTCAATCGCGTTTGGAGAGGGACTTCAGACGGCCTGCGTTGCATTGATAGGCCGGTGCTGCGGTGCAGATGAAAGGGAAAAGATCCCGTCATATCTGAAGACAGCTCTGATCACCGGAGCTATATTGGCTGTTATAATTGCTTCTTCATACGCTTTATTTGGAGAGGAGTTCTTCAGATTCTTCCTGAACGACAAACGGTTTGCCAAGATGGGAAGTTCAGTCAGCCTTATCGTGGCATTTGTATGTATATTCCAGATAGAAAGATCGGTATACATAGGAGCTATGCGGGGAGAAAAAGAGGTCGTTATCCCGAGGCGTATAGCAACGCTGTGTGTATTAGTAATAAACCCCTTACTGAGTTATGTATTCGGAATCGTAATGAGATATGGAATATGGGGAATCTGGATATCAATTGCGATTGATCAGGTGATCTGGTTTATATGTACCAGAGTGTGCTACAAAAAATTTCTG
>Ga0172377_10006965_pt1 | contig 11647 bp, 9 predicted proteins | sample Pumphouse3metaG_FD_119749 | JGI IMG/M metagenome (GOLD analysis project Ga0172377, IMG submission 119749) | Leachate microbial communities from a municipal landfill in Southern Ontario, Canada - Pumphouse #3 metaG | ecosystem: Engineered > Solid waste > Landfill > Unclassified | place: Canada... | reverse complement strand
TGACGCTCATTATGTCTCAAAGACTATGTCTTTCTATGCGAAGAACATCGATGATGCGATGACTTGGTATGTGAAGACGCCGTTTTGTGAAGGCGGGCCTCAGCTGATCGGCGGGGAGATGGTCGTTTCAGGTCTCGATTACAAATGGATTCATTTCAGAACTAATTATCTCGGCCTTGACGGAGAGTATTCCGCAAATCGAAGAGCGTACACTCCGACTGCTTATGTGCTGAATGCGGATGGTACTGATAATGACGGAATTATGGATGTCATCCAATTGGTAAGCTATATGAGGAGACAAAAGGCTCTTTATGAAGCAGGGAAGGCTTCTGAATTCGACGGCACTTCCGAATCGGAAGGAGGTCCCAAAATCAACGTCACCGCCTTCATTGATGAATTCTATTATGACGCCAACCCTGTCACGGGAACTAAATCCGATGATTTGTGGAAAGCGTTCGTCAATAAGGATGACCGTTGTCTCCACATCCTTACATCTGCCCAGTACAGTCAGGACAATGAAAGTTCGATTACCGGCAGTGTGGTAACTATCCAACAGAAGTCAATACGCTCCATTTACAACACAGCCGCCTCCAACACCGCTTTGAAGTCGGCTTGGGGAGTGGAAATCAAAGACGAGAACGCTGACATCTGGAGATACAATGAATCCGCTGATAAGACAGGCAGACCGAACACTACCTCCGAAAACAGAGGCAACAGCGATCTTTTCAACGGCAGGCTCAACTCTGTTAAAGAATGGAATCTCTGCAACTCGAATTCCACAACTTTCAACGATGGCGGAAAGTGGTCTGACTATATGGACACAGAGGTTTCCAACGAGGAATCGATGATGGATAAGGATCACAGGATGTTGCGTTATTCCTGTATGGAACGCAACAGGGACAATAACGGGAACGGAGTGATTGACAGGGATGAGGTAAGATGGTATATGGCTTCGGTCCGTCAGCTCGTAGGACTTTACATTGGTGCGGATCTGCTTTCAGCTTCTGAGAAGTTGTACAACAGAGACGCGGACCAGAAGGCAAGTCCATTAGGGTCGCAATGGAGACAGCACGTCGTTTCCAGTACCTGGAGCGGATCCAACAGCAATCTTCCTACTATTGTCTGGGCTGAGGAGGGATCCTCGACCGGAGCTCTCACCGGCTCTTGGGATCACACGGGCAATGCTATTGAAAAATGGTCTCTCAGGTGCGTGAGGAATCTCGGGATGGGCACGGATCCGGTTTTGAGTGAGATGCCTCAGGACTACATCGAATGCGACAAGAACTCTGACGGCTCTTACACTTTCACCAACACTTTCCTCAACGAAGCCTGTATGCGCTATTATTCCTCAAGGGAATTGGATGCCGACAATGAACTTTCCGAGCAGAACAAGGTGTACAAGTCTTTTGTGGCGGCACCGGTTTCAGCGGCAAAGTCTTTCAGCTCGCAGTCGGCGAAGACGATAAATGACTATCTCGACGCCACCATATCCGGAAATCCTTATTGTCCGGCCGGTTACAGGCTTCCGAATCTGAGGGAACTTTCCCTAATGGCGCTCTACGCATCCTCTCTTCTTTCGAACAACACTCCTTGCAGAACTTACTGGTCTATGGGACCTTACGGCTCTGCAAAATGGCCGAGGGGTTACTTCTGGTACGGTGCCAATGTCTATCTGGAGACCACTAACTCCACCACCAACAAGACCAGCGGCGTCAATGCCACTACTGCCAGATGCGTCAAGGATGTCTTAGTCTCGGACTAATTTCCGTGTTGACTATTGATTGACATAAAAAAGAGGCTGACCTATTCGGGCCAGCCTCTTTTATGTTGTAAGTCAATTGCTTATTCAGCGACAACTTCAAATTTGAAGTCACCTTTGACGTCCTTGTAGCATTTCACAGATGCCTCGTACTCTCCTGCCTCTTTGACATTCTCAGAAATGATCGTGATGTCTTTCTTGTCGACATTCAGTCCTGCGGCCGATAGAGCCTCTGCAAGCTGAGCTGTGGTGACGGAACCGAAGATCTTTCCGCTTTCGCTGACTTTAGCGCTGACGGTAATCTTGGCCGCAGCAATCTGTGCGGCAAGAGCCTGAGCGTCCGCAACGAGTTTGGCCTCTTTGTGAGCTCTCTGACGCTTTGTCTCCTCATACTGTTTGAGAACAGAAGGAGTGACAACTGTGGCAAGTCCCTGAGGAACAAGATAATTAAGAGCGTAACCGGCTTTCACGGTCACAATGTCATCGGCGTGACCGAGATTGGCCACTTCTTTTTTCAATATAATCTGCATATTATCCCCTCCTGATTATTTCATTAGATCCGTTACATAAGGAAGAAGTGCGAGAGAGCGAGCTCTCTTGACTGCCTGAGCCACTTTCCTCTGGAATTTAAGAGATGTTCCGGTGATACGGCGAGGCAGAATCTTGCCCTGCTCGTTCAAGAACTTCTTGAGGAACTCAGGATCCTTGTAATCGATGTATTTGATGCCGGCTTTCTTGAAACGGCAGTATTTCTTCTTTCTGACCTCTAATGTAGGAGGATTCAGATAACGAATTCCATTCTTGTTGTTGAAACTATTTGTCTGTGCCATAACTTTTTAGTTTTCAGAGTTAGCATCATTCTCGGCCGCCTCATCAGCCTGAGGGGCTTCGTTCTCTACATTTTCCGTTTCTTCGGAAGCGGCCGGCTGTGCTTCCTGAGCCGGAGCTGCAGCTTTCGCAGCTTTGTTCGCTCTTCTCTTTTCAGCATAAGCGGCGGCATCCTTGTCGAGAGAAACTGTCAGGAATCTGATGATCTTCTCGTCACGGTGGTACTGTGTCTCCAATACCTCTACCAAAGTCGGTTCGGCCTGGAACTGAATCAGGTGGTAGAATCCTGTTGATTTGTGCTGGATAGGGTAGGCGAGCTGCCTCAGTCCCCAATCTTCGTCGTACACAACTTCTCCGCCATTATCCTTAATGAAGGAGAGGTACTTGGCAACCGCTTCCTTCATCTGGGCCTCAGACAAAACGGGAGTTGCAATGAAAACGGTTTCGTACTGTTTTAACATTTGTAAGTAATTAATAATTAATAAAAAAATAGTCCTTTAGCGCATTTTTTGCCAAAGGACTGCAAATATACTAATTATTTTCTGAAGTGCAAAAGCTTGATGGCCTATTTCTTAGGTATTCTTTCCAGAACGGCGGTCACGAACTTCCAAGCCTTGCCCACGGTCTCGATGTTCACCCTCTCGTCAGGGGAGTGCGGGTGCACGATAGTAGGTCCGAGGGAGACCATATCCCACTTAGGATACTTGGCTCCCATCAAAGCGCATTCCAGTCCGGCGTGAATCGCCATAACCTTGAGCTCCTTGCCGAAGAGATCTTTGTAAGTCTCTTTCATTGTGCTGATTATAGGAGTGTCTGGCTTTGGAGCCCATCCTGAGTAGCCACCCTTAACCGAGAATTCCGCACCTGCGAGATCGAATACGCAGCGCATCTTCTCAGCAAGATAATCCTTTGCGCTGTCCACGGAGCTTCTCATAAGGCAAGACACCGTGAGATGACCTTTCTCAGTTCTGACTACGGCCATATTGTTGGAAGTCTCCACCAGTCCCTCAACCGCGGAACTCATTCTGTCGACACCGTTAGGGCAGGCCAGAATAGCTTTCACCGCATTCAGAATGACTTTGTCCTGAATATATTTAGCCGCAGGCTTGCTCTCTTTTTCGAAATGGCATTCTCCGTTCGGATCTGTCTGACCGAATTCTGTCATCACCTGGGCAAACACTGCTTTCACCTCTGATTTCACTTTGGCGAGCGCGGCCTTCGGAACAAGAACTCCGACTTCGGCCTCGAAAGGAATAGCGTTCCTCAGGCTGCCCCCGTTGAAACTATTCACTTTAACTCCGAATTTCTCGATAAGAGGAAGTACAATCCTGGCAGCGACCTTGTTGGCGTTAGCCCTGTAAAGAATTATGTCCATTCCGGAATGTCCTCCCTGGAATCCTTTGACAGTCAGCTTGTAGCTCTCAAAATCTTCCGGAACGGCGTAAGATCTGTACTTGAAGTCAGCCTTTCCGTCAAGACCTCCGGCGCAACCTATGTAGAGTTCTCCTTCCGTCTCTGAATCAAGATTAAGAAGAATGTCTCCCTTCAGCACGCCCGGTTTCAGACATGACGCTCCTGTCATCCCGGTCTCCTCATCATAAGTGACCAGAACCTCGATAGGCCCGTGCTTTAGAGTCTTGTCCTCAAGAACGGACATCCCCATAGCCACTCCTATTCCGTTGTCAGCTCCGAGAGTGGTTCCTTTGGCGCCAACCCAGTCTCCGATTATCTGAGTCTCGATCGGATCTTTCAGGAAATCGTGCTTGGTGTCCGCGGTCTTTTGAGGCACCATATCCATGTGCCCCTGAATCACCACTCCTTTTCTGTCTTCATATCCTTTTGTCGCGGGAACCCTCATAATGATGTTGCCGGTCTCGTCTTTAATTGTCTCGATGTTGTGCTCCTTGCCCCATTTCAGAAGATAATCCTGAACTTTGCCCTCGTGTTTTGACGGACGCGGCACTTGTGTGAGCCCATAGAAATTGTTCCAGACGATTTTCGGCTGCAAATCTTTTATTGTCATAATATTTTGTTGTTAAAGTGTTATTTCGTACTTAGCGCGAAAGTGCTTTCCATTCCGAGCTGGTAGATCGGCACTCTGTCCTGAAGCAGCACGTTCACCCCGTCGCTCAGTCTGACTGTGCAAATAGCAGGAATTCTGTACACCGCTATCTTGTCGCTCTTGGCAGGTTTCGCCTCTCCTACCGATTCCGAAGACTTGTCAGGGACAATCTCAAGGACGTAAGGTTTCCCTGATATGTTCTCGGCAGTCACCAGACCTTTGTCATCCGCAATTCTGAATGCGATGTACATCTGTTTGGCGTTGTCCTTGTCCGGAACCACGTCGAATTTCATCTGCTGTACGGTCTTTTCGGTGTAGCCAATGAACATAGACATATAGTCTTTTTCAAGTTTTTCGATTTCTTTGATTGCGGAAGACATCGCCTCCCCGCTGAAAGTGGCGTCAGTGTCCCCGGTGACGATCTGAACTCGTTTCTCCCTGAGACTGAAGATCATATCGGCAGCCTCTTTAGCTTTCTGGTCAACGGACTTCTCCACGACCATATTCTGCTGAACCGCTACTGTGTTGAGCGCGGATTTTTTGTACAAGGTAGCGGACTCCGATGTCAGATTGGAAGAAACGCCCTTGTCGTTGAAATTCTGTTCGTTAGGCGCGGGAAATCTCCACTGTGACCCGGCTCCGAAATTACCGTCGTTCACTGACACCAGCCCCTGCGCCGTCAACTTTAGGAAGGCGTTGGCCCCGTTGCCGGGAGTGATGAGAAACCTTCTGGTCTGGTCAGCCTCCATGTACGGAGTCATTTTGACGTTAGTAATAGTGTAAGTCGTCTTGTCCGCCTCTTTTGCCTGAATCCCGAGGTATTTTGCAGCGAATTTCGCATACGGACCTGCGTAGAATCTCTCACATTCGGCCGTCACGTCAAATGAAAGTGTGCTTTTAGGAAGAGCGTAAGAGAGCGTGCCCATCGGGTCGTTTCCCTGATAGGAACTTTGAGCTGAAGCCGCCATTGATGACAAAATCATCAGCGATAAAGCTATTGTGATTTTTTTTAGCATATAAATAGATTTTTATTTCCAGCGTTTGTGTGTCCAGAGATAGTTCCACGGCTCTCTGTCAATGTCGAGTTGGAGCATCTCATAGTATCTGTTCATAATCTCCTCGGGACTTAGCTCGGAGGCGTCTTTGCAGACTTCTTTGAAAGTGACCTTGTACTTCCCCCGCTCTTCCATGTCGATGCACAGATAAACTACGCTGAAGCCGAGCTTGTGTGCGATTGCGGCGCCACCGGTCATTGATTTTGTCTTCTGGTGCATGAATTCGTTGACGTGGTGGATGCCCGAGTTGGCATAAGGGTACTGGTCGGTCGGGAATATGTAGACTTTCTTCTTGTCCTTGTTCCTATATATATAGTAGATTATTTTCCCTGATTCCACGTAGCAGTTCGCCTCGTGGTCTTTCATCGCGGCGCATCTGTTCACGGCCATCACCTGATCCCAGAATCGGCTTTTCAGAGTCTTGTAGACGACTGTCGAGTCTTTTTCCTCGAAAGGGACTTCAGCGTCGTAGAAGTACTGTCTCAACCCTCCCGCGATTTCCCAGTTCCCTCTGTGAGAGCTAAGCATCACGACGCTTTTGGAATTATTGATCAAATCCGTAAGGTACTCGGGATTAGTCACTTCCATAATATGCTGCTTGCGAAGTCTTTCGTGGTCGAATGCTCTGGAGAACCAGATTGCTTCGGTGAATATGTCAGCGAGATGAAGATAGGATTTGTCTGCTATCTCGGCAATCTCCTTGTATTTCCTGTCGGGGAATGACCTCGCCAGATTAATCATCACGACATCCCTCCTGTAGCGCAGGACGTCTTTCATAAGCCAACTGAAAAAACCGGACCACATATAATGCACCTTAAGAGGCTGTCTTCCCAACAGTCTGAGGAATGCGGTCATTATTCTAACGCTAAATTTCATTCTGATGTCAATTTCCACTTTCTTAGCTCCATTTCCACAAATATATACCAAATTTCGCACATACCCAATCAAATATTTGACCAAGTTTTGTTATATTTGCGGCCGTCACATAAAAAATCACGTAATGTTCAAAGACCAACCTAAAGGATTATACGCTCTCGCCCTTGCCAACACAGGTGAGCGTTTCGGTTATTACACGATGCTGGCCATTTTCATTTTGTTTATTCAGGCCAAATTCGGTTTTTCAGCTGCTGTCGCAGGGCAAGTTTATGCTATTTTCCTCGCAGCGGTTTATTTTATGCCACTTTTCGGAGGAATTCTCGCCGACAAGATAGGCTTCGGCAAATGTGTCACGGCGGGAATCGCGATAATGTTCGTCGGGTACCTCTGTCTCGCCATTCCGACACCGGCCAATTTTACTGGCAAGGCTCTGATGTTCGGCTCGTTGGCATTGGTTTCCGTGGGCACCGGACTGTTCAAGGGCAACTTGCAGGTTATGGTCGGGAATCTATATGACAATCCAAAGTACTCAAGTAAGAGAGATGCCGCATTCAGCCTTTTCTATATGGCAATCAACATTGGCGCGATGTTCGCCCCAACCGCGGCGACTGCCATTACCAACAAGATGCTTGCAAAAGCGGGTCTCGTGTACAATGCGGGTGTCCCTGCTCTTGCCCATCAGTTTATGGACGGCTCCATAAGCCCCGCCAATTCTGATGTCCTCACCGGAATCGCCGCTTCAATGCAGCCGGGAATGAGTCTGACCGATTTCTGCTCTTTCTATCTGGACAAACTTTCTTCCGCCTATAATCTCGGTTTCGGCGTGGCCTGCATATCATTGATTGTGTCAATGGCGATTTATTTCGGATGCAGATCGTGGTTCAAGTCCGCCGACGCTCTTCCTTCCAAGAAGGATGCTGCAGGCGAGACTAATAAGACTGACGAATTGACTCCTCAGCAGACCCGCAGCAGAATGACCGCTTTGTTCTTCGTGTTTGCAGTCGTCATATTTTTCTGGATGGCTTTCCACCAGAACGGCTCCACGCTTACGTTCTTTGCGCGCGATTACACTCAAAACGCTGTTTCCGGGTGGCCGAGGTTAGGTTTCAGCATCGGTATTCTGGCTTTGATAGCGATTTCGATCTACACTCTTTTCGCGACTTTCCAGTCAGAGACCACTAAAGGAAAGACAATTTGCGGTGTGATCACTTTGCTTCTCTGGGGCGGGGCTTACACCATCTACAAGACGATGGCTCCCAGCATCAACATCCTTCCTCAGGAATTCCAGCAGTTTAATCCGTTTTTCGTTGTAGCGCTCACTCCGTTCTCAATGCTCATCTTCTCGTCACTTGCTAAGAAGAACAGAGAGCCTTCGGCGCCTCGCAAGATCGGTATGGGGATGTTCGTGGCAGCCTGCGGTTTCCTTATTATGACTCTGGCATCGTTTGGCCTTATGTCTCCTAAGGAACTCAACGGAACTGTCAGCCCTTCTCTGGTGGCTCCCACAACACTGATGTCCACCTATCTCGTCCTGACTTTCGCTGAATTGCTGCTTTCTCCTATGGGAATTTCTTTCGTCTCCAAGGTTGCTCCTCCTAAATATAAAGGTATGATGATGGGATTCTGGTTTGCCGCCACAGCCGCGGGCAACTATCTCAGTTCGATTCCTTCGCTGCTTTGGAACAAGGTGCCTCTCTGGAGCGTGTGGGCTCTGCTTATGACATTGTGTGTTATTGCCGCTGTGGTGATGTTCGCAATGATGAAAAAGCTTGAAGCAGCCACCTCCTCATGCAAGTAGATCCTCAAGCCCGCTCCAATGGCTTGTGAAACATAAATCATTGAATGATAGATGATTAGTCACTTTGACCCCCTCCCGAAAAGAGGGGGGGTACTTTGTTTATGATATTGAATGTCAATGCGTTAGACATTACGGAAGACCACGGCCAATGTCTTAAGGATTATTTGCCGGATAAGTAAAATAATGAAAGAAAAGTTTGCATAAATGAAATTCTTTCGCTACTTTTGCATCAGATATAAACGAACTAAATAAGTCACTTGTTCATCTTGGTCGGATGAATTAACAAATGAAGGTCAGTATTATGAAAGTTGTACTTATTAAAAATGAAGTTATTGTTGCACGGATGCCCCAATTCGCGCGACTTTGTTGTTGTGTATATTCGGCAAGGCCGAATATTGATTTTACTCGTCCGATAGACGAAAAAACGAACTTATCCCCAAGGACTGAATCGAGCTTTCGCTCTTCAGTCCGGTACTGTTGACTCAGGTCTATTACAAAAAATCCAAGACCCTGTCTTTTAGAATCCTAGCAACTGTCGCTGAAAGGAAATTTGTGCTATGTCCGGAAATATCACATTAAGCTACTTCGGTCGTACAGTTATTAGCCTTGGAGAGACTGACCGCTCTCCAAGGTCCCAAGTAAATAAAACGAACATATCAAATGAATAAGATTTTGATAACAGCGACCTTGATGGCGATGTTCGCCCTGACGTCCTGTATGAAAAATGAAGCGGTGAGCGATGCGGGTCTCGCAAAAGGACTCTCATTCGGCTCCTACTCCGATCTCCCTACCAAAGCCGACAGCACATTCGTCGGCACGGGAGTGACAAAAATCCCCGTAAACGGCACTTTCGGCGTCTACTCTTTCCTGACGGGCAGCAGAATTACATCCGTTGACGGATTGAATCCGTCCTTTTTCTCCAATCTCAAAGTTACCTTCGACGGGAAAAAGTACACCTACTCACCGACCAAATACTGGCCTGCGGACACCGTAAGAAACAAACTGTCATTCTTCGCCTACTACCCGTGCGACAACCTCTCCATCCTTTCCAAGCCGACATCAGAAGGCAACGGAGGAATGGGCAGGTACAACTATCAGGTAGCAGACAAAGCACAGAATCAGGTGGACTTTATGGTTTCCGATCTCGTCCCGAATCTGACTTATGAACACACCAACACCGGAGTGACCGGACTCGTCAATCTCAAATTTCATCATCTGCTCTCCCAAGTGCTCGTGAAGGCGAAAGTTGACGCCGAAGACGCAAACACGGTCGTCAGGATTTCTTCCATAAAGTTCAACAACATTCTGTCCAAAGGCACGATGACCCCATCTTACAAAGACGGGAAGACCTCCTTTGAATGGTCAGATCTTGCCGAGCCTAAATCTTACGAAGTACCTCTTGCAAAACCGTTTGCGGCGCTTGGCACAAAGGCTAAAAGACATCACCTCCGGTGACGGCGCGGTGCTCATTCTTATGCCGCAGCCCCTCGTCTCAAGTCTGAATCCGACTATCACGGTTACCTACACGATGCAGACCGGCGCGGACCAGGCGATAGAAAACACGATTACAGTACCTATATATGAAGAAGACTACACTGCGGCCGTGAAGACTTGGTCGATCAACCAGAGAATCACGTACACATTCATCGTCGGTATGTCATCGTTTGTCATAAAATTCTCTTCATCAGTTTCTGAGTGGGATCCGAATGAAGACAAATCTTTAATGTAATATGTACCTTCTTAAAACAAAATTGACTGACAGTTGCCTCTTGCGGCTTGCTGTTATTCTCGCCGGAGGGATGTTCTTTCAAACGGCCCTCCAAGCTCAGACAATAGCGCAGCGGGATTCAACAACGGTCTATTACAAAGTGATGTACACCCTGCCGGACAGTACCTACCTCGGCAACGGCCACAAACTGGACTCCCTTTCAGACTTGGTCCACGGCATCTACACCAATCCGCTTGCTGAAATAAAAGGCATAAGTATCTTATCCTCAGCGTCTCCGGAAGGAAGGGCGTCACAGAATAAGGAACTCTCACAGAAACGTGGCGAAAGCATAATCAATATCATTCAGAAGAAGAGTCCGCTTCCGGATTCTCTATTCACCATTACCTCGATAGGTGAGGATTGGGACGGTGCCATCAAGGCTGTAGAGGCTTCTGATATGAATTTCAGAGACAAAGCTCTCAACATAATGAGAAATACCCCGCTTGTCGTAGTGAAAAACGGCAAAGTGGTGGATTCCCGCAAACGTCAGATGATGAATCTTGACTTTGGTCGTGTCTGGATGCAGATGGTAACCGATTTCTTCCCGAGACTGAGAAGAGCGGAAGTGACCGTTGACTACACTCTCAGACAACCGACTCCTGAACCTGAGCCTAAGCCGGAACCGCAGCCGGAACCGGAGCCGATCGTCATCGCTCCTACCCCTGTCCCTGAACCGATGCCTGAACCTGAACCGGTAGCGGTTGTGGAGCAGATAACGAGGAAGCCTCTGTTTGCAGTAAAGACCAACTTGCTATATGACGCCGTGACTGCATTGAACGTCGCAGTCGAAGTGCCGATCAAAGACCATTGGAGCATAGGACTTGAGTACACTTTCCCTTGGTGGGTCTGGGACAACAATTCAAGAGCATTCGAAATGCTCTTCTGGCAGGGAACGGGGCGTTATTGGTTCGGAGACCGCACCAACAAGCGCGTCCTTGCCGGATGGTTCGCGGGAATCAACGCCGGTGGCGGGTACTACGATTTCGAACCTCATCATAAAGGCTATCAGGGCGAATTCTACACTGCAAGTGCGGAAGGAGGCTATGCTTGGAACATCAACGATCACTGGAGTTTCGAACTCTCAGCCGGATTGGGCTGGATCGGATCTAAATATCGTCATTACGAAGGAATGGAAAACGACAACTATCTTGTTTGGCAGAACAGCGGCAACTACACTTGGCTCGGCCCGGTCAAACTTAACGCTTCGATCGTTTATCTTTTCTATCACAAAGTAAAGAAAGGAGGTAAATAATGAAAGCGAACAATAAAATCCATATACTCTTGTCTGTTCTTGCTCTTGTGATGTTTCTCACAAGTTGCGACCGCAGACCCTTGGAATACTACTACGTCAACTACACCAGAATTGTCGTCAGATGCGATTGGAGTCATCTTCTCAACAAGCCTTCGGGTATGTCTCTGTACATCTTCAAAGACGGAGAGACTAATCCCAGAGTCATCACCACGAGTTCAGTTGACAGCGTTGAAGTCAATCTTGAGGAAG
>Ga0172377_10006964_pt1 | contig 11647 bp, 11 predicted proteins | sample Pumphouse3metaG_FD_119749 | JGI IMG/M metagenome (GOLD analysis project Ga0172377, IMG submission 119749) | Leachate microbial communities from a municipal landfill in Southern Ontario, Canada - Pumphouse #3 metaG | ecosystem: Engineered > Solid waste > Landfill > Unclassified | place: Canada... | reverse complement strand
GACTATTTGGGAACAGTTCACCATGAAGTTCATTTTACCATTCAAGAAGCCTTAGACTCACTTGAAGATGTTATTTACCATCTTGAAACCTATGATATTACAACTGTTAGAGCGGCAACTCCCATGTATCTCTTAGCAAGGGTAATTAAATCCATGGGTATCAAGATGGTTCTTTCAGGTGAAGGTAGTGATGAATTATTTGGTGGTTATTTATATTTTCATAAAGCTCCATCCGCGCGCGAATTCCATGAAGAAACTGTGAGAAAACTAAATAAACTTCATCTTTATGATTGTTTAAGGGCAAATAAGTCTTTGGCAGCTTGGGGCGTAGAAGGAAGAGTTCCTTTCTTAGATAAAGAATTCATGGATGTTGCTATGAATCTAAAAGTTGAAGACAAGATGTGTAACAATAAAATTGAAAAAGAAGTCCTTAGAAAAGCTTTTGAAGACATGCTTCCAAAAGAAGTGGTTTGGAGACAGAAAGAGCAGTTTTCTGATGGAGTTGGTTATAGTTGGATTGATACTTTAAAAGAATATACTAGTAAAATTATTACTGATAAACAATTTGCTGCTATTGCCAATCGTTTTCCTATTAATACTCCTTCTACAAAAGAAGAAGCTTATTATAGAATTTTATTCTCAAAGCACTTTAAATCTGAAGGGGCTGCAAACTGTGTTCCTCATGAAGCTTCTGTAGCTTGTTCAACTGCTACTGCTTTGAAATGGGATGCCTCATTTGCTTCACAAAACGAACCAAGTGGTCGTGCAATAGCGGGAGTTCATGACATGGCTTATAAGAAATAGGTTGGAAAAGTTGCTCTTTTTTTTGCAAGAGTCTAAGTTTTCCCCCTCTTAGGCTCTTGCTTCTTATTATTAAAAAGATAAAACTTAATTTCTGATTATCAACACATGGAAGAAGTATTTAGCAACTTTTGTAGTTTCTCTTTTGAAAGGTATTCCTTTTCCAAAACTAGATCAAAAACACTTTTTCCAGTTTCAAGAGCTTCTTTTGCAATTTGACAGCTTTTTTCATAACCAATTATTGGACACATTACAGTAACAATACCAATACTATTATCAACAAGTTCTTTACATCTCTGCTTGTTAGCCGTAATTCCATCTATACAATTCAATCTTAAGGTATTGAAAGCTCGAGTCATATGTAAAATTGAAGAAAATAATTTAAAGGAAATTATTGGTTCCATGGCATTTAATTCTAACTGACCAGCTTCAGCTGCAAGGGTAATAGTAACATCATTTCCAATAACTGCAAAAGCTACTTGATTTACTACCTCTGGAATTACAGGATTTACTTTCCCCGGCATTATAGAAGAACCTGGTTGACGGGCAGGAAGATTAATCTCATTTATTCCAGTTCGTGGTCCTGAAGAAAGAAGCCGTAAATCGTTGCAAATTTTAGAAATTTTAGCTGCTATTCTTTTTAGAGTTCCTGAAAACTGAATATAGCTACCACAATCTTGAGTAGCCTCTATTAAATTTTCAGCACATTCAAAATCCCTTCCAGTATTTTTACTTAGTATTTCAGTAACAACTTTGCTAAAATTCTTAGGTGCATTCAGACCAGTTCCAATTGCTGTTCCTCCAAGATTAATTTCTAGAAGAAGTTTTTTAGCATCTTGAAGACGTTGAATATCCTCTCCAATTGTAACTGCCCAAGCATTGAATTCTTGGCCTAAAGTCATGGGAACTGCATCCTGCAACTGAGTCCTTCCCATCTTGATTACATCATTAAATTCTGTCCCTTTTTTCTCAAAAGACAATTTAAGAAGATTAAGCTCTTTTTCCAATTCCTCACAATATGTGACCGTTGCAATCCTAATTGCAGTTGGATAAACATCATTGGTTGACTGTGAAAGATTTACATGATTATTTGGATGAATAAATTCATAGTCACCCTTTTTATGTCCGCAAAGTTCAAGAGCAATGTTTGCAATTACTTCATTGGCACACATATTAGTTGATGTTCCCGCTCCCCCTTGAATAATATCAACTGGAAATTGATCAATATATTTTCCACTTATTATAAGATCACATGCTTTAATAATTGCATCAGATTTTTCTTTATTAATTTCTTCAAACTTAAAATTTGCCTGAGCCACAGCTTTTTTTACTTGGCAAATAGCTTTTACAAACTCTGGATACTTTGAAAGTGATATTTTTGATATTTGAAAATTTTCCATAGCTCTTTCAGTCTGAATGCCATAGTAGCAATCATCAAAAATCTTTTTTGTCCCAATCATGTCATGTTCTTCTCTAAATTTTTTCATTTTTTCCCTTCATAATATTTATCCAATGGATAAATTGGCCTTTTAAGCCTTTTTAATTCAATCTTTAAAACCCTCTTTTGAGGAATCATTTCTTAAAGAATTTTCCTAATTTCTTGTAAAGAGTTATATTCATTATCAATAAGATATTGCTCTAAACCACTTATTATTTCTAAAGAAACTTTAGGATTAATAAAAGAGGCAACCCCAATTTGACAACAAGTAGCTCCTGCCATAATATATTCAATTACATCTTCAAAAGTCATAATTCCTCCTACCGCAATTATAGGAATTTTCACTTCTTGACTTACTTGATGGACCATTCGTAGAGCTATTGGCTTAATAGCTGGACCAGACAAACCCGCATATATGTTTTTAAAAACAGGTTTCTTCTTTTTAATATCGATAGCCATTGCTTGAAATGTATTTACCAAGGAAATAGAATCGGTACCAACTTTTTCACATCCCATTGCAAGTTCAACTATATTCTCTGCATTTGGAGATAATTTAACAATCATTTTCTTTTTGCAAATATTTCTCATTTTTTCTACAAACTGTGTTGCAGATTTTGTTTTCAACCCAAAATTCATTCCACCTTCTTTGACATTTGGACAAGAAATATTTAATTCTACAAAGTCAATATCTATTGTATTAAGCTTTTTTAGGGCTTCAATATAATCGCTTTCAGAATGTCCACCAACATTTACTATTTTAACAAAATCTCTATTTGCAATAGTGGGATAAATATCTTTTATAAAAACATCTACTCCTGGATTCTCCAGCCCAATGCTATTCATTATACCACTAGGAGTCTCCCAAATTCTTATTCCTTCATTTCCACCTGAAGGTAATAATGTAAGTCCTTTAAAACACATTCCTCCCAATTTATCAATATCAAATAATTCGGACAATTCCTCTCCAAAACCACATGTTCCAGAAGCTAGTAAAATAGGATTTTTCATCTTTATTCCAACTAAATCTGTTTCTAATCTATTCTTCATAAAACACCTCACTTGCTTTAAATATTGGGCCATCTTTACAAACTCTTTTATTTCCCTTTGAGGTTTTAATAGAGCAACCCAAACAAAGTCCAATACCACAGCCCATTCTGGATTCCAAAGAAACATATAATCTTTCTCCGACCCCTTTTTCCTTACATATTTTATAAAGTAATTTCATCATAATTATAGGGCCACACGCAAAAATATAATCATAATCTTCTACATTAATATCATTGATAATATATCCACCAACATTGACTACAACATTATTCAAAATGCGCTTATACAAGTCCACAAGCATTTCTTCCGAGCTAAATCCTAAATAAGCATCAACAACGTTTTGAGGATTTTCTTTAAGTGTTTTACCTGCAAAATATAGAGGTGCAATACCAGTTCCACCCCCAATTAAGGCAATCTTTCCACTTGCTTCTTTAAATCCATTTCCATTGGGACCTTGAACAACTACAAACTGTCCTTTTAACATTTTACTAAACTTTTTTGTCCCCTTTCCCACAATTTGATAAAGAAAAGTTATGGATTCACTATCACTATCAAAAACTGCTAAAGGTCTAGACAATAAGGGGGAACTATCTTCAGTTCCAACCATAACGAATTGTCCCATTTTGCACTTTGCAGAGTTTTTAACTTTCATTAGATAAAATTTATCATTTATTTTTTTGTTGCTTAATATTTCATTCATTTTGTTATTCCTTTATAAACTATTTTTCCATCAATTATGGTATATAAAACTTCTCCTAATAAATTTTTGTTAATTAATGGTGAATTAGAAGCTTTTGATTTGCCTTTTGTTATGATTCTTTTTTTATTAACATCAAAAATTACAATATCAGCTGTTGAACCTACCGAAAGTGAAGGAATTTCAAAATTATATAATTTTGCAGGATTTAAGGTTAATAATTTCAGAAAATCAATAATTTTCATGTTATTTTTCTGGATAAGTATTTCAATCACAATGGAAAGTGCTGTTTCAAGACCAATAATTCCACTAGGGGCATCAGCAAATTTTCGACTCTTTTCTTCAAAACTATGCGGTGCGTGATCTGTTGCAATAATATTAAGTACTGAATCTTTTAGACCTTCTATTAATGCCAATCTATCTTGTTCTGTCCTAAAGGGAGGATTGAGTTTCGCATTAGTGCCACTTCTGTATATTTCCGTTTCATTAAACATTAAATGTTGAGGTGTAACTTCAGCATAAATATTTGAAGAAAATTGTTTTGCAAATTTTAGGATTTCTACTGATTTTGCAGAACTTATATGCTGAAAATTTACTTTAGCCTTGGTATCTACTGCAAAAACACAGTCTCTTGCCACCATACTAATCTCAGCGATGTCTTTAGCTCCTTTAAAGTGTAATTTAGCTGAAACCTCTCCATCATTTATTCCATGAGTTTCAATAAAATTTTGATCTTCTTCATGTAAACTAATTGGGCAATTTAACTGTTTAACGGTTTTCATTGCTTCATATATAACTTTTGTGTCTTTAATATTTACACCGTCATCACTAAAACCTATGGCTCCACATTTCTTTAAGGCTTCCATATCAGTTAGTTTTTCACCCTTCATACCAAGAGTAACATTAGCCACAGTGTATAGTTTTAAAGCTGTTTTGTGGGCTTTTTCATAAAAATATTTGATGGTTTTTTCGTTATCCATTTTTGGTTGGGTATTTGCCATACAAACTACTTTAGTATAGCCTCCAGCAAGTGCAGCGTTACTACCTGAAATAATATCCTCTTTATAAGTAAATCCTGGATCTCTAAAATGTGAATGAACATCTATTAATCCTGGTGAAACCACCATTCCATCCGCATAAATGCATTCTGAAGCACCCACTAAGTCTATATGTTCACTTATTTGAACTATTTTACCTTCGCTAATACACAAATCTGCAACTTTTTCGGTATTTGTATATGGGTCTATAAGCGTTCCATTTTTTATAATAATCATCTTAGCTCCCAAAATATTGAATCAATATTTCTACTGATTTCTCAACATCTTCAAATTTTGCATATTCATCTTTATTATGACTAATCCCCTGTTTACAAGGAATAAATAACATACCTGTTTTAACAATATCTGGAAAACACATTCCATCGTGTCCCGCTCCACTATTCATTTCTAAATATGGAATATTGAGATATTCTGAAGTATCAGCAAGTTTTTTTATTATCTCTTTTGATAAGTTAACAGGCTGTACTTTTCCTATTTCTTTTAAAGAAGCTCTTGTTTTACGTTTTTTTGCGATTTCCTTTAATTTATCATTTATAATCTTTCTTATATTTAATAACTGCTCTGGATTTTGTGAACGTACATCTATAACAAACTTAGTCTCTCCAGAAATAACGTTTAAAGCATTTGGATAATTGTCAATTTTACCAACTGTAATTACTAAGTCTTTTTTCTTTTTTGCATAATCTTCTAAAAAAAGAATAAACTCTGAAGCAAAACAAAGTGAATCCTTCCTTATTTTCATTGGAGTACTACCTGAATGCTCTGAAACTCCATCAATTTGTATTTCTATCCTTTCATTCCCTACAATAGCTAATACAATACCAATACTTAAATTTTTGCTTTCAAGAACTCGTCCTTGTTCAATATGAACTTCAAAATAACCTTTTATACCATCCAAACTGGCTTCATAGCCTAAGTTTCTTTCTTTAAAAATATTTTTTAGTGATTCTCCATTTCGATTGCAAAAATTTTCTACCATTTCTTTTGTATATTTTTTGGTCAAAAGACCACTACCAATTGTACATTTATTAAAATTAGTAGATTCTTCGCATCTAAAGGCTGCAACTCTTAATGGAATATCGCTTTTGGTCTTACTTAATTCAATCATTACAACTAGACCAACAATAACTCCAATAACCCCATCATATTTTCCACCGGAAATAACTGAATCCAAATGAGATCCAATCCAAAAAGCCGGTTCCTTATTACAATTTGAAACATAGGAATTTCCAATAGCATCGGTAAAAACATCAAAACCATTTTCTTTTCCTATCTCTAGAAAGGTTTTGTGCATTTCATCTTCTATCTCAGTATAACCTAAGCGGGTAACACCACCTGATTCAAGACAACCAATGTTTTCAAATCGCTTATAGATCTCTTTTATTTTTTCTAATATTATTTTATTCATTTTTACTTGTATTAAATAAATTAAGCAATTTATCTAAATAAATTGCTTTTATTCATCTTATCCTATAACTTCCGTTGTAATGTCTTTCCAACTAAGAATTTTCTTTTCTAAGACATCAAACAGTTCATATAGAATCAAACCCAGTAAGCTTAAGAGAATTACAGCAGATAATATTAAATTAATATTATAATTTTCACCTCCAAGCACAACCAAATATCCAAGTCCTGCTTTTGCACCAATCATCTCTCCAATTACAGCTCCAATCATGGCTTGTGTTACGGCAAGTTTCATTCCAGAAATTAACATTTCACCAGAAAAGGGCATTTCAATTTTGAAAAATCGTTGCCAAGCATTTCCTTTTAATATTTTCATCAAATCGTAAATGTTTTTCTCAATTGACCTAACAGCCAATACCTCATTAGTCATAACAGGGAAGGAAACAACCAAAATAACCAAAGCTACTTTTGACTCAATTCCCAACCCCATCCATAAAATAAATAAAGGAGCAAGAGAGATCTTAGGTGCCGTTTGAACTATTATTACAAATGGCATTACAAGCTTTTCTAAAAATTCCACTTTTGCTAAAACATATCCAAGTGTTATACCTATAAGTATCCCCCAAAATGTTCCAATAAAAATTTCTTTAAGCGTTACCCAAATGTGATAAAACATGTCACCTGTCTTAAAAAATTCTATCATGGCTAAGAAAAAATTATATGGATCAGGCAGTAGGTAATTAGGTACTTTAAAAATAATAATATACAGTTCCCAAATTACTAGAACTATTGGAATTACCATTAAAGGTAAAATAACATTCCTATGTTTATGATAAAATAAAATCATCTTTTGCTCCCATTATTTCAGTTATTTGATTATTTTTGAATATAAAATATCTTTTGCATCAAAAGCTTTTTCGATTATTCCATACTCTTTCTGAGTATTTATTAACTTATTCCAAGAAACAGGATTTGCTGTTCCAATACCATTTTCTTTTGTAAAATCACTTTGCCATAGATAAGTTTCAAAAACTTCATTGATAATCTGAATAGTGATATCACGTTTTGCAGCTTGGAATGTCTTTACATAGTTTTCCACTGATAAGTCAACAGCTTCATCAGCATTGCCATCACAAATGTACTCAATAGATTTTGTTAAAGCTTTACTAAATGCATCTATTACTTCAGGATGATTTTCAGTATAAGCATCACTTGCAATTAGAACATTACCAAATGAAGGTAATACTGTATCAGAACGAATTTCAGCTACATTAGCTCCAGCATTGTTCAATTCTATAGTACGAAGCATAGAAAAAACGATGGCATCCACTTGTCCAGTAGTTAAAGCATTCAAAATAGCACCTGTACCAATTACTTCAAGCTCGATATCATCTAATGTCAAACCTACACTCTTTAATAGTACTTGTAGCTGAATATAGTTAGGGCTACCTAAGCTTGTTACGGCAACTTTCTTTCCTTTTAAGTCAATTGCAGTTTTTATGTCTGAGTCAGCTTTAAAAATAGTTGATCCCAATCCATGTTGATAAGTATTATGAACAATCTTAACTGGAATTCCATTTGAACAGGCTGTTACAACAGCATCAGCATTTGGAAAACCAAACTCAACATTACCGGCAGCTACATTTTTAATAATGTCAGAAGCTGCAGCATAATAAAATTCAACATCAAGTCCTTCTTCTTCAAAAAAACCTTTTAATTCTGCAAGATAAAGAGGAGAGTAATATGGTGTAGCTCCACCATCTAACTGAATTGTAACGTTTGTTAATTCCCCTGCGCCTACGCCTTTTTCTTCTGCTCCTTGAGCCCATAAGCAACCAACTAATAAAATAAGTATAATTGCTATCGATGTAATTTTTTTCATAATTTTTCTCCTTTGAAATTATTATTTATTTTTACAACTGCATCTAAAGTTGTTTTACACATTTTAATTTGAGCATCTTCAAAATCTACTAACCATTTGTCTTCAATACGATTACAATGAACTACACAAATACTTCCCGCATATACGTTATTTAATTGTGCTAGAGTAAATACTGTTTCAGCTTCCATCTCAATATTTTTTATTTTCAAATTTTCATAATATTTGATTAAATCCACATCTTCGGTAGATTCCCCTAAGATATTTCTTCCTTGTCCTTTATAAAAAGACCCAACTGAAACACAAATTCCCATATGATAATCAAGCTTATTTTCATCACATACTTTTTTTAAGGCATCAACCACCTCATAAGAGGCTATTGCAGGATATTCAGGTCTTACATAAAAAGATGAAGCTCCTCCTAATCGCATTGCTCCAGTATTAATTATTAAATCACCACAATTAATACCTTTTTGTACTGCTCCGGTTCCTCCGGTTCTAATTAAGACTTTTGCTCCTAAGTAAATAAGTTCTTGAACTGCTATTTCAGTAGAAGCAGATCCTATTCCTGTTGAACAAACACTTAATTTCACCCCTTTATACGTTCCACTACCTAAGGTAAATTCCCTGTTTTTTGAAATGATAGAAAAACTATCACAAAGACTTGCAAATTTTTCAACTCGTTCAGGATTGCCGGGAAGTAAAACAATTTCCTCAACATCGCCTTTTTTACATTTTAGATGTGGCATTAGACCATTTAAAAATGGTTTGTCTGCCGATATATATTCCATAGATTCCTCCGTTATATGAATATTAAAAAAATTAATTTATCTTTGACAAATTTTCCGAATCATGCCAACGCAGCATATATTTTCCTAGTAAGTCAATTATTTCATATGAAATAATTCCTACTAATACTGTTACTACAATACCAGCCATCAATAATCCTGTATTATAGGTAGCAGAACCATAAGTTAAAATGTAACCTAAGCCTACTTTTCCGGACATCCATTCAGCAACTATGGCTCCAATAACAGCTTGAACTATTCCAACTTTCAAACCTGAAAAAAGCATTGGCATTGAATACATCATTTCTACCTTAGAAAAAATCTTCCACTTATTAGCCTTTAAAATTTTCATTAAATACCGCACATCAGTAGGAATTGACCCTATTCCCAAAATAACACCTGTCATTACAGGGAATATTACCATTGATACTATTAATACCAATTTTGAGGTTACACCAATTCCAAACCAAACTACAAAAAGCGGAACTAAAGCAATTTTTGGTGAGGTCTGCAAAAAAATTATATGAGGCATTAATGCTGTTTTTAGCCAATCTATTTTTGCAAAAAAGTAACCAAATAAAATTCCTAAAAATACGCCAATAAGAAAACCGACAACCACTTCCCAAGAGGTGGTCCACAAATGTGGCCAAATCATCCCTGTAGAAAATAATTCAAGGAAAGATTTTAGTACAATCTTTGGAGAAGGAAGTACAAAAGTGGGAACATCGTGTGTAGAAACATAAATTTGCCAAATTAATATGAAGATGCTTATTGAAAGCAAATATTCACCAATTAATTTGAAAGAAGCTTTGACTTTTCCTTTTGCCCTCATCCAATTATCCTCCTCAAATACTTACTATATTCCTGAAATTCTTCTGTTTCTCTTACAGATACATCCCTTGGTCTTTCCAAATCAATATCAACAATTTCATTTATCTTTCCTGGGCGAGTAGACATTACTACAACCCTATCAGACAAAAATACTGACTCTGAAATACTATGAGTAACAAAAACAATGGTCTTGTTTGTTTTCTGCCAAATTTTTAATAATTCAACATTCATATGATCTCGGGTTAATGCATCAAGTGCCCCGAAGGGTTCATCCATAAGCAATATTGGGGCATCATAAGAAAGAGCTCTAGCAATAGACACTCTTTGTTTCATTCCACCTGAAAGCTCCCTTGGTAACGAATCTTTAAATTCTGTTAATCCTACAAGATTTAATAGGTCATCAAGTCTTTCCTCTGATTCTTTGGTTTTAATTTTTTTTATTTCTAAAGGAAAACCTGCATTTTGTTTTACTGTCTTCCAAGGCAACAAAACTGAATCTTGAAATACAAATCCTAAATCTTGCTTAGGACCTCCCTCATATTCTATTGATCCTTTAGTTGGTTTATCCAACCCTCCAATTATTCTCAAAAATGTAGATTTACCACATCCAGAAGGTCCAATGATAGAAACAAACTCACCTTTTTTTATTTCTAAATTAATATCTTGAAGAGCAATTGTGTCTTCCTTCATTAAGCCGTGGTATACTTTTGAAAGATTGTGCGTTTTTAAGCAATAATCATTTTGCATTTATGTCTCCCTTATAACCTAATGAACGTGAGATTTTATTTGCACATTCTTTTAAGGCTTTTATTTTTTGATCATCTATTTCATCAATTTCTTTTAACTTGTTGAAAGCAACACTTGCTACTGGATAACCCATTGCATCAAAAATAGGGCAAGCTATTCCAACTACCCCTAATTGCAATTCTTCATTAGACTTTGCATAACCCAGCTTTTTAACTTTTTTTAAATCCTCTATATATTCATCTAAATTAGAAATTGTATTAATTGTGACCTTTTTGAAGGTACTATTTTGATTTTCTTTTATTACTTTTTCTTCGGGTAGATATGCTTCAATAGCTTTTCCTGCTGAAGTTGCATATTTAGGTATTGCAAAGCCAGTACGAACAAAAAAATACTGCGTATCTGTATTTTGAATATAATCAATACAGACTGTACTTCCATTTTCTAAAATACAAAGTTCCACCGTTTTATTAATTTCTTTTGAAAATTCTTCTAAATACTTATGGGCACTTTGGGTTAGGGCATTTTTTTGTGTCATATTCTGAGCTAAGGTTAAAACTTTAAATCCAATTCTATATCTTTTTGTTTCACTGTCTTGTAAAGTGAACCCTTCTTCTTTAAGACAAGACAAAATCCTATGGACAGCACTAGTTGAAATATTCAATTCGTCTGACACTTCTTTCACTGAAATTCCATTAGGCTTTTTACTTAAAAGCGTTAATATTGACAAAGTTCTAACAATTAATTCCATTTCCTGTCCCTCTATACGGGATACTATTCCGTATCACGATTATAAAGAAATTATAACATAGATAATTTCGTTGTCAACAATTATATTTTATTTTTTTTTGACAACTAGCTCGAATAAGATTTTTTCCACTTATTCCTCAAATGATTTTTTCCCTTATGAATGAAAATGTGGTTTAATAAAGTAAGACTAGGGAGAAAATCCCTGAAGGT
>Ga0172377_10006962_pt1 | contig 11649 bp, 12 predicted proteins | sample Pumphouse3metaG_FD_119749 | JGI IMG/M metagenome (GOLD analysis project Ga0172377, IMG submission 119749) | Leachate microbial communities from a municipal landfill in Southern Ontario, Canada - Pumphouse #3 metaG | ecosystem: Engineered > Solid waste > Landfill > Unclassified | place: Canada... | reverse complement strand
CGGGAACCCGGCGAGCATCCTTTTGGGAATCGTCCTTTCAAGGCTTTCGCATAAAACCTTGCAAGAAATGGGAAACGATGAATTTTTTATTCCACTCGGAATGACCCGATCGGGATACAATCCAAAATCACTCGTTCCCATTGACGAAATAATTCCGACAGAAAATTGCACTTGGCGGAAAAGGCTCATTCAAGGAGAAGTCCACGATGAAAGCGCGTTTGTCCTTCAAAAACTTTTCCCCGTTGGGAGCGCGGGAATGTTTTCCACCGTTCCCGATCTTTTGAAATTTGTACAAATGCTTCTAAACGACGGTATCTTTGAAGGAAAGAGAATTATCCCTTCGGGCGTATTGGAGATGATTTCGACCAATGCTTTAGAAGGCAGGATTCCTGAAATTTGTACGGCTCTCGGCTGGGAACTCAATTCAGACAAATTTATGGGTAAGATCCATTCCCCGCACACTTTTGGCAAAACGGGATTTACCGGAGCAAGCATTGTCGGCGATCGGGACAAAAAAGCAGCCGTTGTACTTCTATCAAATTTCACTTATCCAGAACGGGAAACGTCAGCGGCGAGAATTCACGAGTTCCGAGCAAATTTATCTAAACTATTCTTCAAAGACATTTGAGTTTTTCTATCCTTGTTCGCTAGGGAGCAATTCCGTTCCCTATAACAATGAGTAACAACAAATGAAAAAACTCGGTTTGGTTTTTGGGGTACTAGGGATTTCATGCGCTTTCGCAGATCCCTTGCCTACCCACGCAGGTCTCTATTTAGATGGAGGAGCCGGTTTTGATTATTCCGAATCCAAAGGAGAACTAGGCTCTAAATACGACGGCATCAGCGCAGATGCAAATGGGCCGGATCTTCAATTTTCAATAAAAGCGGGCTATTCCTTTATTGAAAACTTGGCCGTATTCGCAAATGCCGCTTACATCTACTTCCCAAGCGGACATAGCCAGCAAGTTGGCAATTCATCAGTATCTGTAGAAAGCGATGGGAACATCGGCCCGCTCTTCCTCGGCGGTGGATTCGCCTATTGGCTAATGCCAGTCAATATCTATGCATCAGCGGCAATCGGCACCGCTAAATTTACCTATGATAAGCCCTACACACAGGACTTCGGTTTTGCTTGGAGAGCATCCATCGGCAAAGATTGGTGGATCGGCGACAATGGGCTCGCTCTAGGCGCCGAAGCGGTCTATATGTACGCTAGCGTGGATTCAGGAGAAAAGAGTTGGAAAAGCAATTCCTTGGGAGTCCTTTTCCACTTTAGCTACAACTAAAAAAGATTAGCGCAATTCAACTTTTTTGAATGTGCGTCCTTCTTTTGACTTAGCACAAACTAAAACTATACCGGTTGACTCGTTATTATTCACTTCAAAGGCGGCTCCAGAGCCCGCCTTTATTTTTTTACCGGTAAGATCTAGCGCAATCCAAGCGACATTATGCCAATTAGACGGAGCTTCAAAACGGAATCCCGAAACGGAGCGGACAACGGACATTGCGGTGCGGGAGACGTTTTTAATAGGAGGCAAGGCAACAAAAGGATCGTAGACAATACCTTTGCTATTCGCTACCGGATTTGCCAAATTGTCGGCAATATTTGAAAAATTGCCACTCATTAGCGAAGCTCCGAACCACGCGAGGAACTGGTCAAAATACATTTCGTTGTGAAGAGTATCTTCTGTGCCACCGCTAGTATCCGTTGCCAAGCCCCAATAATTGGCATTATTTTCATAATCATAAAATTTTGCAAGTTCCTTGCTCGCCGCAATTTTATCAGCATCTGTCCCTACGGCTATCGCTGCAGTCGCCCACATACCAATTGTCAAATGGCTGTGTTCCCGACGCGTGCGCTCTATTTTCCCGCTATCCAATTGAGTCCACATATCCGCCTCTGGCAGCAAAAGGCCAAGGCTATCCCCCTCGATCTGGTAAAAATTCGCCGCGTCAAAACCGCCCTTGCTATTGAGGAAATTGAGCGCATTCGTGAGATAAGTTTTTGCATTTTCATCATCAAACCAAATAGCATCTATTGCTACTCGCCAAAGAGTGCGGATGGCATCCTTATAAAAGCCCTTCCCGGTGAGGTATGAGTTATATCCCATTCCAGAAGTATAGCTGCCATCCGGAGTCATCCAATCCGGGATGAGGCCTTGGGCATAGCCAGGACTGTTTTGAATGATCTCATAACTGCGGGTTATGACCTTATTCCAATCGTGATTGGAATTCGTATCAAAATCCGCAAAGATTCTATACCAAGCAGGAGAAAAATAACCGGGGTTCACAAAACTATCACCGCCCCAGCCCGCGCCAGGGGCTATAGTTCCTGCGCTCGTAATTTCAGAGATACTCCACATACAATTCAATATCGTTTGAGCATGCGCTGCATAGGAACCTAACGAACTCGATGAATAGGAAGTCCATTTACCCGCATCGACCAATTTGCTTGCAAAAATAAGCGAAAGAGCGATATCTTCTTCGGCATCTGTCGCAGCCCCCCCTTCGCCGTGCTTCGTTCCATCCGGATAAAGATGCCAATCATAATGGCAAGAAGTCCACATATATGTGTTGCCCGCTTCCCAAATTTTATTAAAAGTTTTCTGATCATTTTCATAAAGAGCAAGCAACATTCCATAGCCAACCCCTTCAGAAACAGCATCGCCGGGATATTCGCTTTTAGGGCGGTGTATTAGCCCCGGATCCGTTGTATAAGGATCGATATTCCTTGCTTTTATACCTGCCCAAGTATTGTCCTGAACTTTATTCCACTCCGCAGCGCTTACCTTAGGCTGCGCATTCGGAAGCCCGAGCACAGCAAAAGCAGAACTGGAAAACAGCGCCAAACCGGAAATTAAAAACGTTGAAATTTTCATAACAAAAAAATAAAAAAATAGCGGAAGAATCCAAAGAAAAAAAACGGTATCTCTTTGTTAAAGTAACCTCTAAAATTACTTTGCGGAAAAACCTGAGATTCTTTAGCATATTAGGCAGATAAGGGGGAACGGCAACTTACAAATCCCCGTTCTCTACCAGCCGGGTGAGAGCGCCGACTTGAACGAAGTTTGTTTTTTTATTAGATTAACATCGTAGATATGCTATTTTCCCTTTAAAACTGGGGGGCTCTTTTTGTTGCACAGGTTTGGCATTTTTTCCCATAGTTGGAGTTTTATGCCCATCTTCCGTATGGTAAAAGACGGCCTGTTTTCCATTCATATGATCGTTCCTGAACGGAATGGAGGCTTGTACAATTCTCAGCCACTGGCAGAAATAAAAAATGTTAATCAAGAGGCTTCTTTATGAGATGCAAGAATTCAGTTTCCAGCAGGGCCGCAGTCTTATTTGCCTCTGCCGTGACATTAATCTTCACTGGATGCAGCAGTTCTTCTGACAATGGGGCTTCCAACAACAGTGACGCATGGACAATTATATCCACCTCTGAGGGTGAAGATAATAAGGATACAATCATTGTTGTAAGCCCATCTTCGGAAGATACACTTAAAATTGTGATTGATTCTAGAGTTTCGACGGGGGATACAATTACAGCATTTAATGTATCAACAGGGGATTCCATAAAAGTCCTTTATAACGATGGAACTTTAACCCCTCTTGCTGATGATGCTTTTTCTTCAACAAGCTCATCCAGCATTTCCGTCTCCAGTTCATCCAGGGCCTTGTCCAGCAGCAGTTTCATCGACCGGTCCATTTATCTGAATCCCGCAATTTCTTATGGGGAATTCATAGATCCCCGCGATCACAAGACCTATAAAACAGTAGCGATTGGAGACCAGACCTGGATGGCGCAGAACCTGGATTATGAAACGGATTCCAGTTGGTGCGGTGGAACATCCTGTGAATATGGACGGATGTATCGATGGGCCGGAGCGGTTAATATCGACGCTAAATCCTTAAGTTCTTTTTCCAGTATAACATGTGAGGCGATTTCGACAAAAAATCACCAAGGAGTCTGTCCTGAAGGCTGGCATATACCCAACGATCTGGAATGGCTGAAGCTAGCGAATTTTGTAAAGACGGAACAAGGCGCAGATTTTGCTAAAACACTGAAGTCAATAAATGCCTGGCCGACAGAAAATGAAGATCTTCAGGGCACTGACGATTATGGCTTTTCGGTATTGCCCGGGGGTTATATGTACAAAACAAGCTATATAGGATACAAAAATTATGATAATACAGAAACTGCTTTCTGGTCATCTATTCCAGATGATGGAGATGCGGTAGCTTTCACCTTTGATTCTTCAAATACAGCGGGACTGGTTTCTCTTTATCGAACAGGGGCAGACTATGTTCGCTGCCTGCAGAATTCCGATAGTGAAAAAAATGCCGTCCATGCCCCTTATGCGGGTAGTGTTTATGACAGTGCGGCAAATACACTGACTGATTTGCGAGATAATAAAGTTTACAAAACAACGATTATTGGTACGCAAATATGGATGGCTGAGAATCTGAACTATCTAACGGAAGGTGGATATGCGGACGAATATGCTCAAAGTCGTTGTCCACATGATAACCAGATGAACTGCGATAAATATGGACGTTTTTATACCTGGACTGCGGCAATGGATATCCCGAGCGATTATCAGAACGAAATTTTCCCTGATTCCATAAGGCATCAGGGAATTTGTCCCAGCGGCTGGCATTTGCCCACAATGGCTGAATATGATACCTTAAATGAATTTGTTGGAGGAACCGTTCCCGGATACCTCCTGAAATCCACAGACACCTGGCTCTATGATAGCCCTACCGTTCAGGAGTATGCTTTCAATGTTTTAGCCGCAGGTTATTACTCGTCCTGTGAAGCAGAAAGCTTTGGTTATAACGCCTCTTTCTGGACATCAAGCCAAAAGAATGCAACATCAGGCATGCACTTTTATTTCTCTGATGCATATTCACAACAGGATGGATTTTATGAGGACTCTAAATACAGTTTCCTTTCCATTCGCTGCATCAGTGACAAGCGCGGTGCAGAAAAGGCTTTCTCTGCCTATGATTCCATAAAAGATCCCCGGGATAACAGGATTTATAAAACAGCAAAGATTGGTGATCAGACATGGATGGCAGAAAACTTGAACTATGCCGATAGCATTCAGAACCCGACATTAACCGCAAACTCCTGGTGCTATAACGATAGTGCAAAGAATTGTGAACGATACGGCCGTATTTATTCCTGGACTGCGGCAATGGATCTGGATACCAGTTATCAGAATCTTGATGCGGTCAGCAGTGTTCTTTCACATCAGGGCATTTGTCCGGACGGTTGGCATATTCCGACAAAGATCGAATGGGACTCTTTGGGAACTTATATCGGTGGATCAGCTACGGCAGGCAAATTTCTTAAAGCAACTGAGGGCTGGGAAAATAATGGAAACGGCATGATGAACAAGTATGGATTTTCTGCACTTCCCGCAGGAATGCTTTACAATAGTTTCCTGGATGTGGGCTACAGAACAGATTTCTGGACTTCTACGGAATTAGATGAAACGCGCGCTTACATCAAAGAAATGACCTATGACAAAGACTCCATGGTTTCTTTTGTTTCTCTTAAACCTTACGGTCGATCCATTCGCTGTATAAAAGATGAATAATTCTCAAGTTTTATTTATCATTGGATCAGATCTAATGTCAATGCCGGTGCTGTGCTGAGGTTTCTCTAACATATTCCAACTTTTGTACTGGGTATAAGCTAACCAGAATTTAGGACTGTTCAAAACTAGACAGAAGAGAGCGTTGCAAGATCAAGCCCGCTTGATTTTATTACCAAGCCACCAAGGCGGATGCCAAAGCGTGATTTGTTATTTGAAGTGCAACTTTTGCGGGCTCGAATGTAATGGGATTTTGTTTCTTGATACCAAGCGATCTCTGCCATAAATCGTTCCAATCAAAAGTCAATACAATTTTTGACGTAAATGAATCTTTAGAGAGGGCTTAAAATGTATTTTGAAAAAGGATGAAAGAAGCTATTTACATTCTAATTGCGTTACTTATCACAGGCTGCTCTTCTATAAAGAACCAGCCTGGAATTCCTGTTATTTCAGTCATCAAAGCGCCTTTTGCAGTCCCAACACATTTTGCAGACGGGCATTTTTATAACATCGACACGTCCACAGCACCCATCCTCGACACAATTCTCGCGGACTCTCTCGTAAACAGTTTTCGCACAAAATGCGTACCGCTTCCTATTGCAAAAGGAAATGATTCTCTTTGGAAGAATCCAGACATTTCAACAGCAACTTGGATCGGACACGCTTCGTATTATATTCTCTCGCACAATTTTGGGATTCTCACCGATCCCGTTTTTAGCGACCGCATTTCACCTGTATCTTTTTACGGTCCAAAGAGGGCGACACCTCCGGGAAGAGCCTTGGATACCCTTCCAAAAGTGGATTTGGTCATCATCTCGCATTCCCATTACGATCACCTGGATAAATCGAGCATTAAAAAAATTCACGAAAAATTTCCAAAAGCCATTTTCGCGATCCCTCTAGGTCTAAAAGAGCTCTTCGAGGATTGGGGAATCCCTTCAAACGAAATTTTGGAATGCGATTGGTGGGAATCTTTTGAATACCAAGGCTGGAAAATCACGTTCGTGCCCGGGCACCACACAAGCCGCCGCGGAGCTTTCGACGCAAGCGTAGACATCTCTCTCTGGGGCGGATGGGTGCTCGAAAAAAGCGGGGAAAAGATGTGGTTCGCAGGCGATATCGGAATGGGCGACGGAAGCTATTACACACAAATTGCAAAAATATTTCATTCTTTCGATGTCTGCTTTTTGCCCATAGGCGGATATGAACCAAGCCGTTATACGCGAGTCCATATTTCTCCAAGGCAAGCTGTACAACTTCACAAATTGATGAATTCCAAACAGAGCTTTGCAATGCATTGGGGCACTTTTGGCGGTATGACTTTCGAAGCCCCACTTGATCCGCCCAAAGACCTCGCTAAAGCATTGAAGGACGAAAATATTCCACAAGAAAAGTTCCTCGTTCCTCTCACAGGCGATATTGTCAAAATCGATTTCTAGCAGAATGAAAACAAAAAAAGTCCCCGGTTGTTGCCGAAGACTTTTTTCAATTTATCAAAAAATTACATCAAGTTTCCCGGAAAATGGGGAATTGCGTCAATGCTCTTCTTGAGATCTGCATCCGTCGGAATATAATCCGACATTTTGTGATCGTTATATGCTTCGTATGCCTTGAGGTCGAAATAACCCGTGCCCGTAAGCCCGAAGAGAATCGTTTTAGCTTCGCCGGTTTCCTTGCATTTAATCGCTTCATCTATTGCAACGCGAATGGCATGGCTGCTTTCTGGAGCGGGCAAGATGCCTTCTACACGGGCAAAGTATTCAGCAGCCTCAAACACAGACGTCTGTTCCACACTGCGGGCTTCTATTAATTTATCATGATAAAGCTGGGAAAGGATGGAACTCATTCCGTGGTAGCGGAGGCCACCGGCATGATTTGCCGAAGGCATGAATTCAGAGCCGAGCGTGTACATTTTAGCGAGCGGGCAAACATGTCCCGTATCACAGAAATCGTATGCGAACACGCCGCGGGTGAAGCTCGGACAAGATGCCGGTTCTACTGCAATGATTTGATAATCGCGTTCGCCGCGGAGCTTTTGCCCCATAAACGGAGAAATCAAACCGCCAAGGTTCGATCCACCTCCAGCGCAACCAATGATAATATCAGGTACAATATCGTACTTGTCCATTGCGGCCTTAGCTTCGAGGCCAATTACCGTCTGGTGCAAAAGCACCTGGGAAAGCACGCTGCCGAGCACATAGCGGTAACCCGGATTCTTGGTAGCGCATTCTACAGCTTCGGAAATTGCGCAACCGAGACTTCCCGTCGTTCCGGGGAACTCGGCATTCATCTTCTTGCCGACTTCCGTCGTCATCGACGGCGACGGGGTTACGGAAGCTCCATAAGTACGCATGACTTCGCGGCGGAAAGGCTTTTGCTCATAAGAGCATTTCACCATAAACACTTTGCAATCCAGCCCAAAATAGGCGCAAGCCATCGAAAGGGCCGTGCCCCATTGCCCAGCGCCCGTTTCGGTTGTTACACCTTTAAGGCCCTGTTGCTTTGCATAATAAGCTTGGGCAATGGAAGAATTGAGCTTGTGGCTTCCGCTTGTATTATTGCCTTCAAACTTGTAATAAATCTTTGCTGGCGTACCGAGTTTCTTCTCAAGACAATAAGCGCGGACTAGCGGCGACGGGCGATACATACGATAAAAGCCGCGGATTTCTTCGGGAATATCGATCCACGGATCCGTATCGTTCAATTCCTGTTTCACCAATTCATCGCAAAAAATCGGGCGGAGATCGTCAAATTTGAGGACCTGATGCGTTCCCGGATGGATGAGCGGAGCTGGCTTATTTTTCATCTCGGCGCGGACGTTATACCACGCCTTTGGGACTTCACTTTCAGAAAGATAGATCTTATACGGAATTTCTTTTTCGCTCATCGGAATCTCCTAATGCGGTTAATTTCAAAAAAAATTATAGAAAAAGTTAAAGAATCCCATTCCAAATTTCACCTTAAAATTGCGATTTTAAAGTCCAAATGGAGCAGTTTTCCGATCTATATAAAACGAAGTCCGTCTCCTGCGATATAAGATTCAGCACCAGAGACCCCTCCCATATTCGATGTCCTTTGGAGAGCGGAACGGACCGAAATTCAAATTTTACGGGATTACAACGCCGGAAGTTACTTTATTTGCGATAGGCTCAGTTCGCCCTGTGGTTCCTTGCATCAAAAGCTTCGCCGAGATGGAGCTGTGCGTCATCACTCGTTCACGCCCTCTACTACGGGCGAATACCCTGGTTTTTCTCCCTGTCCGGAATGTATCTTTACCACTGGCTTCAGAAGGAGCACAGAAATGCGAAATAGCAAAGAACGCCTGCAGCGGTACATTTTGGAATCACAGACGCGACCGATGAACGGCGCTTCGCGAGGGCTTAAGATTCTCGCTTTTATGTATAAATTAATAGGAAGGAAGACGATTGCACATTCCTTGGTGTGCTCCGGGCGTTGCGACGGCTGTAGCGCATGCGTCCGTGCGTGCCCGAACAAGGCAATTTCGCTCAAGGGAAGCGCTCCTGTCCGGAGCAGACACTGCCGGGGATGCCTCCTTTGCGTATACGCCTGCCCCAAGCGGGCATTCGAAATACCCGTGCTAGCACTCGTCGGTGCGTGCGTACTTCTGTTTCTGCCCTTCGATGACTGGATCATCCGGCTTTTTTCCCTCAATATTCCAAAGGACTATCATTCCGCAAAATACGCAATCTCCTCCCTCGTCCTCTGGGGAATCGGTTACGCTATAGCCCTATTCGTTTTCGAGGCCCTCGTAATGCTTCTTTCGCGGACGGCTCTTTTCAAAAGGCTCGGCGAGATCCCATGGGTGCACCGCCTGCGCGAGAAGATCAATCCGGTACGCGTATTCCCGGCAATTCTTCCGCCAAGCGCCAATGCGGCAAGGATAAGGGAAAAACGGAATTCTTAACTAAAGAGTGAAAAATAGAGCAAAGTCCCCGGAAAATCCGGGGACTTGATAGTTCGCGATCAGCAGAGCGGTTTCACAGGTTCGCAGATCTCGATAAGGTGTCTGTGCCGGGGATCTTTCGCCGGATCGTTCAGCGATTTTTCGTAACAGGGGCGGTCATCGCATTGCCAGCCGCTTCCGGGCAGCCATTCGTTCATGACCCAGGCCCAGGCGTTCATGTATTCCGAAGCGTCGATATCGAACTTCGCCGCGATGTATTTACCAGCGGGAATCGCCATGGTCTGGAACGGCGGCGGAACGGGAGTGCCCCCCGGGACGGTGATTCCTATGCTGATGCGCAAATCGTCCTCTTTGGTTATATCGGGATCATCGTGGTAAATGCACAGCATTTCCGTTTCCGGTTTTTCAAGGTACCCCATAGGACCCGCCCATTGGCAAAGCTGCCCATACAGGCGTTGAAAGAGGGCCGTGTCTCCCGCGTAAGGACCGATATGCCTGATATAGGCGAATGTACGCTCCGGCAGATCCACGATGCTGTGGCCGACCGGTTGCTTTGCCGTAATGGAATTCATGCTTTTCATAGAATGTCTCCTTGAAGGTTGAGTGGATATCTGTGCTGCAAGATACCTTCCCAAGCTTTCCAGATCTTTCCAATTCTTGCTTTCCACTTTGCAATTCTTGCGAAATGCACTTGCCGACATTCCATATTTTATCCGGAATGCCCGCGCGAACGATGCCGCGCTTCCGAAGCCGAGATCCAGAGCGATTTCCGTGATCGGTTTTACTGTATGTTGGGAAAGCAAATGTGCGGCTCGTTCCAAACGGAGTCTCAGGATGAATTGATACAAAGTTTCCCCGGTGATGAACGTAAAAATCCGATGGAAATGGAACGGAGAAAAACAGGCTTCCCTCGCGATTTCCTCTAAGCGCATGGGCTCTCCCAAGTGGGCTTCAACGTAATCCTGAGCCCGGTGAATGCGACTGAAGTATTCTTTTTCGTTGGATTCGGACATAGGGGACCATACGTAAGGACGATTCTAAATATAGCTGAAAAAAGTTCCGTGTTCATCTGTTTCGTCGCTATGCAGACAACGATCTGTAAAGTCGTGGACATTCGATCATTTGTCGAAATTTCTGAACCTTTTGCGAGAAACGGATTGCAGCGATCGATGGCAAGGACCGAATTCATTCTCCATCGAAAAGCCGGGAATGTTGGGATGCCTACCTGAGTTCACTGTCGGTCGGTTTTCCGGATGTCTGCGTTGATGTCTGCGGGCGGGCGAAGTACATCCATGAGCTCACGAAAACGTCCGCACGGTTCCCTGTTGCAGTCCTGCACGGATTCATCCCAGTTTTCGTTGATCATGATGTCCGTAGTGGTCCCCTGCGAGAAAACGGAGACGAGGTAATCTTTTATGTCTGCTTTCTCCACAGCGATTTTGACGCAATCCGTCATGCTCACGAGGCCCTCCCCTCGGGAGGTATCGAAAGGAATGTATTTGTGCGTAATCGGAAATCAGGAATTCTCGGAAAGGATCTTCTCCATGATTCTGCCTGCGGAGCAGACGCATTTCTGACATATTGCATTCAACTTTCCTTCCTTCATCTTTTTCCGGCCTTCTTCCGTATTCAGATCCGTTTTGAGAAGTTCCCGGCAGATGCAGCTCCCGTTTTCCTTACGGAATTCCGTCATCAACTGACGGATGAGACCGTACGCCCTTTCCTGCACGGCCTTCTCCTGATTTTCATTGCGCCCGAACTTGTAGTTGATGGCAAGGATCCCTCCCGTGACGGCGCCGCAGACTTCCTGCATCCTTCCCATCCCGCTGCCGAAACCCGTGGCGATTTTCACGGCGGTGTTCGAATCCATCCCGATGCTCTTCGAGCACTGGAACAGAACGGATTGGGCGCAGTTGTACCCTGCGTTGAATTTCTGAAGGGCGAGATCCTTTTCCATATTTTCTCCTTTGTCTTGAAACATCGGATTTCAAGGCGTTGCAGCATTGAAAATTAGTTTATTTGCAGTGATCGTGTCGTAAGCAATTCCTTTCGTTACGGGGCCAAAGCCTTTGGCGATTTTCCCGGCTTCACTGCATTTTCCCGGAATGCACCTCGGTCGTG
>Ga0172377_10006961_pt1 | contig 11650 bp, 9 predicted proteins | sample Pumphouse3metaG_FD_119749 | JGI IMG/M metagenome (GOLD analysis project Ga0172377, IMG submission 119749) | Leachate microbial communities from a municipal landfill in Southern Ontario, Canada - Pumphouse #3 metaG | ecosystem: Engineered > Solid waste > Landfill > Unclassified | place: Canada... | reverse complement strand
CACCGAGGGCACTCCCACCTGGCGGGATCCGCGGCTCACGCGGAAATAGATGGTTCCCTCCGGGATGATGAACTCGCCCGGGGCGGGGTTCTGCTCCAGGATGGTATCCACCCTCTCGGTCTCGGACCAGATGGAATCCTGCACCACGGCGTGCAGCCCCAGCTCGCTCAGGCTGCGGCGGGCGGCGGCTGAGCTCTTGCCGATCAGGTTTGGCACCTCGATCTCCTGGGGCGCGCGGAAAATGAAGGGGAATATGAACTGGCTGGTCAGGAAGGCGCTCAGGAAGATGATCCCGGCGCCGATGCCGACCGTCAGCCAAAACTTCTTGGTTTTGTCGCTGGCCACTTTGGCTTACCTCGTTTTGATCATTTTGGCGGCAAAAGCCCCGTCCATGTTGTGGCGGAAAGGCAGGCTGCGGAACATCCCGCCGGAAGTGTAATCCCGGGGCAGTTTCTGCTCCGCGCCAACTAATGTGAAACGCGGATTCCGGGCAAGGAATTTCTCCACCTGGCGCTCGTTCTCATCCGGATTCATCGTGCAGGTGGAATAGACCAGGATCCCTTCGGGACGCACAAAACTGGCTCCGCGGTCCAGCGCTTTTTCCTGCAGCTTCACCAGTTCCTCGATGTTCTGGTGCGCCTGCCAGCGCAGGTCCGCCTTGCGGCCAAACACGCCCCAGCCGGAACAGGGGGCGTCCACCAGAACCCTGTCGTAGGCAGGCGCCACCGGGCCGTAGCGAAAGGCGTCGGTAACGATCAGCTTGATGTTGCCCAGCTGCAGCCGGTCCGCCGCCTGCTTGAGCAGCTTCATTTTATTGGGGATCCTGTCCACGGCCACCACTTCGCCGGTGTTTTGCATCAGTTCGGCGATGTAGGAGCACTTTCCTCCGGGGGCGGCGAAGAGATCGAGGATGTTCTCGTTGGGCTGGGGATCCAGCAGTTCCACGATCAGCGAGGAAGAGGTGTCCTGTATGGAAAAATACCCTTCAGAGAAGGCCACGTCATCCAGCACCTCGTCGGCGGCTTCGGTGAGCAGGGTCATCTTCCCCACCGGGGAGGGCGAAACCTTGATATCGCGCTTGGCGAAGTATTGGATCAGCTTTTCGGGGGTGGTGGCGGTTCCGTTCACCCGCAGGTGCAGCTTCGGGTTTTCGTTGTACCAGATGGCCAGGTATTCGGTGTCCTCCCGGCCCCAGAGCTTGATCCAGCGCTCGATCAGTTCCGGCGGGTAGGAATGCTCGCTGGCTATACGCTGCACCGGATCGGAGGGATACTCCACTTCCGGGTTCCGCTGCCAGGCGCGCAGCAGGGCGTTCACAAAATCGCCCACCTTGTCGCCCAGGTTTTCCTTGGCCAGTTCCACGGTTTCGTTGATCGCCGCGTGGGCGGGGATGGAATCCAGATAGATCAGTTGATAGAGTCCCAGATAGAGCCAGGCCTTGATCTTGATGTCGGTGGCGGCAAATTTGGCCGCGTCGGCGTATTGGGCCAGGATGTAGTCCAGCTTGCCGCGCAGCTTGACCACGCCCTTCACCATGCTGTAAAAGAGGGCCACGTTTTCCCGGTTGCTTTTCAGCCGTTTGGCCCGCTGGCGCAGCAGGGTGTCTGAAAACTCATTGTCTTTGAAAACCCTGAGGATGGTTTGATAGGCTTCTTGGCGCACCATTTATCTGCTTCTCTGGTAAAGGCGGCGGATCACTTCCTTGATCAGTTGTTCGGAGCTCAGGGCGGAGGCGTCCTCGCCCATCAAAGCCAGTTCGCGGAGCACGTCCTTGGAATTGAAGCCCAGGGTCTGCAAAGCGTTTTCCACTTCGGTTACCGTGCTCTCCCCCACCTCCAGATCGGTTGGCTCGGCCAGGTCCAGCAGATGGCGCAGCTTGCCCTTGAGTTCGATCACCAGCCGCTGGGCGCTTTTCAGCCCGATGCCGGGAACCTTGGTCAGCAGGGCGCTTTCCTCGCGCTCGATCGCTTTCACAAAGGTGGGTATGGGCAGGGTGGAGATGATCGAAAGGGCGCTTTTGGGCCCCACTCCGGAGATGCGGTTCAGCTGCCGGTAGAGCTCGCATTCGCCGGGCGTGGCGAAACCGAAGAGGCGAACGTCGTCCTGCGCGATGTGCAGGTGGGTGAACAGCTTGCAGGGCTGCCCCACCGCCGGCAGGGTCTCAAAGGTGCTGATCGGGATCAGCAGCTCAAAAGCCAGGCCCATCGGGGTTTCCACCACCGCGTTCACCGGGCTTTTGTGGATCAGGGTTCCAACGATGTAGTTTATCATGCCTGAAATTTGATCCTGTGAAAATGGCAGAGCGCCAGGCCCAGGGCGTCGTAGGCGTCGTCCCGCGCCGGGGGCGCTTTCAGTTTCAGCATCTGGCCCACCATGTAGCGGACCTGCTGTTTGGTGGCGTTGCCGTTGCCGACCACCGCTTTTTTCACTTCCCGGGGAGTGTATTCAAAGATCCGCGCTCCATGCCGGGCCAGCGCCAGCAGGATCACCCCGCGGGCGTGGCCGAGGGTGAAAACGCTGCGGATGTGCTTGTGGAAAAACATGCTTTCCACCGCCGCGACCTCCGGCTGGTATTCGCTTAGAACCGCGTCCAGCGCCGTATAGAGCTGGTCCAGCCGCTTGGGCAGGTCCTTTTCCCCACTCAGGTTCACCACCTCGCAACCCGCCCCGATGATCCGCCGGCCTTCCACTTCAAGCAGGCCGTAGCCGCAGTAGCGGCTGCCGGGGTCGATCCCGAGGATTATCACTCTTCCTGGTTGAGGGCTTCCATCACAGAATCGGAAACCTCAAAATTGGCATAGACCTTCTGCACGTCGTCCAGTTCCTCCAGCATCTCGATCAGCTTGAACAGCTTGGGGGCAAAATCATCCGCGTTGATCGTGGTTTTGGGAACCCGGGTGAGTTCGGCGTTCTCCACGGGCAGGCCCAGTTTCTCAAATTCCGTGAGGACGGTGTGGAATTCGCCGGGCGCGGTGTAGATGTCGAAGTAATCCCCGTTGAGTTCGATGTCCTCAGCGCCCGCCTCCAGGGCCTGCAGCATGAATTCGTCTTCTTCCAGGCCGGCCGCGGGAACGTTGAAATATCCCTTGTGATCGAAGTTCCAGGCCACGGCGCCGCTCTCGGCCAGGTTGCCGCCATATTTGGAAAAGGTGTGGCGCAGGTCGGCCACCGTGCGGTTCTTGTTGTCGGTCATCACTTCCACCACGATGCCCACTCCGTTGTGCCCGTAGCCCTCATAGACTATCTCTTCGTAGGCCACGCCCTCGATCTCGCCGGTGCCGCGTTTGATCGCCCGTTCGATGTTTTCCCGGGGCATGTTGGCCGCTTTGGCGGTTAGGATGGCGGTTCTCAGGCGGGGATTCATCTCGGGATCGCCCCCGCCGTTTCTGGCGGCCAGGATGATCTCTTTGACGATGCGGGTGAAAAGCTGGCCGCGTTTGGCGTCGGCCGCGCCTTTTTTGTGTTTGATCGAACTCCACTTATTGTGTCCGGACATACAAACCTCTTTCTATCTTATTGGATTATGTCATCTAAGCGTCTTAGGCCAGCCTCTGGCCGGCGCCCAAAAATGTCAAGCAGTAAAAAGGGGAAGGCGAGTGGTCTGCCTTCCCCGGAATCTTAAACCTGCTGTCGCGCAGGGATTTTATGCTTCGGATTCCTGCCAGGCGGCCACCACTTTGGCCGTGATCTCGTCCGGAACCTTTTCGTAATGTGAGAATTTCTGGGTAAAGCGCCCCCGGCCCTGGGTGAAGGACTTGAGCGCCGGATAGTAGAAATACATCTCGGCAACGGGCATCTGCGCGTTCAGATACTGTTTCTTGCCGCGCTGCTCCATGCCCATGATGCGTCCGCGGCGGGTGCTGATGTCGCCCATCACGTCGCCCATGTATTCGCTGGGAACGATGATCGTGAGGTCGTGGATGGGTTCCAGCAGGATCGGACGGCATTTCTTGAAGCCTTCCTTCAGCGCCATCGACGAGGCGATCTTGAAGGCCATTTCCGAGCTGTCCACGTCGTGGTAGCTGCCGTAATAGACCTCCACGCTCACATCCACCACCTGGTAGCCGGCGATGATGCCCTTTTCCATCGTCTCCACCAGGCCCTTTTCGATGGCCGGGATGAAATTGGAGGGGATCACGCCGCCCACGATGGCGTTGATGAACTGGAATCCTTCGCCGCGTTCCACGGGCTTGATCCGGAAATAGACCTCGCCGTACTGGCCGCGTCCGCCGGATTGCTTTTTGTGGCGGTACTGCGATTCCGCGCTGGCGGTGATGGTCTCTTTGTAGGGGATGCGCGGTTCCTTCATCATGGCGTCCACTTTATAGCGGTTTTTCAGCTTCTTCAGCACCAGCTGGAGCTGCTGTTCGCCCATGCCGGAGATCACGTTTTCGTGGGTTTCCAGGTTGAGGTCGAACCTGATCGTGGGATCTTCCGCGATCACGCGCTGCAAGGCGCTGCCGATCTTGTCCTCGTCGGATTGGTTGGCGGCGCGGATCATCTGCCAGTAGGTGGGGGTGGGCAGTTCGGGCATCGGCAGGCTGAGGTTGCTGCCCACGGCGGTGATGCTGTTCAGCACCTTGGCGTTTTTCAGCTTCACCAGCGCGCCGATCTCGCCCGCCCGGATCTCCTGGGTGTCGTGGCGGTTCTTGCCCAGCATGAAATACATGTTCCCGGCTTTGTCCTTGGCTTCCTTTTCCGGGATGTAAAATTCCGTTCCCGCCTTGAGGCTGCCGGAAAAGACGCGCACGTAGGCGTAATCGCCCATGTTCGGATCGGCATAAAGTTTGAACACATAGCCCAGCAGCTCGCCGTCGGCGGAAGCCACGAATTCGGCCGGCTCGCCATTTTTAAGCACCTGCAGCGGATTGGCTTCCTCGGGTGAGGGCAGATAATCGCAAACGGCGTCCAGCCAGGCCAGAACTCCCGCTCCGCTGTGGGCGGAACCGGCAAAGGCCAGGCAGATATCGCCCTGGGCCACCGCTTGTTTGAGCCCCTGCATCAGTTGCGCGTCGCTGAGCTCCATATTCTCCAAAAAGGCGTTGAGCAGTTCCTCGTCGGTTTCCGCCACCGCTTCCATCAGGTGCAGGCGGGCGTCTTCCACGGCGGCTTGCAGCTCGGCCGGGATCTCGCCTTCGCCGGAGGGGCGGATGGCCTTGCCGCGGATGATGTCCACCACGCCTTCAAAGGTGCTTTCCCTGCCGATCGGCAGCTGCACCGGGATCGGGTTCAGGCCGGTATTCTCGTGGATGGATTCCAGGGTCTTGTAAAAATCCGCGTGTTCGTTGTCCATGCGGTTCACAAAAACTATCTTGCCCACTTTCCTGCCTTCCAGCTGCTCGATGGCCAGCTCCAGGCCAACCTCGAAGCCGCCGGCCGCGCTGGCGACCAAAACCACGTTTTCCACCGCCGGTATGGCCACGATCGCGTCGCCAATGAAATCCGGGGTGCCCGGGGTGTCCAGGATGTTGATGCGGTGGTCCCTGTGGTTCAGCCAACCCAGGCTCAGGCTCAGCGACATCTTCTTGGCCGTTTCCTCGGCGTCGAAATCCATCACGGTGTTGCCTTCGTCGATCTTGCCCAGACGGTTGGTGGACTTGGTCAGGTAAAAGACCTGCTCGGCCAGGCTGGTCTTACCCGCGCCGCTGGCACCCATCAGGACAAGGTTGCGCAATTGGGAAAGTTTGTACTCTTTCATTTGGTCCTCGTTTTTCTATTCTATCTATATTAAATTAATAGCACTTGGCAATATCTTGCTCACATATCCGCCATGAATAAGTCAGGATTTTTCATAGGCCATAGTTGTCAAACGCTTTTTTCCCGCCGCGTTTGTCATTCCGGGGAAAGGGCTTCAGCCCTTGGGGCCCCGGAATCCAGGCCTGTTTGTCATTCCGGGGTGGGGGCCCCGGAATCCAGGCAAATAGATTGTTGCTATTCTACAAAATCTCGATTTATAGATCTGCCAATGGATAGACTTCATAGTTATCATCTATTGAAACATCTGAAAAAGTGCTTGACGAAATTACTGTCAAGCATTTGATTACTAATGACTAATATTTTCAACTTAATATGGAGGATAAAATGAGAAAAATTATCTTGGCAGTTTCGGCTCTGCTGTTACTGGCAGGCGCTATTGATGCTGCGCCGCTTCAAAAACTGGGAGGATTGCGCACTCCGGACGCCTATCTGATCCCACACCTGACGGTGGAGGGGTCGTTGGCAGGATATTACCGTCATGTGGAAAGACCCTCTTATGTAGATCCTGGCAAGAATGGCCTCAATTTCTACGGCATGGTGGGAGTTGGCTTGTTCAATTGGGTGCAGTTGGACGCCTTTGCTGGAGACTATGTCTATTTTCTGAACGCCAAGGCGAAAATCCTGCCTGAATCCCAGTATGTTCCCCAGATAGCGGTTGGCTTGGATAACATCCTTTCTCCTGTAAACCGGCGTCGGTCCCAGGATTACAGGCCTTACTGGGATCCAGAGATAGGAGACGACGGTGCGCCATCGGTTGTGTATGACCCCCACGATCTGGGTTGGATCGACCATCCCGATAAAACGGACTATGAATACTACTCGCCCTATGTAGTGCTCTCAAAGAGGTTTGGCAGGGTCGTGGAGTTCAACCTCGGATTGGGCTTTAACAACTATACCGGACAGGTTGCCCGTTCACGTTGGTTCAGTGGAGCTTTTTCCTCCATCGAGATCAAGCCCGTTAGCAATATTTCTATCATGGGCGAATATGACGGAAAGGATATCAATGCGGGACTGAAATATTCATACCAGAACCTCGAAGCCCGCCTGGGAGCGCAGGCGATAGAAGACCTGGCCAAAGGCTCTGAGGGAAATGGCTATGAGAACAACCTCCGGTTAGCCCTGGGAGTTTCGTACAAGCTTGACTTTACTTATGGTCGTGATACCTGGCATATACATTGAACATAAATTTACTATGAATTCCTGAGAATTTTGAACTTTCCTTGCAGAGAATAAAACGGGCGGCGGGAACACCCCTGCCGCCTGTTTCAATATGGTCCATCTTAGTGGCCTAATTTACTTTTGATTACACTCGCTTATCAATCCTCATAAAAGTCGTAGAAATCTCTTAGCTGTGCTACCCACTGGTTGTAATGTTCCTGGAGTTTGGCGTAAACCTCATCGCTTACAAGACGGGCAGTTGTTACTTCATAGCTGGATTCGGTGCCACTAAGCAATATGACAACATTCACTGGGGTTGTATCATTACCTAAATAATACTTGCCGATTAGTGTAACTTTCGTCCACAAATATATGTCAGTTGGGTTTCTACTGCTCCTCCGGGTGTTGTTTGGTATAGCATATTCGGCAGTTTCGAGCAGATCCAGGAAGGCCAAGATTGCAGCCTGATCTGATTCGCTCCAGATGTATTGCGCCATTTTTATGTAATTTGGTAGAGCTGGGCATAAGAAATTCCGGTTTTTAATGTACATCTTAGCAAAATCATCAAAGCGTCCATACTTCAATTTGGGAACCCTTGGTATCACTTCGCCGGAAGAGGGAAGGCTGGAAAAAGCAACTTGCAATAAAGGGGTGTAAACATCAAGGATGTCTATGTTTCCAGTGCTGGTCCGAGAATCATACTTCCATACAAGATGATCACTCTGGTTAAACATTTCACATGAAACAAGGTGGTTGTAAACATCATATTTCACGCTTGTGATCTGGGTCTGCACCGCGCTCTGTGTCATCGCAGCGGCAACTGTCTGCGCCAGCATAACGCCTAGATTGGTGCTTCTGGTAAATGTTGCGGACTTGCTACCAGAATAGGTGCTGGTGGACGTGTACTCCTTAACTCCGGGCGCAACCTGATATGTGATTTTGAGTTTATACTGCGGATTGTTGTCCCTAATAGAGAATCCTCGACGCTCCAGCAAGGCGGTAGCCTTTTCAGCTATTCTATTTTCCACCAGTTGTTCCGACCCCAACAGGGGTGTTGACTGGGTATGGACAGTGACGGAGATTTCAGACCCCGCTTGTATATCCTGACCGGAGATGGTCCGGCTCCAGGGGCGATATACAGTTCTTGGGACTGCCACTGTCGCACAGCCTGCCAACAGTAAACTGACAAGTAAGAAAAACAGGATCTTATTCATTTCTTTACCTCTTTGCATATATCGAATTGTCGTTTTATGTAATGATCCCTGATAAGATGTTTTACATTCAGACAGCATCAAGTCTATATGATATCTAAAGGTTATTTAACAAATTTAAATACATGATCAGTTAGAGTGATATTGTTTAAGGATCTCCCCGCGTTATCTCAAAAACAAGTTCTTCTTCATTTCGAATAACAGTTAGTTGGACAACTGATCCTGGTTCTCCTGTTATCTGCATACTGATCTCGTATTCGTTACTTGCGATAGGATTTCCATTGATTTTCACCATAACATCACCTGGTTTTAGCCCTGCCAGCTGAGCTGGACTATCAGGCATAACCTTAGTGATTAGATTCCCCTGAGTCATGATCCCGATTTTACCTCGCGATTTTATAACTGCTGAGTTTTCTAAGAGTGTCTTTAATTGGTTTAGTTCGGTATGCATGTTTTGAGCTGATTTAGAATTTGTACTAACGTCAGTTATCTTCTCAAAAGCGCTGCCAGGATTTGTCACCAGCCAGATATTGGTTAGTATCCTAATTCCACCGGCAAAGTCTACCAAGTTGTAGGTATATCGCCATTCAGGAACAGAATCATAATGAGATCCAGCTAGGAGCATCAATCCGAGATCTGTTTCTTTGATGCCAAAAATAAGCTGATAATCATTAAGTTTCTGCAATGTGAATCCTCTAGAAAGCATATTATTAACGATTGTATCGCTAATATCTTTTCTCGGGACTCCATTGATTATCACCTCTGCCCGGCCTGTGGGACTATCTACTGCATAATTGCTCGCACAGCTTGACAATAGCATCAGGGGGATCACTAATGCAGATATTAATAGCATCCTAAGTATGCTCATTTTTCCTCCAAAAGGCAGTATGTTTTCCCGAAATTACTCTTGTGAGTGTTTGGCAAATGTGTCAACCAAAATAATTTTATCTAAGGGGCTGCCTTTACAGCAGAGGCTAGAATCCATATATATCATGGTTTCCGGATCAAGTGCGGAACTTCGGAGGATTTTAATCTAATGATCTTCAAACCCAGCCCGAAGTTCACTCCCATATAATTGACAGTCTTTCTGACAATGCTTCAATCGGCACGCAAAATGATATACCTTCTATAGCTAGTCCTACAATTTTCTGGCTTACTATGCCAATTAGCCTACCGTCTTCTGATATTAGCGGACCTCCACTGTTTCCTGGATTAACCGAAGCGTCAATTTGAATGTATTTCTTATCATCAATATCGCGAAAGCCGCTGATTACGCCCTTAGTAAGAGAATACGATAGCGATTCACCCATCGGAGAACCAATCGCATAAATTACCTCACCTATCTTACTTACAGACGTGTCCCCAATTGTCATGAATGGAAATCCCAATCCTTCAATTTTAATCAAGGCTACGTCCTGTTGTTCATCAATCCTTTCAACCGTAGCAAACAACTGAAGGCCTGAATGAAGTTTCACCCTAATCTTGTCCAGACCGGAAACAACATGTGCTGCTGTCAAAGCCCATCCGTCATCGGATACCATCACTCCGCTACCTAGGCTATTGCCGGATTGTATAACGATTACAGTGTTTTTTAAACTCTCAATATCATGCACAGCTTCGCTTTGATTCACAGAACTATTTTGCTTGATAGAGATTTTCTTTACGTAACTTGATGATTCCAACCAGTTTTTCTTTGGACTAATAGAAACAATTCGAGCAAAATCGCTATCTGATAAAAGACGATATAAAGATGATAAATAGGCCTGTCGCAGTACATCCCCTGATCCGCTAATAACACTAGCATCTCCGTTGTAGACTTTCTTGTAGACAATAGAATTATTGTATACATCAAACAACTGCCACTCAATCGACATAAAACACTCGTTGTATCTATAACCATCCTTTCCATAAGAATTAAAGTACATGTCAGTTAAAAGAGCCCCAAGTTGGTACTCAGCTTTTGCACCCTCATTCCTGCCAAACAGTATGTCATTTCCGCCTAAGACATTATATCCGTATGTATGTAGAGTCTCCAATGCCAGAATCTTATAGTCTTCAGCTGCGATCGATATATTGGAAACCCACCTATACTCTTCCAGAATATCACCTGCGTAATCATAATGGGATCTGTATTTGAAACCTATTGTAGTCCCAGGATCTATCCTAATGATAAGGTTTGTAAAAGTTATTGAGGCAGAATTTTCAATGCGAATCGGAGAAGGTTCATTGACAAGATTGGAAACAGAACGGTTGGATGTGCATGCAGAAAGAACACATAAAACCATGATAATGATAAAATAGAGGTATCTTTTCATTTGCTTCAGTACTCCTTGTTTGTACTCCCTTAACAAATCCATTTTATTTAATTAACTAATATATTTCAAGCAGATAGATTCCTTCATTGAGAGCAGCACCAAACAAATCAGTATTGTTTTCATCGCCTTCATTTTTCCTCCAAAAGGCTTGTCATTTACCTAAAAATACTCTGGCGGGGTGTTGCCAAATGTGTCAACCAAAATAATTTCCGCGGGGCAAGAAACTCGTTTTGGCGGGGAAGGCAAGGGCGGACAAGCGTTCGCCCCTGCCATCCGATCCGCGCTTCCTCTGTCCCTTTGATCCTCTGTTTTGATTCATCTTTTATGCTTTGGCCTGGATTCCGGGGCCCCAAGAGCTGAAGCCCTTTCCCCGGAATGACACAGAGTCTAAGCCTTCAGACGAAACGTTGTAACCAGGCTTGCCGCTTTGAACTCCAAGCTGGCGTTGAGCTTCGCTGGAGTCGAGCGTGCCAGCGAGCATCGACTACAGCAACACTATCGCCTAACCATTCCTGTCGTCCATGCTCACTCGCTGGCGTCGAGCGAGGAAGGAGCATCGGCGGCAGCCCCAATTCCTGTCGTCCATGCTCTCTACGTTCGCTGTACGCCAGGGGTGGCGCGGGAGCATCGACGGCAGCCATAACCACCACCCCAACACCTCACCACGCCACCACGCCAACACCTCACCACGCCACCACACCAACTTTTTCCCCTTTTCCCTTTGGCTCTCTTTCTCCCCATCTCCCCGTCTCCGCGCCTCTGTGTTAAAATCCTCACATCAGCTTATCGAGCAGCTCAGAGCCGTTCACCGGGGGCAGCAGGCCAGCTTCCACGGCACGTTTCACAGACCGGCAGGGCAGGTCGCCGGCCTCGATCTGGGCGCGGGTCACGAATTCCAGGTCCAGCCCCGGGTAGAGTTTGGCCAGGTTCCACATCAGCTTGGAAAAGGTGTTGTACCAGCTTTGCAGGGTAATGTCCTGGTTGGCCATGTGGCTGTTGAATAGGTCGGTGTAGATCCTCAGGTCCTGGCGGAAGCCAGCGGAGAGGTTGAGGCGTTTCAGGTTGGTGGCGATGCGGCCGAAGCGGCGGTTGTTTTCGGAAGTGCGCGGCTTCACGTGCAGGCGCACGATCACCCGGTTCAGGCGACGGTTGAAGTAATACACCAGGCCGTCGCAGGTGCCGGTGTAGCCCAGCAGCATGTTCTTGAAT
>Ga0172377_10006956_pt1 | contig 11654 bp, 9 predicted proteins | sample Pumphouse3metaG_FD_119749 | JGI IMG/M metagenome (GOLD analysis project Ga0172377, IMG submission 119749) | Leachate microbial communities from a municipal landfill in Southern Ontario, Canada - Pumphouse #3 metaG | ecosystem: Engineered > Solid waste > Landfill > Unclassified | place: Canada... | reverse complement strand
GCAAGAGTATTTCTACTACAAAGTCTAACTGCCCATTATTGTTGAGAATGCTATCAAAAACCTACTCACCATAACTCGGCTATGTTTCCGTTGCTTTTTGATGCGCTACATCAACACTAACAGACGTTTAGACTTTTCGTTACGAAAACCCTTGCGGATTTAAGGTAGGTTTTATTTAAATAATTAAAATTTCGTCTTTTTATATTTTTCGGGAATTATGAATGAAGGGGCAGTTACATCTTCAGCAGAAACCTTACTTAATTTCATTTCTATATTTAAAAAGTTGGAAGGTGTCTTATAATAAAGTTCTATCTGTTCGGGATAAATTCCATTTGGTTTAATCTGACAAAAATCAGAAAATTTAATTGTCAGTTGTTTTTTATTTATCCGGTCATCCAGTATCATTTTATGTATTTTAAAAGTAACAGGATTCACATAAACAGACTGAACTACAAATACATCATTATCCTTTCTTTTAAGTATTCTGTTTATCCTTTCTTTCCTGTTTCTTTTAAATATCCTGTCCAGTTTTTTTGTATTCAGAGATTGAAGGACATAATAGCCTGAATCTATATAAGAAACAAAATCTTTATATTCATTGTCATTTTCCCCCATAGAAAACATATCATTATTAAAGATAGCCTGAATCATAAAATAATCAATATCTGTTCCTGCAAGAGAATTAAAATATGAATAATCTGAAAGAGAATAATCTTTATTGTAATAATTTATCACCTTTACACTGTCTGGAGTCATCATCACCTTTGCCATAGGAATGCTCATTTTGTTGGCAAACAGTAATATATAATCATCCGTATTCATTTTTAAATTCATCCTGAATGAAATTTTCTTTTCTGGTGTTTCACAAAGACATGTAATCTTTTTTATATTTAATCCATTCCTTTCTGTTTTACTATTATTTATACTTTTTATGATTTTGCGGGTACTTAAATCTTTTATACGCACAGGAGTAGTCTTGGTTATTGCTCTTTGTGTTCTACAAGATAAAAGAGTAAAAACTATTACTATAAAATATAATAAATATTTCTTATTCATTTTTCAAAAAAAATCTTATTTGATTCATATTTATGAAATATAATGCATTGCGTCTGAATAATTCTGTTTTTTCTTTATTCCAATCCTTTGCTTTCAATGTAACGTCGTTCTCTGATCTTCTTATCCAGGACTTTAGAGGTATCCCCTAATTTTTTAGCTTCCTTCCATTTTTTCAAAGCTTTATCCTTTTCTCCTGAGCAAAAAAGAATATCTCCGTAATGTTCAATCTGAACGCCACTTTTATCTCCCCCCGATTTTAAAGCCATTTTCATAAAAGTCAGTGCTTTACTGTACTTTTTTTGTTTAAAAAGAATCCATGCATAAGTATCAAGATATATAGCACTGTCGGGATTAGCCCGAATAACCTGACGGCTCATATTTTCTGCTTTATCAAGATTTTCCCCCAATACTGACAGGTAATAAGCATAGTTATTCATTACCATATAATTTTTCGGATCTAACTTCAAAATTTTATCATACGAAATAAAAACTTCCTTAATTTTATCTAGTTTATAAAGAGCATCTGCCTTAAAAAGTTCTAGCTGCACCATTAATTCCGGATTATTTTTTATAAGAGATTCTCCTTTTTGGCAATCATCAAGTGCTTCTTCATATTTTTCAAGCTGAAGGGCTCCTAACGCGTGAAGGGTATAAAAAACAGGCTGATCAGGAAATAAAGAAATTGCCTTTTTACCGTCATTATACAAACCTTCAAAATTTCTATTGTCATTATGTATAAACAGTAATTTCTGCCACATTTCTTTATCAGAAGGATTATCATTCAGGTATTTTTTAAGATATTCTCCCGCTTCTTTAAGTTTATTATTACGAATAAGACATTGTGCATAAGCGCTATACATCATATTGTTATCAGGATATTTCTCCAGCAGAATACTAATCAGTATGTTCATTTGTGCACCTGTCCATGTTGATTCTTCTTTACCCGACTTTTGCATCAGATAATACCTGCTTTTAGTATTCGCATCAATGCTATTATTCCTAAAAGCTTTTTTAATATATTCAAAAGCTTTTTCAAAATCTCCTTCTTCCTCGTAGAAACCAGATAAAGAAAATTCGGCATATCCATTGTCAGGATCGAGGTTAAGTACTTTGTTGTAATATTTAATGGCATTTTTTTTGTCCCCTTCATTTTGATACATTTCTGCCATTATTCCGTAATATCTGGGATCATCAGGGTATGCATCAATTAATTTCTGAATTTCATTAAAGGCTTCATCCTTTTTCCCCCATAAAATATAAACATGTTCTTTAGCAAGAGAAATTTGATCTGATAAACCCAACTTTTTTTCCAGCTCATTATAACCTTCTATAGACTTTTCATATTGCTTACCCATAGCTAGCAGACCAGCTTTTTTATACAGATAGTCCTCTTTTTCATTATCTGACTGATAAAGATTGCCATAAATATCTGCAGCTTTTTTATATTTTTTTTGCTGTTGATAAACTTCTGCCAGTAACATTTTATACCATTTATTCCCTTTTTGCAATGATACAGCTTTTTCAAGAAGGGCTGAAGCTCCATTATAATCTTTAGTTGCATATTTGATTTGAGATAGTTCAAACATTGAAGCAGTAGACATAGAATCTATCTTAATACATTCTGAAAAATTAGCAACTGCTTTATTTATATCTCCGATTTTTTCCTGCCGTAATCCTTCCAAAAATAAATATTCCAGTTTTTGCTCCTCTTCATCTGAAAGGTTAATTTCTATTACAGAATCAGACGAAGAAACAATAACCTTTTGCCCTTTACAGGCAAAGGAAATCAAAAAGATGGCTGCTAACAGCAAATAAAGACCTTTCAGAATTCTCATTAAACTATATTTTAATCTATATATGATTATTTTCCTCCGGTATGACCAAAACCACCTGTTCCGCGCTCAGTATCTTCCAGTATTTCAACAGGTAGCCATTCTGCTTTCTCATGACGGGCAATAACCATTTGACATATTCTTTCACCATTTTCTATAATAAAATCATCAGAAGAAAGATTGATAAGAATAACACAAACCTGTCCTCTGTAATCTGCATCAATAGTTCCCGGAGAATTAAGAACTGTTATTCCCTTCTTAATAGCCAGACCGCTTCTGGGACGAATCTGAGCTTCATAGCCCGATGGTAATTCGATATAAAGACCAGTTGGAACAAGAACCCGTTCAAGAGGTTTTATTGTAATCGGATTATCCAGATTAGCCTTCAAATCCATACCTGCCGATAGCTTTGTACTATATGAAGGCAATGTGTTTTTAGACTTATTTATTACTTTAATTTTCATAAATTTTCTTTTTCTGTCAAACTAACTGACAAATATATAGAAATATGATCTTTAAAAAGAATATAACTCTTTTCTTAGTTCTTTATTATTAATTCTTAATTTACGTACAAAAGATCTTCCATAATCATATTTGATATAAATAATCCGTCTGTTGTTAAATTATAATTTCCGTTATTAGTAATTACCTTTCCTGATCTTAAATAGCTTTTAATTCCCTTTTTAAAAATGAACAAATATTTTTCTCCAAAATCAGATCTGAGAACATCTTCTGAAATACCCCATACAGTGCGCAAAGACGTAATCACATAATCATTATACCGGTCCGTGGCATCAAGAACTTCATATTCCCAGTAAGTGGCGTTTTCATTAACATTTTTAATATAATATTCCAGATCTGCCTTATTCCATCTTCTTGTATTAAAATCATAAGAATGGGCAGAAGGGCCAAAACCCAAATATTTTTTCCTTAACCAGTAAGAGCTGTTATGACGCGAACGATATCCAGACTTTGAAAAATTAGAAATTTCATATTGTTCAAAACCACTTTCTTTCAATATTTCTACCAGATATTTAAATTGTCTGAAACATAACTCATCTGATAATTCTATAAGTTTTCCTGTTTTCAGTCTGTGATAAAAAACTGTTCCTTTCGAATAGGTAAGACAATATGAGGAAATATGCTGCACATTCAGCGAAAGTGCTATTTCTATATTACGCTTCCAGTCTTCCATGGTCTGTTTTGGCAAACCATATATAAGATCAATGCTTATATTATTAAAACCTGCATTCTGCGCATCTTTAACTGCCTTAATTGCCCGATCTGACCTGTGACGACGATTCATCAAAAGAAGATCGCTGTCTTTAAAAGACTGTATTCCAATACTTAATCTGTTTATAGGTGTAACTGATAATTTTTTTAAATAAGAATCTGTTAAATCTTCAGGATTAGACTCGAATGTAATTTCTGCATTTTCAGATACAGAAAAATTTTCTAAAACTGTTTTAAGAATATCTTCAGTTTCCTCAATAGTCAAAAGGGAAGGGGTTCCGCCTCCAAAATAGACCGTTTCAATTTCTTCTCCCTGCAATTCCTCTTTTCTTTGCTGTATTTCTTTTTTCAAAGACTGCAGAAAGTTTTCTTTTCTATTGACAGATACTGATTTATAGAAATTACAGTAATAACATTTCTTTTTACAAAAAGGAATATGAATATATATGCCGGCCATTCTATGGTAAATTATAAATTAAGCCCACCTTAAAAAGTAGGTTTTTTAAAATTGATTAAAAGTATTATAAAAAATAGCATTGGCAAAATAGAAAGTTGCCGACCCAATTTTTTATTATAAGCTTATTTAAAAACGGAACTAATCCAAAATAAAGGCAAAATAAAATAAGGTGCGTAGTCCTTTCACCGGTTTTAGTTCAACAATTCAGTACCTATTATAAATTCGTTTCACTTAGTTTCGCTACTTCGAAATGCGATGCTTCTTTTTTGTGCGTTGATTTTTCTATCTATTATTATAATGTTCTAACCAACTATGGAAAAGCAAGAAATGATACTTGTAATTCGCCTAATTTTTTGTAGCCTAATGCATTCATATGAATAGGGTCGCGATAATATAATTGCTTATTGTATGTATTATATCCGCCTAAAAAGAATTGATCAAGAACCGGTATCCCATGAAGCGAACAAATTTCTTTTTGCATTTTAACGTATTGATTCATTCCCTGTGCATAAAATGGATCATACCCACCTCTATCATTAAAAGCTTTACTTGATGTAAAAAAGAATATAACAGCATTGGGATTTAATTCATAAATCCTTTTAATACAATAGTTAATCCCTCCTGCTTGGGTCTTTAATTTTTCTTTATCATAACCATCAAATTCTGTATAATCTGTATAAGATCCAATATCCCTATGATTTGTATAGTCATTAGTTGAAGCCCAAAGGATATAGATATCAAAAACGCCAGCTTCATCAACTTGTTGTTGAAGAGATTTTCCTTGCAATGAAGAAAATCCTGCACCAGGGACTCCATAATTAGTAATAGTCATTCCCAGATATTCTTTCCACATAATTTTAGCGCTATCACTTTCCGGTATTACAGAAACAGAACCGCCAAAGACAGCTACAGATTTTCCATAGTTGAAAGATTTTTTAAAAGTTGATGTTTCAATCGCATTTTGTGAAAAAATACTACTTGAAAGTAGTAAAAATAAAATAACCAAATAGTTCATGCTATCTTTCATAATAATAATAATAATAATAATAATAATAATGGAGTCCGCTCCGATAATAATTTTTCTAAATTCATCAAGAATATGGTATTTTAGGAATCAGACAGAACTAATTCTAAAATATTATGCACCAATAGATTTGAATATTAAAATATATCCCTTTGGATTTGCAACTCTGATAGTTCCTTCTCTTCGGGAAGAAATTTGAAATTTCAGGTTTTATTTATTCTTTTTTTTCCACTGACTACTGAACGAATGTTTGGCAAAAGTTGGCATTGATTTCTTTTTACCCAATGCATGTAAACGATGACTAAAAAGATTTTTAACGGTTCCGTTTACTATATCTAAATATTTCCTGTGCATAAAAACTTTCTCAAAAATCTTCATGCCAACATTCCATATCCATGGTTCGTAATTCTTATTTACAGCATCTCTTCGGTTATCAAGTATCAGACGATGAAGCGGAATTTTAACAGGACAAACTTCCGTACAGCGACCACAGACAGAACATGCATAACTTAAATGATGATAATCCTTAAAACCGTTATAAAAAGGAGAAATAACAGATCCTATTGGTCCTGTATAAGTAACTCCGTATGTATATCCTCCTATGTTTTTATAAATAGGACATTCGTTAAGACAGGCTCCGCAGCGAATGCATTTAAGGGCAACGTATTGATCCTCCTGCTTATAAAGGTTAGTCCTTTTATTATCTAGAAGAATAACATACATTTCTTCAGGTCCATCATTTTCATTTTCCTTTTTTGGTCCTGTTATAATCGAATCATAAACGGTAATCTTCTGACCAGTTCCGTGTGCAGATAATAAAGGCCATAGTAATCCTATATCTTTTACAGAGGGAATAACCTTTTCAATTCCTGCAATGACAATGTGAACTTTTGGAAAAGAACAGGTAAGCATAGCATTTCCCTCATTTTCTGTCAATGCAATTCCTCCTATATCAGCTATTAAGAAATTGGCACCTGTTACTCCAACATCAGCCTTAATATATTTATCCCTAAGATAGTTACGAACATATTTAGCTATATCCTGAGGAGTACTATTCAAAGGCAGATTAAACTTTTTATGAAATAGTTCTGCAACATCCTCTTTTGATTTATGCATTGCCGGTGTTACAATATGATATGGTTTTTCTCCGGCTTGCTGTACAATATATTCTCCAAGATCTGTTTCCAGAGACTGAACACCCATTTTCTCGATATCCTTATTGAATTCAAGCTCTTCGGATATCATAGATTTACTTTTGACAACAAGTTTAGCCTTATGTTCTTTTAGAATTTTTCCGACATAATCTATGGCTTCTTTTCCATCTTCAGCCCATAAAACCTTTACACCGTGAGATGATATATTTTTTTCAAACTCAATAAGATAATCATAAAGATGATTAATAGCATTACCTTTTATGTATGATGCCCTTTGTTTTGCAAGCTCAAGATTACTATATCGATCCAATGCCTTAAAAAAAGACTTATCGTATTTTGAAATATTAAAATTAAGAGTCTTTCTGTGTTTTTCGTCAAAGACAATATTATCAGCATCCTTAATAAATTTCTTTTTGGTCTGATTCATATGCTTATAATTGTTAAAAAATAATGAAGAAACAAAAATAAGAAATTAACCTAAGACTTTCATTATGCAGTCAATAAAAGAGACTACCACTAATGATAATATCACAAAAAGATTTTGTTTAGGGATTGTAACTAATAAATATTAGTATTAAGAACTATAAATGATACATTATTTATTAGGTATAAGTTCCTTTAACTTCTTTTTTTCAAGCATATAAACTACAAGAATGAAAATCATAAGAATAAATAAATGGAAACCATAATACCATATCAATGAATTACATGGAACTATTATCGTAATAAAATAAAGAGTAAGAGCAACAACAAAATAAATACCTATGCGCTTTATGGGATATGGGATATAATAATGTTTCTGACCTATATAATAAGAAAGTACCATCATTACAAAAAAACATATTAAAACAGAAATGGCAGAGGCCATATATCCGTATTTAGGAATAAATAAAATATTTATTGTCAAATTTATAACTGCTCCTATTATAGCAAAATAAGCTCCGTAGTATGTTTTGTCGGTAAGTTTATACCACAAAGACAGAGTATAATAAATACCCAGAAACAGATTAGCCATTAAAATATACGGTACAATTTTAAGTCCTGTAAAATATTCTGCACTAATAATATGTAATGTTTTAAAAACATCAAGAAACAGACATACAGATAAAAATATAAATAAACCAAAAATAACAAAGTACTTTAAAATCAAAGCATAACCTTTATTAGTATTATTCGATTTTACCTGAGAAAAGAAAAACGGTTCAAAAGCATATCTAAAGGCCTGAATAAACATATTCATAAGTACTGCCAGCTTATAATTTACTCCGTAAATTCCAAGTTGTGACCATGGATCCTGACTTTTAGGTATCAACCTGGGTATTAATATTTTATCAATATTTTGATTTATCATGCCTGCTATTCCCACTATAAGAATAGGAAAGGAATATAATAATATTTTACGCAAAAGACCTTTGTCCAGTTTTAACTTGAATCTAAATTCAGGAAGCAATAAAATAAAGGTAACTACGGAGGCAATTAAATTTGAAATAAATACATATCCAATTCCTATATCCTGGGAATAAATGAAATTAATAATACTCTGTGGGTGGTTCTTAAGTATTGAAGGACAAATGGTAAGAAAGAAAACATTCGAAAAAACATTAAAGAAAATACTAATTACCTTAATAGATGCAAATTTTATTGCCATGCCTTCTATTCTAAGTTTAGCAAAAGGAATAGAAGTAATAACATCCAAAGCTATAATACAGGCTGCCCACCTGATATATTCAGGATGACTACTGTACTCCATCCATTTCGCAAGAACATCAGTAAAAGTAAATATAACAAGTAAAAAACTAAGGGTTGTTACTATAAGAGAAATCATAGAACTGGAATAAACCAGATCTCTATTTTCACTTTTTGAAGCAAAACGAAAATATCCGGTCTCCATTCCGTAAGTTAGTATTACCAAAAGAAAAGCTATATAAGAATACAAATTGGTGACTACACCATATTCAGCACTCATAAAAATATGAGAATAATAAGGAACCAGCCACCAGTTTATAAATCTTCCTATAATACTACTTGCACCATATATTACAGTATCTCCGGCTAATTTTTTAAAAGAATTCATAGTCGTTTCAAAATGAAATTTTTATCAAAGATAATGCATCCTAAAGAATTAAAAATTAAAAAAGAAGAATTAAAAATTATATGTATCACAGTATCTCTTTTATAAATTTTTAACATGGCAGGTTAACCTGAAACAAGAAACAATCACATTAATTAATAAAAATCTTTATTTTTACACTAAATAATTTTAAAAATATGACTAAAAGAAATATACTTATTTTTTTTTTATCAATTCTATTTATTGAATTGTCTTCCTGCTCAAATATTACAAAGGCAGATCGTCAGCCTGTAGCAAAAATAGCATTAAAAGGCACATACCCTAAAATGTACACTGACGTTCCGTTTACAATTTTTATTAACGTAAAAATAAAAGGAGGAAAATTGGACAGCACACAACTTTTTTTAGATGATGAGTTAGTGCAAACATCTAAAAATGAAGAATTTAACTTTCATGTAAAAGCATTTTCACTGCCTGGGAAACATGTTGTTAAAGTATTAATGACAAAAAAAGGAGGTACAAAAGGAGAAAATCATCTTTATTTCGATGTCTTATCCGATGTGAAACCAGAAAATTTAACATATCAGGTAATAAATACATATCCTCATTCAACTGATCATTTTACACAGGGACTTGAAATTCATGAAGGAAATTTTTATGAAAGTACAGGACTAAATGGGAAATCAGGAATTTTTAGATTTGATATTACGACAGGAAAAATATTGCAATCTAAAATGATGAATAAAAAATACTTTGGTGAAGGAATTACAATTTTTGATAATAAAATTTATCAGCTTACATACAAAGCAAAAAAAGGTTTTATTTATGATTTAAAAACATTTGCTGTTAAAGACAGTTTTTTATACGAACCTAAAGAAGGATGGGGATTAACGCATAACGAACAGTATATCATAAAATCAGACAGTTCTGAATTTTTAAGATTTTTAAATCCTAAAACATTAAATATTGAAAAGGAGGTTGCTGTTTATGATCAGAATGGTCCTGTCAAACTTTTAAATGAACTTGAATATTACAAAGGTTATATATATGCTAATATATGGACAACGAATATTATAGTTAAAATTGATCCTAATACAGGGAAAGTATTATCCAAAATTAATCTTTCCGGTATTTTGTCAACGATGTATAATTCTGAAAAAGAAGTAGATGTATTAAACGGTATAGCAATTAATCCTGAAAATGGTAAAATTTATGTTACTGGTAAATTATGGCCTGAAATATTTGAAATAAAACTTATTCCACAAGTTCAGTAAAACACAAAAAATTATTTGTATATTTATGTCTGTTAATTTTTGTCTATTCATTGTTTTGAATATTCTATTATTTAAAACAATGACGGTCCTTCAGAAAATTTAGTTTTACCAAGATGTTTATATGCAATATCTGTAGCTTCCCTACCTCGTGGAGTTCTCTTTATAAATCCTTCTTTAATTAAAAAAGGTTCATAGACTTCCTCTATAGTTCCGCTATCTTCACCCACAGCTGTAGCAATAGTAGTTACACCAACCGGACCACCATTAAATTTATCAATAATAGTACTCAGTATTTTATTATCCATTTCATCCAGACCATGCTTATCAATATTTAAAGCATCAAGTGCAAAACGGGTAATTTCAATATCTATATCTCCATTTCCCTTAACCTGGGCAAAATCTCTTACTCTTCTTAAAAGAGAATTAACTATTCTTGGAGTTCCGCGACTTCTTGTTGCAATTTCTAAAGCAGCCTGAGTTTGAATATTAACATTTAATATTTTTGCCGAACGGTTTACAATTCCGGTTAGTACATCAAGATCATAATATTCAAAATGAGCTTTAATGCCAAATCTAGCACGTAAGGGGCTGGTTAACAGACCTGATCTCGTAGTAGCTCCTATTAATGTAAAAGGGTTAAGTTCAAGCTGAATAGAACGGGCACTTGGACCTTTATCAATCATAATATCTATCTTATAATCTTCCATAGCTGAATACAGATATTCTTCAACTACAGGACTTAGACGATGGATCTCATCAATAAATAGTACATCATGTTCTTCAAGATTAGTTAATAATCCGGCAAGATCACCTGGTTTATCCAAAACAGGACCAGATGTAAGTTTTAAATTAACCCCCAGTTCGTTGGAAATAATATGAGAAAAAGTTGTTTTCCCGAGTCCGGGAGGGCCAAAGAGCAGAACATGATCAAGGGCCTCGCCTCTTTGTTTAGCAGCCTGAACAAAAACTTTTAAATTGGACACAATCTGACCCTGACCTTTAAAATCATCAAAATTTAAAGGTCTTAATTGATTGTCCAGATCAGTATCTTTTTTAAAAGAAGACGTTTGATGAAGGTCTAAATCTTCAGCCATATATTATCGTAATTTATTATAATTCAACTATTCACTCTAAAAAATATTAAACAAAATAATTAAAAACTTAATACCTAAAATCCGCAAGGAATTATTTATTACGCATCCAACTAACTTCAAATCAGTCGTTATACTTAAGTAATCCTCAATCACCATAGCTATTGCTATGATTCAATCGGCTTACTTCCTGATTTATCGTTATTTGAATGCTCATTACGATACTTCCTTGCGAAATTTAGGTAATATAACAAAAGTATATAAAATGAATTTATTTATAGTAACTACGAGGGTACATTTTTTCACTCTTTAAAAACTGTACATTAGGACATAGTTTGTAAATAAATCATTGTTTCTACAGGAAGTATTAATACTGGAGATGTGAGTCTTGTGTGGATTTACGGTTCGTTACAAAATTTTTAAAAGAAAAGGAGAAGAACGTTAAGTTCTTCTCCTTTTCTT
>Ga0172377_10006955_pt1 | contig 11656 bp, 12 predicted proteins | sample Pumphouse3metaG_FD_119749 | JGI IMG/M metagenome (GOLD analysis project Ga0172377, IMG submission 119749) | Leachate microbial communities from a municipal landfill in Southern Ontario, Canada - Pumphouse #3 metaG | ecosystem: Engineered > Solid waste > Landfill > Unclassified | place: Canada... | reverse complement strand
AGAAATAACCTTTAACTAAAGATTTGCTTCGCGAAATAGCTGACCACCCCCTTTTCCCCTCACTAATAAAAGCGTATACCGCAAAAACGTAATAGGCGCTAAATATTAAACCCGGAATAATAAGAAGTAGTGTCCACAAAACTATTAACACAAAAGTTAATAAACCTAACCAAAAATAGGGCCAGAATAAAGAACGCGTCTCTTTAAATAATGTTTTTACTTCACCTTTAAAATCATTTTTTATAAAAAGAAAGATGGCTATTTCCGATCGTAGTAAAAAATAGAAAATTAATAGAAACGAAATAGCAAATAAAGCCAAATCCAACCAGGCAAGTGAAAATCGATCACCAAATAATTTTAAATCCATAACCACTACTGAAATAAAAATTACTATTGGAATTAAGGCTAATTTAAGTCCTTCTAAATAAATCAAAATAAAGCTTTTCAAGTGTTTCCACCATAATTTTGTCGCTCTTTCTAAGCTGTTAAAAATTAAAGGTAGGTCTTGTTTTTTTTCCGCTTCCCCACTGATAATCTCTTTTTTTTCTTCACTCATACTTTTTGTACTTAAAATATATATTTTCTAAATAACTTTTCACTGTGTAGGGCAAAGAAGAACCAAGAGCGCAAAATGTGCTTTGCTCTAAATTATCTAAAAGATCAGTGAATTTCTCTGTTTTTATTTTTTTTTCTTTAAATAACTCTCGGAGACGATAGCTGCCCTCTCGACAAGGTGTGCATAGTCCACAACTTTGATTTTCGTAAAATCGTAACCAGAAATCAAGTAATTTATCATAATCTGTCTTCTGATGATTAAAAATCATTATTAATCCTGAGCCCTCAACACCAGCTATGAGTTGATCTTGGTCTAAGACTTCGCCACAAACAGCCCCACCAGCAATAACAAAAAATGGAAAATCAGGATAATTATCTGTAGCATGTAAAATATCAGCTATACTCATCGTTGCCGACAAATTATACACTCCCTTGTGAGAACATGCGCCCGCTAAAGTAAAAAGTCGCTTATTATCATAGGTGCCTTTAGCTATTAAGGCGACATTATAGAAAGATTCAACATTATTTATAAGAGTTGGTTTAGCAAATAAGCCAACTTCAGGTGGAAATGGCGGCCTTTGACTAGGTCGCACTTTCTGGCCACCTATAACATTAACTATAGCACTCTCTTCACCACCAATATAACCACTTTCTTGAGGTTTTTTATAAAAAATTATTTTTTTAGCTAGCTCCTTATATTCTTTATTTTTTAATACTTTTTCAATTTTAGCTTTATATTTTTGAAGATATAATACATTTAAATAAAAATAGATAGCCTTGATATTTTTTGTACCCAAATAAAGAAGGGCCCGGTTTATTCCCGCAATAACTAATTCTGTTTCATTTTCTAATAAATAGCCATCCTTTTTCACCTCTGGCTCGCCCTCTGCTGCATTTACTATAATATATCCAAAATTACTATTATCTATATTTTTTTTTACTAATTTCCATTTTTTAGCAACTGAAAATGCACCGCCGCCACGACCAGTTAAACCCGATTCTTCTATTTTTTTTATCAACAACTGATTTGTCATTTTAATGTATAGTCCAACCACCATCAACATGTAAAGTGGTGCCAGTGACATATTTTGCCTCATCACTCGCCAAATAAAGCGCAGCGTTTGCTATATCTTTTGGTTCGCCAACATAAGCTAATGGTGTATTACTAATTACCATCTGATTAAATTTTTTATCATGCAATATATCTTTTGTCATTTTTGTTTTAATAAAAGCTGGTGCTATTGCATTTACTCGTATGCCAAATTTGGCTAAATCCAAAGAAGCAGCCCTTGTTAGCTGGCCAACTCCACCCTTAGATGTGCAGTAGGCCAATGTTTGCTCCATTCCGACTGTTCCTAAAATAGATGAAATATTAATAATATTACCTTTCACTTTTTCTTTTTTCATCGCTTGAGCTGCTGCCTGAGTACCATAGAAAACTCCAAATAAGTTAATCTTGAGTGTTCTGTCAAAGTCATCTGCCTGAGCTTCCAATATTCCGCCTAAACCACCTACTCCAGCATTATTTACCATTACATCCAAGCCCTTATAAACCTCTTTTGCCCGAGCTATCAAAGCTTTTACCTCTTCTTGATTGGAAACATCACAGGGGACATAAATTGCCTTCTTAGAACTTACCTTAAAATCATTTATTTTTTTATGAATATCAGAATAAATTACTTTTGCTCCTTGGCTAACAAATAAATCGGCAATCGCCCTCCCTATCCCAGAGGCGGCACCAGTCACTATTGCTACTTTATTTTTTAATCTCATATTTTTTAAATTATTTAATATATTTAGCACTCAATAAAGCAAGCTCCACTAAGCGATTAGAATATCCCCATTCATTATCATACCAAGAAATAAGTTTAAGCATATCTCCTCCTAAAACATTAGTTGAGGTGGCATCAATAATTGTGCTATTGGTATTTCCAATCACATCAGAAGAAACGATTTCTTCATGTGTGACTGCTATAATTCCTTTTAATTTACCCGCTGCCGCCTTAGTTAAGGCGTCATTAACTTTAGTTGCCGTTGTTTTTTTCTTTAAAATATAAACAGCATCAACTAAAGAACCAACTGGCACAGGCACACGCACTGCCATGCCATCAAAATTATTTTTCAATTGCGGAATCACTTCGGTCGTCGCAATTGCTGCCCCAGTTGTTGTTGGCACTATATTTAAAGCTCCAGCTCGAGCTCGTCGTTTATCCTTATTGGGGCCATCGACAATATTCTGATTTGCGGTATAGGCATGAATAGTAGTCATCAAGGCTTTTTTAATTCCAAATTTTTGTCGAATTATTTCTGTTGCGGGCGCTAAACAATTAGTGGTACAAGATGCGCAGGAAAGCATATCATCTTTTTTTGTTATTTTTTTCTCATTTACACCAAGAACTATCATTTTCACTCCCTTTCCTTTAGCGGGGGCTGAAAGAATAACTTTTTTAGCACCCGCTTTTAAATGCAAGCTGAGCGCTTCTCTATCACGAAAAACACCAGTACACTCAAGAACAACATCAACTTTTAACTTTTTCCATGGCAACTGACTAGGATCTTTAATGGCAAAAACTGGAATTTTCTTTTTATCAACTATTATCATACCACTGGCATCGGAGACTTCTTTGTTATATCTACCATAGACAGTATCGAAACGGAGTAAATGTGCTAAAATCTCAGTCTCAGCTAAATCATTAATAGCAACTATATTTATATTAGGAAAGGAATCAAAAATTACCTTCAAGGCACAGCGGCCTATACGACCAAAGCCGTTAATTGCAACATTAATTTTTTGCATAAAATAAAAAATAAATTAGTAAATAATAATTTCTCCTGCGTCCATTATAGCATATATTTATTTTTTTATAAAAAATCCAACCGAAAAAAAGTTGGATTTAATATATTGTTAAAAATAGCTTAAAACTAAAAAACAATTTTATTTAGAAAATAGCATTTCTGCCTTAGAGACAAAACTGGGATCAAGAACTATAGCCTGATTAGCAGCCTCTCTTGCCTTTAACTCATCATCCTCAACCAATAAATAAAGTTGCGCTAAATTAAACCACATATTAGGATCGCTGTCATAAGATTTTACTAATTCTTCTAAAACAACAATAGAGCGTTCATACTCTTCATTTTCAACTAAAAATTCAGCAGCTTCAATTAAGGAATTGACTCCCCCTAATTTTGACGTGATCCCATTATCAATGCAGTTGTAATAAGCGCCAATGGCATCATCTTTCCTATTCATTTCTTTATATAAAGGTGCTAAACGACAACTTGTATCAGCGTAATCATAATTTAATGATTGAGCGTATTCTAAAACCTCTAAAGCGGCCGCATTATCTCCTTTAAAACTCATTATTTGGGCTTTAACAAAATATATTGGAATTCGCCCTGGACTTGAAATTAAAGCCTTTTGAGTATAATCAAGGGCTAAATTAGAATATTTATCTTTTAATTCTAAATCTGAAGCAAAAACTCTGGACCCTAAATCATATAACTGTGCCGTCTGAAGTAAAAATAGGCTATCTTGCGGATTATGTTCTAGATTTTTTAATGCCAACGATTCTAAATAAGAGAATTCATTTTTTGCTTTTTCTTCAGTAAAAGAAGTAAGTATTATGGGGTTTGAGATAATTAAATTTAACAATGATGAGCGGCCGTCTCTATCAAGTGGCCCATCTTTTAAGCTTTGCTGAAAAATATCCAAACCATCTATTACTTCACCTGAAACTAATTTAGTGTAACCAGCAATGACCCCTTCTAAAGTTCGCCATGGTTTTATATTAAATTGATTTATAACAATTAAAGCTAGAATCAAAACTCCCATTAAAACAAAAGTCTCCCCCCTTTTTTCGATATTTTTTACTTCATTTTGCAAAACATCTTCCATCTTATTTTCATAAAGAAAATATATAAACCCCAGGGCCATCATTAAACCCATATAGGTAACAAGAGAATCAAAAACAGCCAAATTTTGAACGAAATAGGCAATAAAAAGTGCGGTCAATAACACTAATTCAAGGTTTTTCCGCCCCAGTGGTGTTTTATCAATATGCCAGCCTTGACGACGCCAAAGAGAAATAATATAAAAAGCAACAAAAACAAAGATTGAAAGATAGGTAACTAAACCAAGTATTCCTGTTGTTGAAGCGATATCGATAAGATTGTTATGGGCCCTATCAAAATAAGTTTCATTTTTATCGTAATTGAAAAAAACTGGATTAAAATATTTATCAAAAATAACAGCATAATTACCAAACCCTGTTCCTAACAAAGGTTGCTGGGGAAAAGCTTTAGCTGCACTTTGCCAAGAAAGAAGTCGAGTTTGAAAGGTTGCTTTTTGGCTAGTTAAATTTTTAAGAAAACTATTTTGAAACCAAGAGGCTTCCTGCTGAGAAAAAATAAAAAATAAAGATAAAATAGCTAAACCAACTAGAGAAAATAAAGTAATTTTAAGCTTTTTGTTTCTATGCAAAATAGCAATTAAAATTAAAGCTACCAAGATGCTAATTGCCAAACCAATAATAGCTCCTGAAGTTCGCATCTCTTTAAATTGCAAAAGAAGAATCAGTGTTGGCAAAAAATAGATATAACGCCAAGAAGAGCGACTACGAAAAAATAAAATTGCAGCAAAAAATAAATTAAATATTATATAACCACTAACGTAGGTAGTATTACCAATAGTACTATGAGGTTTTTCCCCCAATAAACCAATTAAAGCAACTAAAGTAGCGATAATAAGTGAAAAATTTAATAAAAGGCGCCAGTCTTTTTCTTGACGAAAAACGGAAATTAATATAATAAAGAAAAGGAAAAAATGCAGAATATGAAAAAAACCTAACATTCTTTCAACATCACCCCAGAAACTTAAATTAAAATCAATTCCAAAAATAGAGGAAATAAGGATAACTAATAAATAGGCAGCTAAACTGTAGACCAAGAAATTAAATTTGGGCCGATAGGAGGGGTACTTCCAAATAAAGACTAACCACAAGGCAAAAAGAAGCTCCATTAAAATATTAAAAACTAGTTGCTTTGAACTAATATAGGGAAATAATAAACTGGGAAAAACAAATAATACCACAAGAAGTGATAAAATTATTCCTCCCTGCAATATTCTTAAATATTTTTTAGCGCTCATATGCGAAAAAGATTAATAATTACCTTAATATTATAACTTAAACTATATAAAATTTCTATTTAATCCCTAATAGCGTCAGCTACTACAAGAGCAACGCGTTTATCAAAGACATTGGGCAATATTTCGTAAGGACCAGGGTCAGCAACAAGGGCAGCCAAATTTTCAGCTGCTTTAATTAACATTTTATCAGTAATTTGCTTAACCTTATTATCTAAAGCACCACGAAAGATGCCAGGAAAAGCAAGCACATTATTAATTTGATTAGGATAATCACTGCGACCAGTAGCAACTAACAAGGCACCAGCAGTAAGTGCTTCTTCAGGCATTATTTCTGGAGTTGGATTAGCTAAAGCAAAAATTATAGCTTGCTTATTCATACTCTTTACCATCTCCGGCTTTAAAATATTCCCCTGACTTACGCCTATAAAAACATCAACATCTTTTATCACATCAGCTAAGTCGCCTGCCTTCTTCTCTTTATTAGTATATTTTGCAACACTCTCCTTAGCAGAATTTAAATCACCGCGCCCTTCGTATATTGCTCCTTTGCTATCTAAAACAATAATTTGCGAAAAACCATATTTAATAAGCAAGTTAGTAATTGCTAGTCCGGCTGCCCCCGCGCCATTAATAATAATTTTCACCTTGTCTTGACTTGTATTTTTAATTTTTAAGGCGTTAATCAAACCAGCTAACACTACCGTAGCTGTTCCGTGTTGATCATCGTGAAGAACGGGAATATCCAAACTTTCTCTTACTCTTGCCTCAATTTCAAAACAACGTGGGGCTGATATATCTTCTAAATTAATGCCCCCATAATTTGGAGCAAGATTTTGTATTGTTTTAATAATTTCTTCACTGTCCTGAGTATCAAGACAAATTGGAATAGCGTCAACATTAGCAAACTCTTTAAAGAGAACACACTTCCCTTCCATAACGGGTATAGCCGCTAAGGCGCCTAAATTGCCTAGACCTAAAATGGCGCTACCATCGCTTATTACAGCAATAGTATTGCCTTTATTAGTGTGTGTATATGCGCTTTTTTTATCATTAGCTATTAGTTTTGATACAGCGGCTACTCCCGGGCTATAGGCCAAAGATAAGTCGTTTTTATCTTTAATTTCAACTTTGCTTACTATTTCTAACTTCCCCTTTTTCTCTTCATGTAATTTAAGTGCTTTTTCGTATATATCCATATATTTAAATTAATTAATTTTTTTTAAACTTATTCCCTGCGGCGTTGCTGTATTTAATCCAGCGGGAATATCAGCTGAATCCTGACTAAGACAATACTCTAAGAAATAGGATGAAGCTCTATCACCTTCCACCCTTTTTGTATAATTATAATCTAAATTAGAGGCACAGCTCCCCTTACTAACAGGGGGCCGAGGAATAGTATCTAAATAAATTTTTCCTTTATTTTGCAAGGCTTTACCAACTTCTAGCACTTCAGGGTAATCATTATTTTCGTGATAATATAAGGCAAGCGCACTTTGTATTTTTTTTATATCCGCCAATTTTCTGGCATCATCAGCTCTTAGTTTTCCCCGCTCTAAAAGCCATAAAGAAAAAAAGAAAAGAATAATTATAAAAATAACAATTAAGGTAATTTCGATAAAATTAATAGTCTTTTTACGCATTATTTTAATGTTATAAAAAATAAAAATAAAAACCCATGCTTTAAGGTTTAAAATGCAAAAACAAAGTTAATTATATAACTATCAATCTTTCCGGAGAACCCGGCTGCCTCCTGGACAGTTAAGATCAAGCATATAACGCTTTATAAGTTGTAAATAGAGTATGACTTACTCGTATTTGAACTTGAGCGTTGACATCTTGCCGTCCACAGAGGCGGCCAGGCTGTCAACAAGTGTCATGAAATTAAAGTTTATCTAATTTAATTAAATTCTTTTTTTGACTTTAACATAATTATTAGCTTTAATTTCCCCTAAACTGATACTTATATCATACCACGACAAATAACAAAATCCAAGCAAATCAGGAAAAAAGAGTGCAAAAAACCCGCTGTTTGTAGCAGCGGGCATACTTTTTTAAATCCAATATGTTTCACCCATTTCATGGCCATGTTGACAAAAGCCATCCTCAAAAAAAGTTCCACATATCGTGCACCGGTTTCCGAAGCTTTCACATTTCTTTTCTGTTTTTTCTTTTTTTACTGTTTTTACTCTTTTTTTGTTCTCTTTTTTCATTTTACTAAATTTTTTATGTACGACATTTGTAATCGAAGCTTAAACTATAAAGTTTGCATGATTACTATACTAGTCTAATATAATTTAATAATTTTGTCAATACTTGCTAATTTATATTGAAATAAAAGTATATAAATATTAAAAAAACCGACTTTTGTCGGTTTTTTTGGATTCCAATTATTCCCATCGCCCTTATTCATGATCAGTATTAATTTTCTCTTGGTATAAATTATCTTTTAACTCTTTAGCGAAAACTTCGTCATTCTTTCTTAACCATTCAATTATCATAGCCGCGTGCTCTTTTTCTTCATTAGCATTATGAACAAGTATGCGTTTTAACTCTTCATCAGAGGTGGCGTCGGCTCTTTGATTGTACCAATCTACAGCCTCCATTTCCTCCTTTAAAGAATCAATTGCTCTTTTCATATCCAAAGTTTTTTCACTTACCTTGCTTACTTCTTCATGTAACATATATTTTTTTATTAATAAGTTATTAATATATTATAATACAAAAACACGCTTTATTCAAACTTATCAATATTGAGGCGCCCTTTCTTGTGAGCTCGCCTTTTTATTAGCAAGTCTTGCCAACACATACAACCAACTCGATAAACGGTTTAAATAAACAAAGGCAAGTTTGTTATAAGTGATCTTGATTTTCACATCAAGTAACAGTGCCTCTCTTTCTGCACGACGAGCTATCGTGCGGGATACATCTAAAATTGCGCTAAGTTTGCTGCCGCCTGAAACCACAAAATTATTAAGTGGACCTACTTCTTTTTCCCACTTTTTAATATCTTCTTCAAGGCCGGAAATTAAATTAGGACTAATTATTAAATGAGCTTTAGCAAAATGTGCCTGAAGAATAAATAAATTATTCTGCTCTTTTTTAAGAGCGTTATAAATTCGCGACCCTTTTTTGCTGTAAGTTGAAGCTAGGCCAAGATATGAATTTAATTCATCTAAAGCACCTAAGGTTGCAAAAATTTGTTCACTTTTAGATAATCGAGCAGAAGAATTAAATAATTTTGAACTACCAGCATCACCTCGACCAGTGTAATACATATTTTAATTCATTTCACAGGCGCCTCCAGCGCAAGCTAATTCTTTTTTTACCTCCGTTTCGTCTTTTTTTTCATAAACAACAATTTGCGCAAAGTCCATATCTTTAAATTTTTCTACAAGCTCATCATATCTTTCCTTATTTATCTCTTCATAAGGAGCCAAATCATAGACATGATTGGAACGTGGTAAAAATGATAGCCCACCAACAATATCCCAATTTTCGTAAACCCAATCAGCAACCTCTATCCACTCATTATCACCAACTGAAATTGTAACTGAAGGATTATGTTCGGTAAAATTGAGTTTCACCTTTTTCCAGTGCTCAAGTTGATCAAGAGCGCTTAAGTCTCGACTAAAAATAGATCCTTTTGGCGCCTTAACAGGAAACTCAAAAACAAATGTCGTTGCATTTTCATAGGATTGTCCTACCTCAGGTTTAAAGGGTATGCCCTGATCACGCAACATTTTAAACAAAGAATCGGTTGCAGAAATTCGAACTCGACGAATATAATAGGGGGCATAACGGGCATGCATTCCGGAAGCACAGTCAGTCAATTGCGAAACAGTTCCTGAAGGCTTAACACAGGTAACAGCTGTTGACTGATTAATGCCAAATTTTTTCGCATATATCTTATTTACTCTTATCGCTTCACTTTTTAACTTTTGTAAAATCTTCTCATCACGAGCCACCCTTGAATCCCATTGGCCAGTAACTGAAACTCCTAATAAACGTTCACTTTCACAATTTGTCTGCCAACCCTTTGATAAATAAGGAAAGTTAACTAAGGTCGCTTGATAGGTGCCTAATATGGCCGCTAATTTAACTTTACGTAGCAACGACTCTTCATCGTCTTCAGCCCTAGCCACTACTTCTGATAAATTACAAAACTGTTTTGATTGTAAAATAATTTCACCACAGGGATTAGTTCCCATTTGGCCCAACATAATTTCACCATCAGCAGAGAAAAAACCTTTCTTCTCTCGCAATACTTCTAAACGACGCTCTGGTAAAGTTTTTACCAATGATCCCCGGTTAAAAATACCTCTCTCTCCGGAACCAGATTTAATAAGGGCCAACCATTCGCCCAAAAATTCCTCATTATCAGGTTTTTTCATAAACACGGCTGAATTATTAGCCAGAGTCCTTTGCGGCTCACTGATATAAAATTGTCCCTTTTTTGCATCACGTATATCTCTGTCATCTAAATCAGATAAAGAAATCATTGCACTTCTTCTGACCCCACCGGAAACAACACAATAGCCAATCATGCAAATAATATCATGCAAATCAATGGTCCTTAAACGCCTGCCTTGACGATTTAACATCTTTACTCGTGTAAAATCAAGTAACTGCCTTAAAGGGTCTGGCCCGGAACTCTTGCCCCCCATAACCTTAAGACGTGCGCCAGCTGGTCTTAATAGAGAATAATCAAATTCGATATCTTCTCCCTTGGCCCACACTTTCATCCCCAATGCTAGCGCGTCCGCCCAACCCTCTTTATCATCAGGAATAACAAATTTATCTCGTTTAATGCCTGTTTGTATCATAATTTGAGGAAATTTTTCCACATTACGACTTTCTACAGACCAGCCCACTCCAGTGCCACACATAGAAACATACATAATTTCTGCTATATCCTGGAAATTCTCAGGTGCAATATAGGAACAATTGTAGGCACAAACATTAGTTTTTTCTACCGCCTTACCAGAAAATTGCATTAATCGCATTGAAGGCATTACTTCATGTTTTAAAATTGCCTCTCGTATTTCTTCATACTCTTTAGCAGTCAATCCGTCTTTTAACTTATCTTTCATGAAATTAATATAACGATCAACTGTTTCTATCCAAGTCTCACGTCTTCCTTCGGTGTCTATCCAACGAGAATACGAACGATAAAAAATAAACTCGGCAAGTGGATTTTTAAAATACTTTTTACTTTCTTGAGTTAATTTTTTTACATGTTCAGGCACTTCCCTGGCCGCTTCCCTAATTTTTGCCCTTTCTTCACGATAAAGAATATAAGCCCGAGCTACCTTTGCAAAACCATTTACCATTAACTGCTCTTCTACTATATCTTGAATAACTTCAACTGTGGGAATAAAATCTTTGTCTTTAGATAAACGCTTTAAACGACGTAGATCCGATTCTACTTGTTGACTGATTTTTTTTGGAAAACCATTAGTTTCCGCACCAACATGCTTAAATGCTTTGGTAACGGCATTAATAATAAAACTGGCATCAAAGGCTACCAGGCGGCCATCTCGTTTTCGGATTTTACCGATCGCTTCGCGCTTACTGTTTGGCATAGGGCTTTTAAAATTAATAATAAATTAAAAAAACAATTTATACTACATATAGTGTTTTAATTTATAAAAAAACTACCATATGTTGATATAGTAGCAAATTTATTATACCTCGTCAAACCCCTTTATTTATTGCTTTTTTATCATTTTGAAATAATTATAATATTTTTTCTCACTTCATTAATCGCTTTATGATATCCAGTTGCATAATCTCTAATAGCATTAAATAATATATCAGTTGAGTATTTATAATTTTCTCCGTAGCGCGTTCCCGGGTCATTGGTTATAAAAACATCTTCTTTCGCATCATACCCTCTTATTACCAACATATGTCTTTCTGGTCCCGCTCCGGTAAAATGCGGATTGTTCAATAATT